>Ga0228535_1001551_pt1 | contig 33330 bp, 25 predicted proteins | sample SJ1metagenome_FD_168457 | JGI IMG/M metagenome (GOLD analysis project Ga0228535, IMG submission 168457) | Enriched culture of PCE-dechlorinating microbial communities from Ithaca, New York, USA - SJ1 | ecosystem: Engineered > Modeled > Simulated communities (microbial... > Unclassified | place...
TTGTCAGGCGCGACATCCCCTTTGAAATTCGTTCCGGCATCCGTTTTTTCGAGCAGGCCCACATCAAGGATGTGACCTCCTACATGCGCGTGCTCGTCAACGGCCATGACGAACTGGCCTGGCGCAGGCTTTTGATGATGTATCCCAAAATCGGCAAGGCCACCTTTGAAAAAATCTGGCGCTGGCTGGGCCGGCAGAGCTCTCCGGTGGAAGCGCTGCTCGCGGAGGAGTTTCTTTCAACGGCTCCGAAGACGGCCAAAGACGGCCTGATGCAGTGCCGGCGGACGTTTCTGGAGCTCACGGCGCTGGACGTTCCGGACCGGACACCGGAGAAAATCATCGCGACGCTGCTTACCCGGGGCAATTACCGCACCTATCTTCAGGAAACCTATTCCGAAGCGGCCGCCCGCGAAGAAGACCTGATCCAGCTTGGCAGCTTTTCCGCCAAGTTTACGACAATGGAGGAGTTCTTAAACGAACTGGCCCTGCTCACGAATATGTCCCGGGAAGAGGAGATGGAGGAGCCGTCGCAGGACAAGGTGATCCTGAGCACCATCCACCAGGCCAAAGGGCTCGAGTGGTCGTACGTGTTTTTGATCTGGTGCGCCGACGGCATGATCCCCTTGAACCGGGCGCTCAAAGAGCCATGCGGTGAGGAAGAGGAACGCCGGCTGTTTTACGTGGCCGTCACCCGGGCCAAGGATCAGCTCTACATCAGCTATCCGGTGCTGGATTACTCCCGCGCCTCCGGGACCTTCTCGCTCGGCCCGTCGCGCTTCATCAGCGAAATCGCCCCCGGATCCCCGAAGGACAAACAGCGTCCGTTTGAGCAGTGGACGCTGTTTGACAACGATTGAGTTTCTGACTTTTCCGATCAGACGATCTTGAGCGAAAGCTCCATCAGCTGTTCGATGCTGACCCGGGAGGGGGCGTCGGACATCAGGCAGGCCGCTTTCTGCGTTTTCGGGAAGGCGATCACGTCGCGGATCGATTCCGCCTGCGTCATGATCATCGTGAGCCGGTCCAGGCCGAAGGCCAGACCGCCGTGCGGCGGGGCGCCGAACTCGAGAGCGTCGAGCAGAAATCCGAATTTGCTTTTGGCGTCTTCCTCGCTCAACCCGAGCGCGCTGAAGACCCGGGCCTGAATGTCCTGGCGGTGGATGCGGATGCTGCCGCCGCCGATTTCCGAACCGTTGAGCACCAGATCGTAGGCGCGCGCCCTCACTTTTCCCGGATCGGTCGTCATGAGCGGAATGTCCTCCAGGAACGGCGACGTGAAGGGATGGTGGGTGGAAACGTAGCGCTTTTCCGTTTCCGAGTATTCCATGAGCGGGAACTCCGTAATCCAGGTAAAGCCCAGGGCGCCGGGATCGATCAGGTTCAGCTTCTTTCCCAGATTCAGGCGCAGATTGCCCAGGGCGTCATGGACCACTTTCGGCGCGTCGGCCACGAAAAAGAGTACGTCTCCTTCGCGGGCGTTCAGAGCCCGGGCGATGGCGGCCGCCTCTTCAGGCTTCAGGAACTTGAAGATGGGGGACGTCCAGTCCGCGGCGTTGACTTTTGCCCAGGCGAGCCCCTTGGCGCCGTAGATCGCAACGAAGTCGGACAGTCCGTCGAGATCCTTGCGCGAGAGCGTAGCGGCCGCGTCGGCTTTGATGGCTTTGACGACGCCGCCGGTGGCCGCGACTTCGGCAAACAGCTTGAAGCCGGAATCCTTGACGATCGGCGTGAGATCCACGATTTCCATGCCGAAGCGGATGTCGGGATTATCCTTGCCGTAGCGGCTGATTGCGTCGGCGTATTTGAGGCGCGGGAAGGGCAGGACAAGGTCCTTGTCCAGACAGGCTTTGAAGATGGCCTTCATCAACCCCTCCATCATCTGCATGATGTCTTCTTCCGTGATGAAGGACATTTCCACGTCGATTTGCGTGAATTCAGGCTGGCGGTCGGCGCGCAGATCTTCGTCGCGGAAGCATTTTGCGATCTGGAAATAGCGGTCGAAGCCGGAAACCATCAACAGCTGCTTGAAGATCTGCGGCGACTGCGGCAGGGCGTAAAAGGCGCCCTTGCTGATCCGGCTGGGCACCAGGTAGTCGCGGGCGCCTTCCGGCGTGCTTTTTCCCAGAAACGGGGTTTCCACTTCAATAAAGCCGTTGTCGTTGAAGTACTGGCGCGTGGCGATCGCCAGCTTGCTGCGCAGGATCAGATTTTTCTGAATGGCCGGACGGCGCAGATCCAGATAACGGTATTTCAGGCGCACGTTTTCCGAAATGTCTTCCTCGTCGAAAGAGAAGGGCGGCGTTTTCGATTCGTTTAAAATTTCCAGTTCCGAGATCACCACTTCCACCTGGCCCGTGGCCAGGTTGGGATTCTCCATTCCTGCGGGGCGCCGGCGCACTTTGCCTTTTACCGCCAGGACATATTCGTTGCGGATCTTGTGCGCCTCGCCGTGGACGGACTCGCCGGCTTCCGGATTGAAAACGATCTGGACGACGCCTTCCCGGTCCCGCAGATCGACGAAGATCACGCCGCCGTGATCGCGCCGGCGCTGCGCCCAGCCGAACAAAACCACTTCCCGGCCTTCATCGGACAAGCCGACTTGTCCGCAGTAATGCGTTCTTTTTTCTTTCGTAATAAACTGGCTCACAAATGAATTACCTCTCTTTTAAAATGTTCATTAAAGCCTGCGCGATATCCTTGAGCGGCAGGCTTTGCTGTTGTTTGGTGCTCATGTCGCGCAGCTCGGCGCGTTGCTCATCGATTTCCTTGTCGCCGAGGATCAGCGTGTAGGCGCTGTTGAGCTTGTCGGCCCGCTTCATCTGGCTTTTCAGGCTTTTGTCGCCGTAGTCCATGGCTGCGGCAATACCGGCCGCACGCAGTTCATGGGTCAGGCGAAATCCCCGTTTCTGCGCGCGGGAGCCCAGTGCGGCGATGAAGAGGTCCGTGCGTCCGGCGCTTTCTGCGCCGGACGGCAGGCAGGCGATGAGCCGCTCCATGCCGATGCCGAAACCGATGCCGGACACGTCCGGTCCGCCCAGGAAACGGACCAGACCGTCGTAGCGGCCGCCGCCGGCGAGTGAATTCTGCGCGCCCAGGGCTCCCGATTTGACTTCAAAGGCGGTTTTCGTATAGTAATCCAGACCCCGGACCATTTTGGGATTGAGCGCAAAGTCCAGTTGCAGATCCGCGAGCAGAGACTGGACGGTTGAAAAATGCTCATTGCAGTCCGGGCAGAGATAATCCGGAATCCGGGGCGCCCCGTCGATCACAGAGGCGCAGGTTTCCACCTTGCAGTCGAAGACTCTCAGCGGATTGGTGACGATGCGGCGCCGGCAGTCCGGGCACAGAGCCTCTTCGGATCCCTTGAGGTAGTCCACCACCGCCTGCGAAAAGGCAGGACGGCAGGTCCCGCAGCCCAGCGAATTAATTTCCAGCGACAGCTCCGTAAGGCCGGTTTCCTTTAAAAAATGCATCAGCATGAAAATGACTTCCGCGTCGGAGGCGGGACTGTTGTCGCCGAACACTTCCACGTCGATCTGATGAAACTGGCGGAAACGACCCTTCTGCGGTCGTTCCCGGCGGAACATGGGACCGATGGTGAACAGTTTGGTGACCGGTTCGACGCCCGCCAGATTATGTTCGATGTAAGCGCGGATGATCGAGGCCGTCGCTTCCGGACGCAGCGTAAGAAGCTCGTCGTCGCGGTCGCAAAACGTGTACATTTCCTTTTCCACGATATCGGTCGTTTCTCCGATGCTGCGCTGAAACAGGGAGGTTTTTTCCATGATCGGCACGCGGATTTCGCAAAAGCCGAATCGTTCAAAAATTCTGCGGGCGGTAAGCTCCACCTGGTGCCAGACGGGGGCGTCCGCCGGAAGAATGTCTTTCATGCCTTTAACGGCTGTAATTTTTTCCATGATCCTTTCCTGAAATCCCGTCCGGGCGAAATCAGGATGAGGCGCTTTTGCCGCAATGAGCCCGCGGGATTTGAGTTTCACAAATAAATCGGTAGCTTCTAGCATATCAGCCGGGGGATGGCAATGAAATATTATTCCGCAGGCTCGCCGGCGGCGTTCTTTTTTACAAGCCAGGGCCCGACATGCAGCATCCGGCCGTCGGTGGACATGCGAATCGCTCCGTCGCGGTCCGTGCGCCACACCTCCACGCCGGCGAAACGGAAACGGTCGAGCACGTCGGGATGGGGATGGCCGAAAATATTGTTTGCGCCGGCGCTGATGACGGCAAAGCGGCAGGATATCGCCCGGATGAAATCCGGGGAACTGGAGTGAGCCGAACCGTGGTGCGGCACGAAAAGAACGTCGCTGCGGAGGTCACTTGCCAGGCGGATCAACTGACTCTCCACGCGGGAGGAAATATCGCCCGTAACCAGAAAGCTTCTCGAGCCGTAGGTCATTTTCATCACCAGAGACGCGTCGTTGGTTTCGTCAAAGGAGAGACGCGAATTGCCGGGGTCCGGCGGATGCAGGGGCCACAGACACCGGAAACGAACGCCGGCAAGCTCTTCCGGCGGAGACTGGGCGGACCAGCGCCGAATTTTTACACGCCGGTCGGCGAGGGTTTTTTCCCACAGACGGTAAAGGTCGTCGTCCGCCTTGCGGCCGGTGCACCAGACCTCCCGGACGGCGAAGTGATCGACGAGATAAATCAGTCCCTGCAGGTGGTCCGGATGGGGATGCGTCAAAACGGCGATGTCGATCCGGCGGACGCGCTGAGCGTAGAGGAAGGGCGCGACAATGAACCGGCCCGCGTCAAACGCGCTGTCGGAAAAACCGCCGCCGTCAATCATCATGGTGATTCCGCCCGGAAACCGGACGAACGTGGCTGCTCCCTGCCCGACATCGACAGCCGTCGCTTCGAGGTCCGGCGAAAACCGGCTGCGGCCGCACCAGTAGGCGCCGTCGGCAATCAAAAGAACCAGGACAACGGCCAGCGCCCGTCTGGCGCGGGCATCATGACGCGGTCGGCTGTCCTCCGCGGCCGGATGAGCCGACGGAGCGGCAAGGTGAACCAGAAGAAAAATAAACGCATAAGAAAGGAGAATCTCGGCCGGATGAGGCTTGATGAAGCTGAAGGATGACCAGGGCAGGCCGGCGAGAAAGTGGATGATCCGGACGGCAAGGCCGGTAAAAAAGGAGGCGGCATCAATCAGACCTCCGGCCAGCCAGGGAGAAAAGACAGACGCCGGAATGGCGGCCATTGCAGGGATGAGCGCGCCCATGCCCAGGAGGGGCACAACCGCAAGATTGGCGATCAGCGTGACGGCGGAAACCTGGTTGAAGTAGTAAACGAGAAGGGGGAGCGTGCCCAGGGTTGCGGCGACCGACACCAGAACAGACAGATAGAGACGGCGCCAGATGGCCTGCACGGCCGAAGGCGTCCCGGACGGCAGCGTCAGATGACTGAAGCGGGGAACAATGTAAAGGAGGGCGAAAACTGCGCTGAAAGACAACTGAAAGGAAATGTCAAAGAGCGCCTCCGGAGCGATCATCAGGATGAAGAGCGCCGCGCCGAAAAGAATATTGAAAAGGTCTCTTTGCTTTTCCAGCCACAGCGCGGCCAGAAAGGCCAGCGCCATCAGGGTCGCCCGGACGACGGTCGTCCCCATGCCCGCCACCAGCGCGTAAAGCACCACCGGAGCGAAAGCCCCGGCGGAGGCGGCCTTGACGATGTTGAATTTCAGCATGAGATATTCCGAAGCTGAGAGCGCCGTCACGATGAGGAAAAAAGCGGCGGCCGCCACCAGGCCGACATGCAGGCCGGAAATGGCCAGAATGTGCGATGTGCCGGTTTTGGCAAAATCGTCGCGGACATCCTGGGGAATGGCTTTGGACCGGCCGATCGTCATCGCGGCGAGAATTTCCCGCTGCGGCGACGGCGCGCGGGCATCGATGAGGTGCTGCAGATGAGAGCGGAATTTTTCCAGACCGGACCGCAGGCCGCCGGTCGTGTTCCGCCGGATCAGAACCAAGCCGGCACGGTCGGCAATAAACGCCGACGCGTCCAGCCCCCGGCGGTGCAGATAACGCTCGTAGTTGAAGCTGCCCGGATTTTGAAATCCCCGGATTTTCCGGATCTCGCCGGAAAAGCGGATAAAGTCGCCGTAGGAATAGTCGCTTTGCGGCGGAACCGACAAACGCACATTTCCTGTTGCGGGAAAATAGGCGCCGTCCCGGAAAAGGCGCTGGCAGCGCACCACCAGGACGCTGCGGAGCGGCGATGCCTCGGAGGAAAGAACCGTGCCTTCTCCGCACACGCGTCCCCGGCCTGCCTGATGGAGAATATGGCGGTCGCCCATGACTTCGTAGGACTGCCGCTGGCTGCCAAACAAACCGACCAGCAGCAAAAAGATCAGGATGAAGACAAAGGACAGACGGTTTTTTCCCGTGAGAAGGCATATCAGCAAAAGCAACAGGACGACGGCCGCCGCACCCAGCACAAAAGGCAAGGCAACAGACACGTTGTCGCCGGCTACAATGCCGGCCACAAGGGCGATCAGCGGATAGAGCAAGGGCCTTTGCATAGACCGTATCCGTCGTCCATCGGCGACCGTTGAAATGATTGGCAAAAGCAATAAAATATTATAGTATCGAAAAGAGATTCAAATAAAACGATTCGGCAAACATCTATGAATCAGCATGCGGTTTGGGAGGAGAGAACGAGACAGCGGCTCAGGCTGCTGATTGTAAGCAGAGTGAGCCTGCTCACCGTCCTGCTGGTCATGACGTTCTTCCTCGCCACCGTCCGGCAATGGATTCCCGTTTCCCGGGAACTTTTGCGCGTTGTTTATGGCGTGTTTATTGTGATGTATCTTTTGTCGATCGTTTATACGCTTCTTTTAAAAAAAGAAAAGTATTTTCAGGGCAATATTTATCTCCAACTCATCGCCGACATCACGCTCATTTCCTTTCTGGTTTACCTGACGGGAAGCATCAGCAGCAACTATTCGCTGATTTACACCCTGATCATCATTTATTCCGCGATTTTTCTGGGCCGTCAGGGCGCTCTGCTCACCGCGTCCGCGTCCGGCGTTGCTTATGCCGTCCTGCTTTTTGTTGAATACACGGGCGTCGTTCCGTTCGAGTACCAGTCCGGCTACATCAACACGGCCCAGACGGGCGACGTTCTGATTCGTATTTCCGTTCATTTCCTGTCGTTTTACATTGTCGCGTTTCTGGCCAGTTTTGTCGTCGAGCAGGAAAAGAAAACCCGCTCGTTGCTCGAGGAGAGAGAATCCGCCTTCGATCAGCTGGACCGGCTTTTCCGCAGCATTGTCGAATCCCTCGATACCGGCGTTCTGACCACGACGCTCCAGGGACGGATCAAAACGTTCAACCGGGCGGCAGAGCAGATTACCGGTTGTTCTTTTACCGCCATTGAGAACCGTCATATTCTGGAAATATTTCCGGAATTTCACGTCTTTTTCGACAGCTATCCCGTCGATATGACGAAGAACCGCCGGGAGGTGAAAATTTCCGGCGGCATGGGCCGGTCCGTTCCCCTGGGATGCGCCATCTCTTCGCTGCGCGACGGCCGGGGAGAGCAGATCGGTTATATTCTGATCTTTCAGGATCTGACGGAAATCAAACGCATGGAGGAAGATCTGGAAAAAAGCCGGAGGCTGGCTCTGATCGGCGAAATGGCGGCCGGTCTGGCGCATGAAATGAGAAACCCCCTGGCGTCCATCACCGGTTCCATACAGCTTCTGGCTGGGAACGCCCGCCTGCAGGAAACAGACAAGCGCCTGATGCAGATTATTTTGCGGGGCAAGGATCAGCTCGATAATTTTGTCCGGGGCTTTCTGATGCTGGCCCGGCCGGTTCCGGAGGCCCGTGAGCCGGTCAACATCGCGGAAGTCGTCCGGGAAGTTCTGGAGCAAATCAAAACGTCGAGCGAATGGGGCGACCACATCGGGATCGTCGCTTGCTTTTCCGAAGCGTCCGACGCCCTGGCCAACAGGGAACAGGTCCGCCAGGTGATTCAGAATCTGCTGCTCAATGCCGTACAGGCCATGGAAAAAGAAGGCCGATTGTATCTTGAAACTGCAGCCGTCACGCTGGAAGACGGCCATCCCTACACGGCGCTTACGGTGGCGGACGAGGGATGCGGCATTGAGGAGAAGGATTTGCAAAATGTTTTTGAACCTTTTTTCACGCAAAAGGAAAAGGGAACGGGTCTGGGGCTGGCGATCGTCAGCCGTATTGTGGACGGCTACGGCGGCAGAATAAAACTGGAAAGCCGGATTTCTCAGGGAACGACCGTTACCGTCTGGCTGCCCTGCAGCCCGGTCGCACTGCGAACGGAAGGAGTGAGGTGACATGGCGAAAATTCTGGTGGTGGATGACGATCAGGGAATGAGGGAATTCATGGAAATCATGCTGACCCAGGAAGGCTACGATGTCGCGTGCGCCGACAACCCCGTCAAAGCCATTTCTCTGTGCCGCAAAAATGCGTACGATCTGGTGATCACCGACCTGAAAATGCCCCGCATCGACGGTATCGAATTTCTGAAAACGATCAAGGATCAGCGGCCGGAAACCGTCGTCATTCTGATCACCGCTTACGCTTCCGGAGAAACGGCCGTCAATGCCATGAAGGAGGGCGCCTACGACTATGTCGAAAAGGGAGGCAATATCGAGGAGCTCAAGCAAATTGTCCGGCAGGCGCTGCTGAAAAACGGCTTGCCGGGCGAGACGCAGCCGGCCAAGAAGGAATCGGCCGGCGAAGCTTTCTGCGGAATGATCGGTGCAAGCCGGGAGATGGCGAAGATATTCGCCACCATCCGCAAGGTCGCCGACACGCCGGCGAACATTCTCATTCTGGGCGAGAGCGGCACGGGCAAGGAACTGGTCGCCCGCGCCATTCACCAGAATTCGTCGCGCTCCAAAATGCCTTTTATGGCCATCAACAGCGGCGGCATTCCCGAAACCCTCCTGGAGAGCGAACTTTTCGGCTACATGAAAGGCTCCTTCACCGGCGCGTACGCCGACCGGCCCGGGCTTTTTGAACTGGCCCGCGGCGGCACGGTGTTTCTCGATGAAATCGGCGAACTGCCGCCGGTCCTGCAGGTCAAGCTTCTGCGGGTGGTTCAGGAAAAAACATTTCGCCGCATCGGCGGAGCGGAAGACATCAAAGTGGACGTGCGGATCATCTCCGCCACCAACCAGAACCTGAAAGAGAAAGTCCGCCGGGGCGAGTTCCGCGAAGATCTTTATTTCCGTCTCAACGTCATTCCCGTTCAAATGCCTCCGCTTCGGCAAAGACAGGAGGACATTCCGCTCCTGACGCGGCACTTCATCGAAAAGTACGCCCGCGAGTTCGGCAAGGAGGTGCGGACCATTTCCTCCTACGCCATGGAACTGCTGATGGGATACGCCTTTCCGGGAAACATCCGCGAGCTGGAAAATATCATTGAACGCAGCGTGGCGATGGAAACGTCGAACATCATTTTGCCGGAAAATCTGGTGCTGTCCGTGGAGACGGACGACATCGGAAAAACCGCGGACTTCACCATCCCCGATTCAGGCCTGGACCTGAATGCCGAGGTGGAAAAATTTGAAAGAAGACTTATCGAGAAAGCGCTGCAGAAAACGAAAGGCTCCAAAACGCGGGCCGCCGAGCTGCTTCATGTGACGTTTGATTCGCTGCGCTACCGCATCGAAAAGCTGGGGGTGGAGTGAGGCTGCTGCGCGACAGGTACGAAAGATGAAGCCTTTTTCAAAATTCGGTCCCGGTCTCCTGGCGCCTTTTATCGCCGTGGTTTGCTGCATCGTTTTATTCTGGATTGAACCGCTGCCGCTGACGCTTTTGCGAAACGGCGTTTTTGATCAGTTTCAGCGCTGGCGTCCCCGGCCTTATCAGGCAGCGCCGGTGCGCATTGTCGATGTCGATGAAGAAAGCTTAAAAAAGCTGGGGCAGTGGCCCTGGCCCCGGACGAGGATGGCTGAACTGGTCGATGTCCTGAACCGGTCCGGTGCGGCTGCCATCGGTCTGGACATTGTCTTTGCAGAACCCGACCGGACGTCACCCCGGGCCGTTTCATCTCTCTGGCCTCTGCCCGACGCAATGCACAGCCGTCTGGCCGGACTTCCCGACCATGACGACGTGTTTGCCGCGGCACTCGAGGGCAAAGCCGTCGTGCTCGGTTTTGCGGCCGGGCCGAAAGATCCGGCCTACGGGCCTCCAACCGGTCTGTTTCGCGTTGTCTTTTCCGGCCCGGCGCCTTACCCTTTTCTCCATGCCTTTGATGGAGCCGTGACGTCTCTTCCCCTGTTGGAGCGCAAGGCGGCGGGAAACGGGGCGCTCACCTTTGTTCCCGATTCCGACGGCGTGGTCCGCCGCATTCCGCTTCTGATCGGACTTGCCGGGAGGGTGATGCCCTCCTTCGCCGCCGAGACGCTGCGCGTTGCCCAGGGCGAACGCAACTACATCGTCAAAACTTCCTTGCGGAAGGACGCGGGCGTTTTGGAAATCCGCATCGGCGGCGTCACTGTTCCGACGACCTCCCGGGGAGAAATGTGGATCTACTACACACCCGCCGTGCCGGCCCGATCGCTGCCGGCGTGGCGGGTGTTTGCAGGTGAGGTGCCCCGGGAGGATCTGGAAGGCCGCATTGTTCTGGTCGGCGCATCGGCGCAGGGCCTCATGGACCTGCGTTTCAGCCCTCTGGGCAACATCATTCCCGGCATTGAAGTGCATGCCCAGGCGCTGGAACAGATCTTCACGGGAACCTACCTGGCGCGTCCGTCCTGGTCGCACGGCATTGAAGGGCTTTTGCTGGCGGCCGGTGGTCTGGCCGTGGGCACGCTCGCTCTGGCAACACCTGTGCTGGTTTCTGCGGGAATTACCGCCGCCTTGCTCTTCGCGGCTGGCGGAGGCGCCTGGAGCGCCTTCATCCGGCACGGCCTCCTTCTCGATCCGGTAACGCCGGGGCTTGTTTTGCTGGTCGCCTTTATATTGGGCAGCATCGTCCGCCACCGGACCAGCGAAAAACGTCAGCGCTGGGTGAGAGAGGCTTTTTCACGCTATGTCTCTCCCAACCGCGTGGATTATCTTGTCCGTCATCCCGACCAGCTGGAGCTGGGAGGAAAGCGCCGGGAATGCAGCTTCGTTTTCACCGACCTGGCCGGTTTTACAGCGCTCATCGAACAAATGGACCCGGCGGCTGCCGTGTCCATCCTCAATGCGTATCTGGATCGGATGGTCCGGATCGCTTTTGACCACGGCGGCACGCTGGACCGGATTGTCGGTGATTCCGTCGCGATTATGTTTTCCGCGCCGGTGATTCAGCCGGATCACCGCGCCAGGGCGCTTGCCTGCGCGCTGGACATGCATGCTTTTGCCGAGTCCTATGCGGCCGAAATGGCCGCCCGGGGTTTTGCCTTCGGGAGCACCCGCATCGGCGTCCACACGGGCGAGGTCATTGTCGGCAATTTCGGCGGCGAGGCGATGTTTGACTACCGCGCCCTGGGCGATGCCGTCAACACGGCCGCCCGTCTGGAAAGTGTCAACAGGCATCTAGGCACCCGGATCTGCGTATCCGAAGCAACCCTGTCCGGCTGTCCCGGCGCCGCGGCGCGGCCGGTGGGGCTGCTGGTCATGAAAGGGAAAAAAACGCCGCTGAAGGTTTATGAACCGATTACCGGAAAAAAGCAGGACGCCGCGGCGCCGGCGTGCGATCTTGACTACGAAGAAGCGTTCCGGCTGCTGCAAAAGCAGGACCTCCGAGCGGAAGAAGCTTTCGCAAAACTCGCCTCGGAAAGGCCGCAGGATGCGCTGGCGGCTTTCCATCTAAAACGGTTGCAGACGGGCGCACGGGGTGATACAATTCTTTTTGATGAGAAGTGAACGCGTCCGCTCCGGTGGAATTTTGACAACGGGGAGGACCGAAGGATGCCGGGAAGGGCATCATAAAGAGATCAACCGGCGAACCGGTATCAGGACGAAAATCGCGAAAGTTGCCGCTTTGGAGAGGAAAAAGGAAAATGGGACGCTGGTTAACGGCATTCGTTTTGATTTTGGCTTTTGCATCGGTGGGACAAGCCGGAGAAACGATCGGCTTTGTGAAAACCGTCACCGGCAGCGCGCTGGTGATCGACTCGGGTAAGGCGATTCCGGCCAAAGTCGGCACGCCGGTCAAAATGGGCAACACGCTGCGGACGGGGTCCGGAGGAAGCCTGGGCGTCACATTCAAGGACAATACGGTCATGTCTTTCGGACCGGACACGGAACTGACCGTGGACGAATATTTTTATACGCCGGGAGCCGACAAGCTGAAATTCAGTTCAAGCATGTCCCGCGGGACGCTGCAGGTCGTGTCCGGAGTCATCGCCAAGCTCAAACCCAAGGCGGTCACTGTAAAGACGCCTTCGGCCATGATCGGCTGCCGGGGAACAAGGTTCCTGGTTAAAGTCGACCCTTGAGATCACAAAGGAATAAGTTATGAAGGCTCAGCTCAAAACGGTCCTGATGATTTTCGTGGTCCTGCTTTTTGCGGCAGGCTGCACGACGCATAAATCTTACGTCGTTCTGATGGAAAATGCCGACGGTACGACGGGCAAACTGGCGGTTACCGGCGCGGGCGGTGAGGTTGTGCTGGAAAAGCCCCGCACAGCCGCCGACCTCGACGGCAGGGCCGGCGCGCCTTTTGCGGTCGCAGAGGATGTTCTCAAAAGAGATTTCGGGCCGGCGCTTGCGGCGCAGCCGCCTCTGCCGGAAAGTTTTCTGCTGTATTACAAGACCGGCGGCACGGTGCTCACCGAGGAGTCGCGGGCGCTGATTCCGGCCGTTCTGGAGGCCACCGGGAAACATCCCGCGCCCGACGTTTCGGTGATCGGCCATACGGACACCATCGGCGACAGCGCAGCCAACGAGAAGCTTGCCCTCCAGCGGGCGCAGGCGGTCGCAGAAATTATTCAGCGGGCCGGCCTGCAAGTTCACGATCTGACCGTCACGTCCCACGGCGAAAAGAACCTGCTTATTCCCACACCGGACAATACGGATGAACCGAGAAACCGCCGCGTGGAAGTTACCGTCCGGTAAAGCCGCGCCGCGCCTTTTTTGCCGCCGGAAAAGCAGGAAAGCGGCGCCGCCGCGCCAAGCGGGAGGAAAGGATTTTCCATGAGCGTCCTGTCCGGTCTGCAACTGCGCTTTCACAACTGGGCGGTCATTGTTTTGCTTTGTTTTGTCGGAGCGATCACCGCCTCGATCCTGATGGTCGTGAACAGCAAGTTCGAAACCATGGCCTTCGACCATGCCGGGCAGAGCCTGCGCCTGATTTTACAAAATGCCACCGAGCGCTTAACGAATCTTGTTGACGGGACCTGCCGCGACGTTGCGGTTCAGGCCGGTGCGGGACGGCTCTTTCTCCGCGATGAACACGTCAAGGAACGGGATATCGAAAGAATCTTCCTGGCGCGCCTGGCCGGCGAAGAAAGCCTCTATTCCATCTATGTCGGTTTCGATAATGATGATTTTTTGCAGGCGGTGAGCACCGGCGGCGATCCGAACCTTGCAGCGTCGCTTGCGGCTCCGCCGGAAACCCGTTTCGCCGTGAGGAGCATCATCAGGACGAAGGAGGGGAAGCGCGTTGAGAGCTGGCGCTTTCTCTCGGCCGAACGAACCGTTCTCGGAGTGCGCAAAACGCCGGCATCGTATTATGCAACGAAGCGCTCCTGGTACCGGCAGGCGCTGCCGGCGCCGTTTGTTGCCATGACCGATCCGTATCTTTTTTCTTCATCGGGCGAAACGGGTCTCACGATCTCCAGCGTTCTCGAAGGAGGCCAGGGAGTGTTGGGCGCCGATTTGAGTCTGGCCGCGCTGCAGACCTTTCTTGCGAAAATTCCCCTGACGCCGGGCGGCGCGGTCGTGGTATCCGACCGCGGCAACCGGATTCTGGCGCTGCACAGCAAATTCGCGGATTACCGGTTTGCGGATATTCCCGCTCTGGAGGTCCTTTCCCGCACCGGAAGTCCTCAACTTGCCGTTCTGGGGGCCTGGTCGCAGGCAAACGGTGAAACGCTGCTGCGCATCGTCGACATTGGAGGCCAAGCATTCATTTTTGCACAAAACGCGTATACGGCCGAGCCGGGCGCCCTGTTCCGAATCGGCGTTTTTGCGCCGCTTGACGACTTTTCGGCTCCGATTCTCGAGGCGCGAAACAGAATCCTTTACGTCACCCTCCTGTTTCTGCTGATTCTGATCCCCTTGGCGGTTTTCGGAGCGCGGCGGGTGGGTCGTTCCCTTTCCACACTGGCGGGCGACGCCAAGCGGATTGCCGAACTGGATTTCAGCGGCGACGTCGGACGTCTGCCGACCATTCTGAAAGAGGTGGACGCCCTGGGACAGGCGCATGCGATCATGAAAAGTACGATCCGGGAACGCACCCGGGCGTTAATGGAAGCCGAACAGAAGTTGGCCAGCCTTGTCGAGGACGGCATCCTGCTGACGAAGGAACGGGACCGGCGGCAGCTGCTCAAGCATATTTTGTACAGCGGCCGACAGCTGTGCAACTGCGACGCCGGAACCCTTTATTTGAAAACCGATTCCGATAAACTCGTTTTTGCCCTGCGCACCAAGGACGACAAGCTGCCCGAGACGGAAATTCCGCTTGCGGATCCGGTCACCGGCAAACCCAACGAGCGCTATGTGTCCACCTACGCGGCGCTGCACAACGAAACGGTTGTCATCGACGACGCCTATGCCGAAACGCGTTTCGATCTTTCCCACCGCTACGACGAGGAAACCGGCTATAAAACACATTCCATTCTGACGGTTCCCATCTCCCCGCGCGCAGGCGAAGTCACCGGCGTCCTGCAGTTCATGAACGCCCTGGATCCGGACACCGGCCGCGTCATTCCCTTTCGCAGAGAACTGATCGGCTTTGTCGAAGCCCTGGCCTCCCAGGCGGCCGTGGCGCTGGAGAACCACCAGCTGCTGGAGGCGCAGCGGGCCCTGATGGATGCGCTCATCAAACTCGTCGCGAGCGCCATCGATGCCAAGAGCCATTATGCCGGCGGCCACTGCGAGCGCGTGCCCCAGCTGGCGATTCTGCTGGCCAAGGAAGCCGCCCGCGTGCAGGAGGGGCCGCTGGCCGCCTTCAGGCTTTCCACCGAGGAAGAATGGCGCGAGTTTCGGGTAGGCGCGTGGCTGCACGACTGCGGGAAAGTCACTACGCCCGAGTACGTGGTGGACAAGGCCACCAAGCTCGAAACGCTTTACAACCGGATTCACGAGGTGCGCACGCGGTTCGAAGTGCTGCTGCGCGACGCCGAAATCGCAAGGCTCGAGGCGCGGCTCAGCGGGGAAGACGCAGCAGAAGCGGATCGCCGCTGCCTCGAACGCCGCCGGCAGCTCGCGGAAGACTTTGCCTTTGTCGCCCGGTGCAACATCGGCGGAGAGTTCATGCCGCCTGCGGACATCGCGCGTCTCGGGAAAATTGCGGGCGAGACCTGGCTTCGTCATTTCGATGATCGCCTCGGCCTGTCCGAGGAAGAAAGGATGCGTTGTGAAAGGACACCGGCCGTCTCGCTGCCGGCGGTCGAACCGCTGCTGGCCGACAAGCCCTGCCATCTCGTCGAACGGCGCGCCAGCAGCGCCTTTGAGTCCCGCTACGGATTTCGGATGACGGCGCCCCGCCATCTTTACAACTTCGGCGAGCTTTACAACCTGTCTGTGGGCCGCGGCACGCTGGCCGAAGAAGAACGCTTTAAAATCCGCGAGCACATCATCCAGACGATCATCATGCTGGACGCCCTGCCTTTTCCCCATGAACTGAGGAGGGTGCCGGAGTATGCAGGCGCGCATCACGAAGCGCTCGACGGTTCCGGTTATCCACGGGGGCTCAAGAAGGAAGACCTGTCACTGCCGGCGCGCATCATCGCCATTGCGGATATTTTCGAGGCTCTTACGGCGTCCGATCGCCCTTACAAAAAAGCCAAAACCCTCTCTGAAGCGATCGATATTCTCTTTGCGCTCAAGACGAGCGGACAAATCGATCCCGATCTGTTTGACCTTTTTTTACGCTCGGGCGTTTATCTGCGCTACGCCGAGCGGTACCTCGCTCCGGGGCAGATCGACCGGGTCGATATTGCAAAATATCTGGAGTGAAGGGAAAGTTTTTTTCAGGCGGAGGGGAATCAGTCCTGCGGAATTTGCAGGCAAAAGCAGCTGCCCGTTCCCGAAGGCCCGTCCTCGACCCAGATAGCGCCGCCGTGAGCCTCCACCGCCATCCGGCAGAAGGTCAGGCCTAGGCCGGTGCCGCCCCGCTCCCGGTGCGCCGAGTCTTTGATTCTCGTAAATTTGTCGAAAATGCGTTCGCGCTCGCCAATCGGCACGCCGGGGCCTGAGTCGACCACGCTTACCCGGACGGAACGGTTGTGAAGGATCTGCACCGCCAGGTCGATCCGGCCCCCCGAAGGCGAAAATTTCAGCGCATTGTCCAGAAGATTCGCGATCACGCGAAAAAACACGTCGCGGTCGGCTTTGATGATCAGGCCGGGGGGCGCGTGATTGATGATCCGGACGGATTCCTTTGCCAGCGGCTGCTGGGCTGCGATCACGTCCGTGAAAAGCGAAGCCAGGTCGAATTCTCCGATGTTCAGAGTCAGCTTGCCCGCTTCCAGTCGGGCGATCTCCAGCAGGGTGGAGACGAGGCCGGTCATGCGTTCCGCGCCGTTCTTGGCCAGGGTGATGATGCGATCGAAGGTTTCCGGGTCCTTGACCTGATCCCGCAGCGGTTCCAGCAAATCCAGTGAAATCACGACCGCGTTCAGCGGATTGCGCAAATCATGGATCATCATGGCTTCCAGCTCTTCGCGCAGGCGCAGGAGTTCCTCCAACTGTTCTTTTTCTTCGCTCAGGCTGGCCAGGCGCTTCTGCATTTTCTGGTGGGTTTTGCCGAATTGAATCCGCGCCCGATCGGCGGACAACAAATGCTCGCGGCTGCTCAGGGTCATGCTTTCCACCAGGGAGATCTGACCGGCGAGAAGGGCCTGGAAACGGGGCGTCGGAATGGCCAGCAGACGGACCTGCGAGTCGGCCACCAGGGTGGCGGACCGGGGTTGCCGGGTAATGGCCCCCAACTCTCCGACCAATTTTCCGGCTTCGATTTTATTGAGCAGCAGGGAGCCTGCGTCGCCGCTGTCCGCGTAAACCATCAGACTGCCGCTCACCACATAATATACGGCGTCGCTGGCATCATTCTGGTGAAACAGGACCTCCCCTTTCTGGAGGGTGATCTTTTCGCCCTGTTCGGTAAAAAGGCGCTTGATTTCCGCTGTGGTCGACAACGCTGTTTCCTTTCCTTCGGCAGGATTTAAAAAGCAGGCGGATTTTCCCACAAACGGCGCACTATGGCAAATAAATTATGCGGAAATTTTGCAGGCGGCCGGTATACGTTTCGTATTCCGTTTTTACGTTGTCGACCCGGGCGGCGGGCGGTCCCTGCCGGCACCAGGCGATCATTTTCTCCACGGCGTCGTCAGTGCCTTCAAAAACGGCCTCCACGCCGCCGTCCTGCGTATTTTGCACCCAGCCTGAAAGATGAAGCGCAAGCCCGGTCCGCTGCGTTTCCGCGCGGAAGAAGACGCCCTGAACGCGCCCCGAAATGAAAACGTGCGCCCGCTTCATTCCTTATCTCCCGACAAGTTTTAAAAAGTCCGCTTCGCTGATGACGGGAATGCCCAGTGTCCTGGCCTTGTCCAGTTTGGAGCCGGGTTCGCTGCCCGCGACCACATAGGAGGTTTTGCCGGTGACGGAGGAGAGTACCGTGCCGCCGCGGGCTTCCACCAGGGACTTGGCCTCGGTTCTGCCCATACTCTCCAGGGAGCCGGTGAAAACGAAAGCCGCGCCGGCAAGCGGCGCGCCGTCGGTTTGGGCCGGTGATTGGGGAGCGAGGCCCGCCCGGGCAAATTTTGCCATCAGCTTTCGATTGTGGTCTTCCGCGAAAAATTCCACCAGGCTCTGGGCGATTTCCGGTCCGATTTCGTCAAGGGCGGTGAGTGTGGGCAGATCGGCTTCGATCAGATTCTGCAGGCCGCCGAAATGCCGGGCCAGAATCCCGGCGGTCCGCTCGCCGACGTGGCGGATGCCCAGCGCATAGATGAACTTGTCCAAGGGCGGCGTCTTGGAGCGGGCGATGGCGTCGAGCAGCTTCCGGACGGATTTTTCGGCCTGTCTGTCCAGCGCCAGAAGCTGCTGGGGTTGCAGAAAATACAGGTCGGCGGGGTCGGAGATGAGCTTGGCATCGAAAAGCTGCGCGGTGATTTTTTCTCCCAGTCCTTCAATGTCCATCGCGCCGCGCGAGGCGAAATGACGGATGTGCTCCTTGATTTGCGCGGGGCAGGCGAGGTTGACGCAGCGGTGGGCGGCTTCGCCCTCGCGCCGGACGATGTCCGAGCCGCATTCCGGACAGTGGACGGGCATGCTGAATGCCTTTTCCCGGCCGGTCCGTTTGTCGGCCAGAGCCCGGACAACTTCGGGAATGACGTCTCCGGCGCGCTGCACGACGACCGTGTCGCCGATGCGGATGTCTTTTTTGAGCACTTCATCCTCGTTGTGCAGCGTGGCGCGGCTGACCACGACGCCGCCGACGGTGACCGGCTCCATCACGGCGACGGGCGTGAGCGTGCCGGTCCGGCCCACCTGAACGATGATGTCGCAAACGACGGTGACGGCCTGCTGGGCGGGAAACTTGCAGGCCAGCGCCCAGCGCGGCGACCGCGACACGCTGCCCAGGAGGTCCTGCAGGGTCAGGGCGTTGACTTTCAGCACGACGCCGTCAATGTCGTAGGGAAGGGACGGGCGCAGCGCTCCGATTTCTGTGAAATAGGCCAGGCCGGCGGCAATGTCCGGCGCCCGGCGGACGAGCGGATTCACGGGAAAGCCCCAGGCGGCGAGGGCTTCAAGGATTTCCCAATGCGTGGCAAAAGCGGCGCCCCGGACCAGACCTGCGCCGTAGAGAAAAATATTCAGCGGGCGGCGGGCGGTGATTTTCGCGTCGAGCTGTCTCAGCGAGCCGGCGGCCGCGTTGCGCGGATTCGCAAACGGATCTTCGCCCTGGATTGCGCGGCGCCGGTTGAGCTTCTCAAACGGCTTTTTTTCCATGTACACTTCGCCGCGGACTTCGAGAAATTCCGGAAAAGGGCGGGCGGCGGAATGCAGTTTGAGAGGCAGCGCACCGATGGTCCGGAGGTTCTGGGTGACGTCTTCGCCCGTCGTTCCGTCGCCGCGTGTCGCGCCGCGGCTGAACAGACCGTTTTCATAGATCAGGTTGACGGCCAGGCCGTCGAGCTTCGGCTCCGCGACATAGTCGATGACGCCGGTGCCGGCCAGACGGCGGAGCCGCGCGTCGAATTCCAGAATGTCCTCGGAAGAAAAAGCATTGGCCAGGCTGAGCATCGGCTGCGGATGGCTGAAGGGGGAGAATTTGGCAAGCGGTGCGGCGCCGACGCGCTGGGTGGGCGAGGACGCGAGATCGTCATCCGGATAGAGCGCCTCCAGCTCCTGAAGGTCTTTCATCAGACGGTCGTATTCGGCGTCGGATATTTCGGGCGCGTCCTGCTGATAGTAACGGGCGTTGTGGTACGCGATCATTTTTCGCAGTTCGGCAATGCGCCTGACGGCTTTTTCCTGATCCATTATTTAACCAGTCGCAGGGGTGGTTTGTGCGGTTTGTCCGGTTTGTCGGGCGCGGAGGGCGCGCCGCCCTTCTTTTGCGCTTTGAGCATTTCTTCGTTGAAGATGGCGTTTTTCACCCGGACGGCGTTGATGATGGCGAAGATGATGACGGATTTTTCCCATTCGGGCGTGCGGGAGAAGTTCTCCATTTTCGTTTTGTACGTCTCCCACAACGCCATCAGGGACGCCTCGTCCAGATGCCGGATGTTTTCGGCAATTTTATTTAAGGAATCTTCCAGTTTGCTCATGGATAAATTTTATCGTGGCCGCAAAGCAAAGTCAAATCGCTTTTTGAACAACGAGGGCGTGTGCAAATAACGCTTGTAATTTTTTCGTCTTATCGCTAATAATCCGAAACCGATGATGAAGCAAAAGACAGTCAGGATCGGCGTGGTGTCCGATACGCATCTTTCCGGTTTTGACGAGAATCTCAAGAAAAATATTGACGAGCATTTTTCCGACGTCGATCTGGTGTTTCATGCCGGGGATCTGGTTGATTTGTGTGTGCTCGATCTTTTTGGTGACACAGAGGTCCGGGCGGTATCCGGCAACATGGACAACCGCCGGGTGCGGGAGGCTCTTCCCGATGAGCGGGTGATGGAGATCGGCGGATTTCGGATCGGCCTTATACACGGCTGGGGATCGCCCGAGGGGCTGGAAAGAAAACTGGCGGATAAACTGGGGAAGGTGGACTGCATTGTCTTCGGTCACACGCATTGCCCGGTGAACAAGGTGATCGATGGAATTTATTTTTTCAATCCGGGGTCCGCGGTCGACAGGCGGATGGCCAGATTCAGAAGCCTCGGCATTCTGGAAATCGGCCGGGACATTACAGGCAGAATCATTCCCCTCACGTGAAGCGGATTGCGCCGGACAGGGATGAAGCGTATGGAAACGATGTTTGCCCCCTGGCGGATGGAGTATCTGGTGAGCAAGAAACCCGAAGGATGCATTTTTTGCAAGTGTTCGATACGCTGCGACGACTATATCGTGTATGAAGGCAGCACCTGTTTTGTGATGCTCAACCGCTATCCCTATGTGAACGGTCATCTGATGATCATTCCCGACCGCCATCTGGGAAGCGTCGCGGAAATGACGGCCGAGGAGCGGCTGGAAATGTTTTTCCTGCTCGACATCTCCATCAAGGTCATGCGGGAAAATTTGAATCCCGACGGATTCAACGTCGGCATGAACCTGGGAAAGGCGGCGGGAGCGGGTGTCGCGGAGCATCTCCACATGCATGTTCTTCCCCGCTGGGAAGGCGATACCAATTTTATGAGCGTCATCGGCAACGTGCGCGTCGTTCCGGAGGATCTGGCGGTGACTGCCGCGAAATTCGCTCCTCTGTTTCAAAAATATGCCGGGGAGGGTGGAAATCGATGAAGATATTTTATCTGATACTGACCATTTTATTTGCTTTCTTTATTGTGACTTTTTCCCGATTCAACGAACAGAGCGTCACGATCAAATACTACTACATCCAGGACATCGTCGTGCCGGCCTACATGCTGATTTTCGTCGCCCTGCTGGTGGGAGTGGTCATCACGGGCCTCCTGGGGGTCGTGGAACGGTTTCGCCTCAACCGCACGATCAGCCGACTCAACAAGACCATCCGCGATTTGCGCAAGGAGCTCCGGGACAGCGAAGCGCCGCCCATCATCGACGAGCGCAAGAAAGCGCCCCCTGCTCCAACGCCATGACGGCCGCCGGCGGATTCATCACCGATGCCTCGCTGGCGGGGCTGGCCCGGTGGCTGAGGCTCCTGGGCTTCGACACGGTGGTGTATCCGGAAGCGGCGGGGCGGCCGATGCTGCGCCTTGCGGCTCGGGAGGGCCGGATCGTGCTGACGCGGCGCCGGGATCTTCTCGACCGGCAGTATTCCGGCCGCGTGGAGCTGGTGCCGGCGCAGGACGTGGGCAGTCAGCTGCATCATGTTGTTGCCGAACTTGCTCTCGAGATTTCTCCCCAGAGGATGCTCGGCATCTGTCTTTCCTGCAACCGCAAACTTGTTGCCGTCGGGCGCGAAGAAGTCCGCGATCGTGTGCCGCCCTACGTCTTCGAAACCTGCGGGGACTTCAATCGGTGCGACGGCTGCGGCAAAATCTTCTGGAAGGGCACGCATGTCCGCAGAGCCGTGCAGTTTTTGGAAAATCACCACATTGAAATAAAATAGGAATAGAGGCCGGCCGGCCGTTACAGAGGCGTTGCGCAGTCGCGGTCGTCACCCTGGATTTTTTCCATGGCGTGGGGCAGGGCGGGCAGGACGACGGACAGGTTTTCCCGCGCGCCCTTGGGGCTGCCGGGGAGATTGATGATGAGCGAGCGGCCGCGGATGCCGGCCATTGCCCGGGAAATCATGGCGTGCGGCGTAATCTTCATGCTGGCGGCCCGCATAGCCTCCGCCAGTCCGGGAATTTCCTTGTCCAGCACCTGGCGGGTGGCGTCCGGCGTCAGATCGCGCGGGCTGACACCCGTGCCGCCGGTCGTCAGGATCAGATCCAGCTTTTCTTCATCCGCCATCCGAATAAGGGCTGCGACAATCTGCTCGACTTCGTCGGGGATGATGACCGTTTCCACGATGGAAACGGCGGCGCCCGCCAGCATTTCAGCGATGACGGGGCCGCTCTTGTCTTCCCGTTTGCCCTGTGAGCCTTTATCGCTCACTGTGATGATGCCCGCACGGAACATAAAGTTATTCTTCTGCGCTTTTCTTGGCTTCGGCGATGATCTTTTCGGCGATGAACGCCGGAACTTCCTCGTAGTGCGAAGGCGTGTAGGTGAAGTTGCCGCGTCCGCTGGTCATGGACCGCAGATCGGGGGCGTACTTCAGAATTTCCGCCAGCGGGACCTGGCCTTTGATAACCTGATTGGTTCCGTTGGTGTCCATTCCCTGAACGCGTCCGCGCCGGCTGTTGAGATCGCCGATGACGTCGCCCATGTATTCATCCGGCACTTCGATGGCAATATTCACGATCGGTTCAAGGAGCACCGGCTGGCATTCCATCACGCCTTTCTGAAACGCCATGGAGCCGGCGATTTTGAAGGCCATTTCCGAAGAATCGACGGTGTGGTAGGAGCCGTCCACCAGGGAAATGCGGAAATCGACGACCGGATAGCCGGCGATAACGCCCTTGGCGGCCGCTTCGACAATGCCTTTTTCCACGGCGGGCCGGTACTGGCCGGGAATGACGCCGCCGACGATTTTATCCTGGAACTCAAAGCCAGAGCCGCGCGGCAGAGGTTCGATATCGATCCAGCAGTCGCCGAACTGGCCGCGTCCGCCGGACTGCTTCTTGTAGCGGCCCTGCACGTTGGTTTTGCCCTTGATCGTTTCCAGATAAGGAACTTTCGGCGTGTTGAGGTTCACTTCGACGCCGAATTTCCGCTTCATTTTTTCGATGTTGACTTCAATGTGCACCTGCCCCATGCCGGAGAGGATCATTTCCTTGGTCTGCGTGTTGCGCGTGAAGACGATCGTCGGATCTTCCTCCACCAGGCGGTGAATGGACGACGCGATCTTGTCTTCATCGCCGCGGGATTTCGGTTCGACGGCGAAGGACATGATGGGCGGCGGAACCTCCACCCGGGCGAAGACGACGGGGGATTTTTCATTGCACAGCGTATCGCCCGTAGCGGTTTCCTTGAGTTTGGCCACGCCGGCGATGTCGCCGGGAATCAGCACTTCCGCCTGTTTCTGGTTTTTGCCTTCCAGAAAGAAAATATGGCCGAATTTTTCCGTGATCTTTTTTGAGGAGTTGTATACGGCGGAATCCGAACTGAGCTTTCCGGAATACACCCGAAACAGCGTCAGACGGCCCGCATACGGATCCGCAATGGTTTTAAAGACGATGGCGGAGAAGGCTTCGTCTTCCGAGGGTTTTCTTTCCTCGACGTCCTGCGTTCCCGGTTTGGTCCCTTTGACCGGCCCGCGGTCAACCGGCGATGCGAAGGCGCTGACGGCCAGATCCATAAGCAGCGCGACGCCGATGCCTTTGGCGGCCGATCCGCAGAGGACCGGAACGATGCCGCCGGAAATGACGCCCTTTCTCAAGCCCGCTTTGATTTCGTCCGCGGACAATTCGCCTTCTTCGAGGTATTTGTTCATCAGGTTTTCATCCGCTTCCGCGATGTCCTCCACCATGGAAGACCGGAGCGCATTGGCTTCTTCGAGCAGGTCGGCGGGGATATCGACGGCTTTGCCGACGCCTTTGTTGTCGGCAAACGTGTAAGCCTTCATGGCGATCAGGTCCACAATGCCCTGAAACTTGTCTTCCGCGCCGATGGGCAGGCAGACGGGAGTGCCTTTCTTTTTCAGTTTTGCCTTGACGCTTTCGAGCGCCTTGCCGAAATCCGCGCGTTCACGATCCATGCGGTTGATGAAAATGATACGGGGCAGGGCGTAGGCATCAGCGATTTCCCACACTTTCTGCGTCTGGAATTCCACGCCGCCCACGGAATCGATGACCACCAGGGCGTTGTCGACGACGCTCAGCGAACAGGTAATATCGTAGGTGAAATTGGAGTCGCCCGGAGTATCCAACAGGTTGATTTTGTGTTTGTCCCACTCGATGAAATTGGCTGCCGACGAAATGGAGACGTGCCGTTTTTGTTCTTCCGGCTCATAGTCCATACTGGAAGTGTTGTCGTCAACGCGGCCCAGACGTTCATTTTTGCCGGAAACATACAGGAGCGATTCACAAAGAGAGGTTTTCCCGGTGCCGCCGTGGCCGATGACGGCGAGATTTCTGAGTTGTTTGGATTCGTACTTTGCCATGAAAACTCCTTTCGATTTCTTGCCAAATCCGCAAAAGATTTGCTGAAACGGGTTCTTGCAGAATGCGGGCTTGTTTAGCCTATCCGGCGAGTAAAATCAAGATAATTTTCGGCTTCTGGCGTTTGGCAACGCCCGCGGAAGGCGCGGCAGACGCCTTGCGGACGGGCGGTAGAGCGCTTATTTCGCGAGCAGATGTTTTTCGCCGGCTTTCATGGGAAAAAAGACCGCAAAAACGCAGAGGAGCAAAGCGAATGCAAAGGACAGGATAAGCCACAGGATTGTCCAGAAGGAAAACCCGTGCCCGGAAATTCTCGCCATGAAGATTTTATACACCGGGCCCGCCTCCAGAATGATCACCAGCGCGATGAGGCCGAAACTGAGCAGCATGAAAAGCACGCCGCCGAAGCTGGTCGCCGACAGGGCCGGATTTTCCGATTTGAAGTCCGGAAAGCGCGCTCCCAGCCCGACAGCCAGCGCGACAATGGCCGGAACCAGGCAGAAGATCGTTACAACCGATACGATCATCATAAGCGACGTGACGCCCAGCAGCAGGTTGGAGGCGACAATCAGAATTTCCGAAAGGATCAGCAGGGGAATGGCGTAGAGAAAAAATTTAATCCAGAGGAACGTTTTCAGCGCCACGGGAGCAGCCTGGATGATCCAGAAGGCTTCTCCTTCGGTACTCACGGCCGGAAAGACGAAGCGGGCGGCGATGGCCGAAAGCACGAAGGCGGCCAGCCCCACATTCAAAAACGAAAAGACGTTCTGAAGATAAACGCTTGAAATCGGCGTCCGGTCCAGGGGCAGAACGGAAAAATTATACAGGTAAACCACAATGAGAGCGCAGATCAGAAAAAGCTGCGGCCACTGGGTGGAGTCGCGGAAAAAAGAGCGGATTTCCTTGACGGCGACGGCCCGGGCCGGCCGGGAAAGGAATCCCAGCGGAAACTCCCAGCTGATGCCCCGGTACATCAACGGCGCAAAAAGTCTTTTGGCCGTGGTCTGGGAGCGGGAAAAGCCGCGGAAGTATAACAGGCGGGCGAGCGTATCGTTGAGAAACAGGAGGAAGAGAAAACAACTGGCGGCAAGCGCCAGATTGAATCCGGAAAGACCCCATTTGCCTTTCAGCGACAGGCGCATCACGTCGGTAATCCAGGTGGTGGGAAGCCAAGGCCGGTCGAGCGCCTGCATGGAATTGAGGTAAAGAACCGCCGAGGCGAAGCTGTCCGGATTCACGAGCTGTTCCGGGCGAATCAGCCGCAGGACCAAAACCAGCAAAAGCGCGAGCAGAACGCCCAGAATGACGAAGAGTGTGCGGATTTTTCCCGCCGGCAGCAGAGCCGCGCCGCAAAGGACGATCAGGCTGCTGATGCCCGCGGCGATCAGACACAGGCACAGCACTGCCCCGACGGCCGCCAGATAAAACCCCGGCCCGGCCTGGAACACCCATCCATAGGAAAGAATGACAGGAAGGCTGAAGGCGATCACCATCCACGAGGAGTCAAAAGCGCTGCCCAGCCAGCGGGCCCAGAAGATGTCCCGGACCGAAACGGGCAGGGAATGCACCAGCGAAAGATCGCGGCTCAGGTACAGATGCGACAGGCTGTTGATGATGCTGCTGAACAAAAGCAGGGTAAAGAAGGTGAGCATCATCATGGACAAAAGCTTGATGGCCAGAATGTCGCCGAAATCCTGCACGCTCTCGAAGTAGGCGAGTACGCGGTAAAAGATCAGAAAGGCGCCGATCCAGAAGACGAGACCGACGAGGAGAAAGAGCAGGCGGCGAATTCCCGAGGCGCGGGAACGAAACCCGTTGGCCGCGTCGATGAGCCTGGGCTGTAAAAGGGTCCATACGGCATTGTTCATCTGTCTATCCTTCCCTGACGAGCGTGAGAAAGACGTCTTCCAGGCCGGCGTTGCCCGTTTTGGCGGCCCGGTTCAATTCGGCGACGGTGCCCTCTGCGAGAAGCGTGCCCTTGGAAATAACGCCGATCCGGTCGCACAGATCTTCCGCCAGGCTGAGCGTGTGCGTGGAGACGAAGACGGTCACGTTTTGTTTGGCCAGCTCCTTGAGAATATCCCGGACCTGGCGCACGGCCTCCGGGTCCAGGCCGACCATCGGCTCGTCGATGATCATCACTTTCGGATCGTGGAGCAGAGCCGCGGCTATGATCAGTCTTTGCTTCATGCCGTGCGAGTAGGACTCGATGATTTCATTGCCCCAGTTCCAAAGCGCAAACTGCCGGAGCAGCTCCTCCGCCCGGCGCGCCGCTGTCCGCGGCGCCACGGCGTACAGATCGGCGATGAATCTGAGAAATTCACTGCCGGTGAGCTTTTCGTAGAGAAACGGCCGGTCCGGAACAAAACCGATCATCTTCTTGGCCGCCACCGGGTCTTTTCTCAAGTCGATGCCGCCGATCGAGATGGCGCCGGAGGTCGGTTCGATGATGCCGCCCATCATGCGGATGGTCGTGGTCTTGCCCGCTCCGTTGGGGCCGATGAATCCGTAGATTTCTCCGGCACGAACGTGCAGGTTCAGACGGTCGACGGCGAGCGTTGTCTTGTAATCCTTGGTCAGATCATGAAGTTCAATCATTTAAAGGACAGGACCTCCAGTTGAATTTTGCCCAGAACGCCCAGCAGCGAAAGCTCCTGGCCGCCTTCGCCGCGCGCCAGGCGGATGTGGGTGACGTCGGCCGGAATCTGATTGAAAACGGCATCCGCCGTCACCCAGCGGCCTGTATACGCGAGATTCCAGGCGTGGTAGTAAAACCGTCCGTTTTGATAAACCAGGCCCGTCTCGATTTGCGCGGGAATGCCGGCCGCGCGTAAAAGGGCCGCGGTGAGCACCGCGTGCTCATTGCAGTCGCCGGCCTTCATTTTCAGAACCTCCAGCGCGTTGGGCACCGACAGAACCGGCTTTTTCTCCACGTTTCGGTAAACCCAGGAAACGATTTTTTCGAGCCTGACTTTCCGGCTGTCCGCCGGCCGGACAATTTTTTCCGCCTGCTTTTTTATGTCCGCAGCGTCGGACTGCACCAGCGCCGACGGCTTTAAAAACTGTGCGACGGCGGGCGGCAGGGCGTTTGCCGCCTCCTCGTCCGGAAGACTTTCGCGCGTCACGGTAAGAACATTCTGCTCCCGTTTCTGGCGGCCGCCGGAAAGCAGCAAAAACGCGCCGTTGATGCCGTCGATTTTCAGCTTCAGTTCCGCAAGCGTGTCGGGCGCGGCAATCGTCCGGTTGGCGGCAATCGAGGCGATTTGCGTGAAATCGACGCTTGCGCCCGGGGCGAGACCCGCCGCAGCGTCCGTCTTGCTCACCTTCTCCATCGAAATTCCGAGAAGGCCGGTTTCCTTCAGAATCTCGCCGGTTTTATCGAGCCAGGCGCAGTTGCGGGCGCCCAGGAAATCGGCGCAGTATTTTTGCGTGAGGACGCGTTTTCCCATGATCGGAATGACTTCATCCGCCTCCCGGGTGACGGCAATGGAACGGACGCCCAGCGTGGACGGATCGAAAATATTGAATTTCCGGCTCGCCTGCTTCTGCAGGGCGCTGTGAAAAGCCGATTCGTAAATGTTTCCGCTTATGTAAAGATTTTCCCGGAAGGGCAGGACCGTTTTTTGCCGGACGGAAGGCAGGCCGCTGAAAACGATCAACCGGTCCTGGCTGCGAAAGCCGCGGGCGGAAAAGCGAAACAGGCTGGAGGTCAATTCAAAGGTGAAGGCAGAAAAAGACAAATCCGGATTCAGCTCCGTTTCCGTGGCCACGTGCAGGACCTGGGGAATGCCCATCGTGTTGAGCGCCAGGGTGACTCTTTCTTCCGTCTGGAAACGCTCGTTGGAAAGCTTGTGGAACCCGCGCTGAATGACGCCGATTTTTTTCTTGTTCTGGTAGATGTTCATCCAGGTTTCGGGATGCCGGACCGTGTCAGCGCTGACATCGCGCGCCGGACGGGCTTCCTGTTCGAAAACGCCCAGGCGCACGGCCAGAAGTCCGGCAAAGAGAAGCGTCGCCGCCAGTCCGAAAACAAAATTCCATTTGATTTTTGCCATGAACTTAAAAACTTTCCGCATCTTCCGGTCGAATTTCAATTCAATATAATGTCCGGGACCGGCTCCGTCAACCGGCGGCTTCGCAAAAAGCGTTTTGTTCAAATATTCTCTTGACAAAAGGCCTTAAAGAATATAGAAGGCCGAACCTTGTTCATCAGGCTCGGTTTTTCGGTGAATCCCCCATCTGGCAGAGATTCTTCCAATTGCGGGGTTTTTTTTATAGCAAAAGACAGATTATCCGGTGAAGCAATAAAATTCCGTTTTTTTTAGGTTTGAGAGAGGAAACCATCATGAAGTTCGACGATCAGAAGATACGCAATATCGGCATCAGCGCGCATATCGATTCCGGGAAAACAACGCTGAGCGAAAGAATTCTTTATTACACCAAGAGAATTCACGCCATTCACGACGTGAAGGGAAAAGACGGCGTGGGCGCCACGATGGATTCGATGGATCTGGAGAAAGAGCGCGGCATCACCATTGCGTCGGCGGCCACCTACTGCGAATGGAAAGGCTATGAAATCAATATCATCGACACTCCCGGCCACGTTGATTTCACCATCGAAGTCGAACGGTCCCTGAGGGTGCTCGACGGGGCGATTCTGGTGCTTTGCTCCGTGGGCGGCGTGCAGTCGCAGTCCATCACCGTCGATCAGCAGATGAAACGCTACAAGGTTCCCTGCATCGCCTTCATCAACAAATGCGACCGCAGCGGCGCCAACCCCTTCCGCGTGATCGAGCAGCTGCGGACCAAACTGGGGCACAACGCCGTCGCCATGCAGATTCCCATCGGACTGGAAAACGAACTTCAGGGAGTCGTGGATCTGGTGGCCATGAAAGCGGTTTATTTCGACGGCGACAACGGAGAAACGATCCGGGTGGAGGAAATTCCCGCCGGTCTTCTCGAACAGGCCCGGTCCAAGCGCGAAGAACTGATCGACGCGGCCTCGCTGTTTTCCGACGAGCTTACCGAAGCCATTCTGGAAGACAAGGATATTGCCCCCGAACTGCTCTACACCGCCGTCCGCAAGGGCGCGCTCCGGCGCGAGATCACGCCGGTGTACATGGGTTCCGCCTATAAAAACAAAGGGGTCCAGCCGCTGCTCGACGGCGTCACCTATCTGTTGCCGGCGCCTTCCGAAGTGGAAAACATCGCGCTCGACATGGACCGCAACGAGGAGCCGGTGATCCTGACGAGCGATCCCGCCAAACCCATCATCGCGCTGGCCTTCAAACTGGAAGACGGCCAGTACGGCCAGCTCACCTACATCCGCGTCTATGAGGGCACGGTCGAAAAAGGGACGACGATCGTCAACATCCGCAACGGCAAGAAAGTCAAGGTGGGCCGCGTCGTGCGCATGCACGCCGATCAGATGGAGGATGTCGAAGCCCTCAGGGCCGGCTACATCGGCGCGCTGTTCGGCATCGAATGCGCCTCCGGCGACACGTTTGTTTCTCCCGGTCTCAACATGACGATGACCTCGATGTACGTGCCGAAACCGGTCATCTCGCTGGCCATCGTTCCCAAGGACAACAAGTCGCAGATGGCCATGTCCAAAGCGCTCAATCGCTTTTCGAAGGAAGATCCGACCTTCAAAACGCACGTCGATCCGGAAACCAACGAGACCATTATCGAAGGCATGGGCGAACTGCACCTGGACATTTACGTGGAGCGCATGAAGCGCGAATACAGCGCCGAAGTGACCACCGGCAATCCCCGCGTGGCGTACCGCGAAACCATCACGCAGCGGGCGGACTTCAATTACACGCACAAGAAGCAGACGGGCGGCGCAGGACAGTTCGGGCGCATCGCCGGCTACATCGAGCCGGTTTCCGATGAGGAATTCATTTTCGAAAATCAGATTTTCGGCGGTTCGATTCCCACGCAATACATTCCTGCCTGTGAAAAAGGATTCCGGGAAAGCATGGCCAAAGGGCCCAAACTGGAGTTTCCCATCACCGGCGTCAGGGTCGTCATCAACGACGGCGCTTCGCATGCGGTCGATTCTTCCGATATGGCCTTCCAGGCGGCAGCGCGCGGCGCTTTTCGGGAAGCCTATCTGCGCGCCAAGCCGGTCATTCACGAACCGATCATGAAAGTCGTGGTGGAGACGCCCACGGAATTTCAAGGATCGGTCATGGGGCTTCTCAATCAGCGCCGCGGCATGATCATCGGAACGCAGGATGAAGGCGTCATGTGCGTGATTGAAGCGCAGGTGCCGCTCGCGGAGATGTTCGGCTTTTCGACGGTGCTGCGGTCTGCCACGCAGGGAAAGGCGCAGTTCACGATGGAATTCGCGCTGTACCGTCAGGTGCCGCAGTCGATTGCCGAAAAGATCGCGCTGGAAGTCGCCCAGAACAAGAAGACGGCGGCGTGAACAGGCTGCCAGACTGTAGGCTGTCAGGCGATAGGGAAAGATGCTTTCAGGGCGAGCGATAAGACACGACGGCAATGTTATCCATTTAGCTTATGAGGATATAATCATGATTAAAAAAGAAATTCTGGAAAGAAATCCGCTGCTCAATCTCGGATTTGAAAACGAATATATTCTGCCCGGCGGAGGCTTCGGCGCCGTCCTGGCGCATGCCGGCGTCGGTAAAACCGCCCTGCTCGTGCAGATGGCGATCCATGCGATGATGCATGAACAGCCGGTGCTGCATGTGAGCCTCAACGATGCGGTGAGCAAGGTGGATCTGTGGTACCGCGAGCTGTTCAACGATATGGCTTCCCGGTTTGACGCGGCCGAAGCGACGCAATACTGGGAAAAACTTCTCAACTACCGTTTTATCATGACTTTCCGCGTCGAAGGCTTCAGTGTGCCGAAGCTGGAGGAACGCCTGTCGGATCTGATGCAGCAAAACATCTTCAAGCCCAACGTCGTGATCATCGACGGATTGAAGTTTGACGAATCGGGGCGCGGACTGCTGGTCGAACTTCGGGAAATGGCCCAAAAATACGCCATGCGCATCTGGTTTACCGTGCACACCCACCGCCACGAGCCGCCCAAGGAAGACGGCCTGCCTCTGTCCTTCCTGCATGTGGCGGATCTGTTCGACGTCCTGGTCCAGCTTGCCGCCCGGGGACCGGAAGTTTACATCAAGGCTCTGCGGGGACAATCGGCAAAAGCCAAACCGGACGAACTGCTGCTCGATCCGGCGACCATGCTGATCAAAAACCGCTAAGCGCGCACTTGCATTACCAAACGGGTCGGCGCTTAAAGACTGGCCTGTTCCAGGTAGGGAAGTCTCCGGTCAATGGCGTCGAGCGCTTCCGGATGGTGCCAGGAGAAGGCGTAGATGTCCGTTCGCACGGGGACGTGCAGATATTTTTTGAGACCAGGCAAAAGCGGGTCGCTTTCCATCAAACTCATCAACAGGCATAAGCAGCCCGTATTATGGCGGTCGCAAAGCGCCGCGCTGAGCAATGCCGAGAAAAAACGCGGATCATTTTCCTCCACAGCCAGGCAGGCGGCATAAAGATTGCGCAACGGCTGCCCCGGCGCGGGGATGGGCGTCAGACGCAAAGCTTTGACAAAGGGTGCGGCCAGAAACCTCAGCGGACGCATATAGCCCGCATAGCCGGCGACAAGAATTCTTTTGAACGGCAACTGGTTCCAGCACGCCAGAACGCCGCGAATCCGGTCCTTTTCCAGGGCGACATAAAAATCGTCCAGGCCCAGGCCGCGCAGAACTCCTTCGCCGTTTTGAATATCCTCCGCGGTATACACGGGATAAAATTGCTTCTCCCGTCCGACGCGCTCAAGAAAAGCGGCAATTTCCCCGGCGCCCGCAACTGAGCCCCGCACGACGCGCAGGCCGCTCAAAACGGTCGGCTTGGAGCGGGGAATCAGGGGAAGGGCGGCGGTATAGAGTCTTCCGACATGCCGGTAGGCGGGCCATCCGCCCTGGCTTCCTGTCACCACTCTTTTCGCCCGGATGTTTTCTCCGAGGACGGCGCAAAGATAAAAGGGGACGCCAAACGTTTCCTCATGCCACTGCTTGACAACTTCAACCCCCTGCTGAACGATGGCCTTGCCGCGGTAAGGAGGATCGAGACGAACGCTGCCGATGTAACCTATCTCGGCGGGCCTTCCGTTGAGAAAAACCTTCCGCGCCGACACCAGGCCGACGCCGACGATTTCCCGGCCGGCTTCGGCAAGGATGGCGCGCCGTCTGTAGCCTTCAACGGATGCCGCATCAAAAAAACTGGGCGAGCAGTCGGACGTGAGGGAAATGCGTCCGGGCATGGCGTTGCGTCTCATGACCGCGCAGATCTGCTCATTGTCTTCGGGACGGGCCTCACGCAGAATCAAGGCTTGCCCGTTTCGTACCGTTTCGGTTTTTTCTTCGCCGGACATCATTCTTCCCCTCCAGGAAAAACTTATAAGGAAGACCGGATGGCCTGTCAATCCATTTTGCGCCAAGAAACAAGCGCGGCTGCGGCACACCCGCAGCAACAGGTTGACAATGATAAAACCGTTGCAATCCGCCATCGTTTCGACTATCTTCGCCCCATGAAGACACTGGCCTTTATCCTGATGGGGATCCTCTTAGGCATTGTGCTCATTTTTGCCGCAGCCCTTTATTTTTCCGCGCCAAAACCGCCGGCGGGTCTTGCCGCACTCGACGCGCCGTTTAGGACCATGGATTTTTCGACGCTGCCGCCGGTCGGATACTGGACGGCGCGGGACAAAACAAAGCTTGCCTATCGCGCTTATCCGGCCGCCCTGGCCCGGCAGACGGTCATCCTGATTCACGGATCGACCGCTTCCAGCCGATCGATGCACGCCCTTGCCGAATATCTGCGG
>Ga0228535_1001554_pt1 | contig 33273 bp, 31 predicted proteins | sample SJ1metagenome_FD_168457 | JGI IMG/M metagenome (GOLD analysis project Ga0228535, IMG submission 168457) | Enriched culture of PCE-dechlorinating microbial communities from Ithaca, New York, USA - SJ1 | ecosystem: Engineered > Modeled > Simulated communities (microbial... > Unclassified | place...
CGCGAAGCCGAACAGCTCGCTTTCCAGAAGCTCCTTCGGGATGGCGGCGCAGTTGATGGCGATGAAAGGCTTTCCCAGCCGCTTGGAATTGAAGTGTATGGCCCTGGCGATCAGCTCCTTGCCGGTCCCCGATTCCCCCTGGATCAGAACCGTGATGTCGCTCGGCGCCACCTTGCCGATTGTCTTGTAGATGTCCCGCATGGCCGGGGAGTTGCCGATAATGGTTTTCTCCAGCTGGTAACGGTCTTTCAGCTCTTCCTTCAGCAGGGACACCTGGGAGGTCATCTCCCTGGCCTTGTCGATCTTTTCGATGATCGCGTCGATCACGTCCAGGTCAAAGGGCTTGGTGATGTAGTCATACGCCCCTCTCTTCATGGCCTCCACGGCATTTTTCATGCTTGCTTCGGCGGTCATGATGACGACCAGGAGCTCGCTCCTCAGATCCCGGATCCGGTCAAGCAGATCCAGACCTGAAAGGCCGGGCATCTTGATGTCCAGAACGGCCAGGTCGTATGCGCCCGCCTGTATCATGCCCAGCGCTTCATCCCCGTCCTTGGCGAGGTCCACGCTGAATCCCTTCCTTTTCAAGGCCTTTGAAAGGACCCATCGCATGCTTTCTTCATCGTCCGCCACGAGAATCTTGTTGAGAGCCATCTGAGCTTCCCTCGAATTCATATTGATAGGTATGGTAACAGTCAGCCTGTGCCGAACCCGGCTGGACAGGCTGCAGTCATTGCCGGATCAGCGTATCAGGGGAATCATTACCGTGAAGGTGGAGCCTTTTCCCGGTTCCGAATCAACCTTGATCATCCCACGATGCTCGGAAACGATCTTGTGGCAGATGGCCAGACCCAACCCGGTCCCCCTGGATTTGGTGGTGAAAAAGGGGGTGAAGAGGTTCTCCTGCTGCTCCTTCGGTATCCCGGCTCCGTCATCGCTGACGTCGATGGCGACTATGCGGGAGGGGCGTTCCCCCCTCTGGGTCATGCTGTAGTCTGACATAACTCTGGTGGTGATCCTGATCTGGCCCTCATCCACGACCGCCTCGACGCCGTTTTTTATCAGGTTCAGGAACAGCTGGGTCAGCAGTGACTCGTCCGCCAGGATAGGCGGTATGCTCAGATCGAAATTCTGCTGGAACGAGATGTTCTTCTTCTCCGCCGCCCTCTTTTGCAGGGTGATGATGTCTCCGAGCACCCTGTGGAGGTTCACTTTGCTCAACTCCAGTTTCCGGGGGGCGGTCAGGTTCAGGAGATCCTCGACGATCTTGTTGACCCTGCCGGCCTCCTTCAGCATGATGGAGGTGTACTCGCGCAGCTCGCTCCCCTCCGGCAGTTCCCTCTCCAGGAGCTGGGCGGCCCCCCTGATCCCTCCGAGGGGATTCTTGATCTCGTGGGCGAGACCCGCCGCCAGGGCGCCGAGGGTGGAGAGCCGGTCGGCCTGGCGCACGGCGTCCTCCAGATCCCTTATCTTGGTTATGTCCCGCAGGACGAGCACTATGCCGATTGGTTCGCCGTCCGCCTGGAGCAGGGGTGAGGTGGTGACGTTTACCGGAGTGATATGGACGCCCCGCTTCAGGACCACATTTTCGTGGTCGGAAATGGTCATGCCGGTCTCGGCGGTTTTTACCACCATTTCCAGCAGCACCTCCTCACCGCCGAACAGGTCGAAGAAGAGAGTGCCTTCCGCCTGACGCCTTGAGACGCCGGTGATCTCCTCGGCGGCCGGATTCATCAGGGTTATCCGGTGCCCCTTGTCCAGGACGATGACGCCGTCTCCGACGCTGTCGATGACGTTGGCGAAGTATCCCCTCAGATTATCATTCGGTGCGCTGTTCATGGACGGCCTGAGTGAAGAACGAGTCTACCGCTGCCCTGAGTTGCCGCTTTTCCACCAGCGTGTTTACCAGCGCACGAAACCGTGCGGCTCCGGGCATGCCCCTGGCGTACCAGGAGAGGTGCTTTCTCATCTCGCACAAGGCGGTCTTGTCGCCGTACAGCTCGCAGAGACGATCAAGGTGACGCAACGTGACGGATCGTCTCTCCTCCATGGTCGGCGGAGACGGCATACCGCCTGACAGGAGTTCCGTCGTTTCCCTGAAGATCCACGGGTTCCCAAGTGCGCCGCGGGCTATCATGGCGCCGTCGCAGCCGGTGCGACCGAGCATCTCCACCACATCCCCGGCGGAGAACAGGTCGCCGCTACCTATGACCGGAATCCCTATGCCGGCCTTGAGCTCGGCTATCCTGTCCCAGTCGGCGTGGTCGGTAAACATCTGCGCCCGGGTCCTGGGGTGGAGGGTGACGGCATCACAGCCCTCGGCCTCGGCAATACGCCCTATCTCCAGGAACGACGGTTCGCCGGAAGTCCATCCGGTGCGAATCTTGATGGTAAGCGGCAGGCTGGTTGCTTTCCGCACGGCGCGGATGATTGCGGCCGCCTTGGCCGGCTCGCGCAGCAGGGCGCTGCCGGCGCCGCCGGAAACCACCTTTTTCACCGGACATCCCATGTTTATGTCGATGAGATCGCAGGTTTCCCCGACAATCCCGGCTGATTCCGCCAGCGCACGGGGATCGTCGCCGAACAGCTGGATGCCGAGGGGCCTGTCTTCCGTACCGCTCTTCAGCAACGCCATGGTATTTTTCCCACGGCGTATCAATCCCTGGGCGCTGATCATCTCGGTAAAGCAGAGCGGTGCCCCGTTCTCCCGCGCGAGAAGCCGTGCCGCAAGATCCGTTATCCCCGCCATCGGGGCCAGGACGAGGGGCGGTGAGAGTCTTAGACGGCCTATGGCGAGTAGTGTAACCATATCAGAATTTATGAAACAGCCGAATTGTTGCCTAAAATTTGAGCATAATAGCACAGGGGGTGAAAAAGGCAAGAGATTTTTCAGGGGCCTCAACCCTTCAGGGCCTCCAGGCGGAGGGCGGTTGCAAAAAAGAGCTTTTTCCACTATTATTCCGGGACATGCAGCACTAACATGTCAGAGCTTGGTCGTCAATAACGACGCACAAGCTCCTAATCTGGGGAGGGTTTTGATGGGATTGCTCGATGGGAAAAAGGCGGTGATATTCGGCGTCGCCAACGAGAAAAGCATTGCCTGGGCGATAGCCAGAACATTCAGGGAAGAGGGGGCGGAACTGGCGTTTACCTACGCCAATGAAGCGGTCGCCAAAAGGGTGTTCCCCCTGGCCGAGAGTATCGGGGTCAAGCTGGTGCTCCCCTGCGACGTGACCAGCGACGACGATATCGCACGGGTGTTTGCCGAGGTAGGAAGGGAATGGGGCGGCCTGGACATCCTGATCCACTCGGTCGCCTTCGCCAACCGCGAGGAACTGAAGGGTTCGTTCCTCAACACCAGCCGTGCCGGGTTTGCTCTGGCCATGGACATCAGTGCATACTCGCTTATCGCCATGGTGAAGGAGGCCTATCCCTTCATGAATGAGAGGGGAGGAAGCGTCCTCGCCATGACCTACTATGCTTCCGAAAAGGTGTTTCCCAACTACAACGTCATGGGCGTAGCCAAGGCGGCCCTTGAGGCGAACGTCCGCTACCTGGCCGAAGCGGTCGGTCCGGACGGGATCAGAGTAAATGCCATCTCCGCCGGTCCCCTCAAGACCCTGGCGGCATCCGGTGTCGGAGGATTCCACCAGATTGCCGGACACGTGGAGGCAAAGACGCCGCTCAGGTGCAACATCGAGCAGCAGGATGTGGCCAATGCGGCCCTTTTCCTATGCAGCGATTTGTCCAGGAGAATAACCGGAGGCGTCCATTTCGTGGACAGCGGTTACAACATAATGGGAATGTAAGGGGTTTCTGTCCGGAAAGGGTGCTTTTTCGCCCTGGCTGTGTCAATCCGCGGGCTTGCTTGTGCGACGTACTACGTGTACGCCTCCGCGCAATCCCTTGATCTCCTTGCCGGGACAAAAAATCCCCGCTTTCCGAATCAGAAACCGATAGTTTTTCATCCCGAGTTCGCGGATAGAAACAAGACCGGGAAAGGACTCGACAATAAGACAACTCTACGGCAACCTGGCAGGTTTGAAGCCGAGCTATATCAGCGCACTGGAAAGGCTCTACCGCCGACGGATCCCACCTGCCGAACTGGTAACCCAGGAGCTGGCCGCAAGGATGGCCGAGATCTCGGGAGAGATCGGACGTCAGATCGGGGTCCTGATCAACCGTATAGGCTTGGTGGAGTACGTGATCGTAGGGGACGAGAAAGAGCTTTTCATCCCCGAGCTCACCGGCTATCCCCTCGGGAAGAGGCGACTGAGGGGGTTGCGTCTCTGCCATACCCACCTGAAGGGAGAGCCTCTCACCGAGGATGACCTTACCGACCTGGCCCTCCTCCGTCTCGACCTGGTGGCTGCGTTGCTCCTTGCACCGGGGAAGAGGACCTTCGGCATCCAGATAGCCCATCTGACGCCCTCCACGCATGGGGCCGCGCCCCATCATCTGGGGCCGCCGTCTCCCTTTGACCGTTTCAGCATGGATGCGGCCGAATTCATCTCCTCTCTTGAGACCGCGCTGGAAAAGTCGCTCCCCGAGGCCCGCGAGGTTTCCGGAGCGGAAGAGAGGGCCATCCTCGTTTCCGCAACCCGCCTGCCGCGTTCCGAAGCCGAGGACTCCATGGACGAGCTCAGGGAGCTGGCGCGGACCGGAGGCGTGGAGGTGCTGGATGCCGTCATCCAGCCGCGCCGGGAGTTGAATCCCCGGTACCTCATGGGTGAGGGGAAGATGCGGGAGGTGATCATCAGGGCGCTGCAACTGGGCGCCACCATGCTCATATTCGACCAGGAGCTTTCTCCCGCCCAGGTCAGGTCCATATCGGAGATGACCGAGCTCAAGGTCATAGACCGGAGCCAGTTGATCCTGGACATCTTCGCCCGCCGCGCGGTCAGCCTGGACGGCAAGGTCCAGGTGGAACTGGCCCAGTTGAAGTATATTCTTCCGCGGCTCACCGGCAAGGGGGTGCAGATGTCGCGCCTCATGGGCGGGATCGGCGGTCGGGGTCCGGGCGAGACCAAGCTGGAGGTGGACCGGAGGAGGATCCGCGACCGGATTGCCCGGCTGGAGAGGGAACTGGACGAGCTCTCCCGCGGCAGGTACCAGCGGCGGCGGAAAAGGGTCAGGGCCGGGATACCCATCGTATCCATCGTAGGGTACACCAATGCGGGGAAATCAACCCTGCTGAACACCCTTACCCGAAGTTCTGTGTTCACCGAGGACCTCCTGTTCGCCACGCTGGATACGGCCACGCGCAAGCTCCGTTTTCCCAGGGAACGGGAGGTCATCGTCACGGACACGGTCGGCTTCATCCGCTCGCTCCCCAAGTCGCTCATGGGCGCCTTCAAGGCCACCCTGGAGGAACTCCAGGACGCCGACCTGCTGCTGCACGTGGTGGACTGGTCGAACCGGCGCTTCGAGGAGCAGATCAGGCAGGTGGAGGAGATCCTCGACGAACTCGAGCTGTCCGCCAAGCCCCGGGTGCTGGTGTTCAACAAGAGCGACCTTGTTCCGGCGCTCAAGAAGAAGGACCCACTGGCGTTCATAAAGGCCAGACAGGCGGCAAGGACCCACGGCGGTATCACCATATCGGCCCGGGACCCGGAAACTCTCGCTCCACTGCTGGAGGAGATGGAAAAACGTTTCTGGCCCAGGGAGTCCGACTGAAGCGTTGACAGTGCCGCGATTCTTTTCTATACTCTCGCACCTGACCCGACTTCCCACATATCCATCCGCGGAAAGGACGTGCGAGGAAGGACGCCATTTATGAAAAATCTACTTATCACGGCCATTCTGGCCGCACTCTGTTCCCCGGCAGCCGCCATGGAGGAGCTGCCGTCTTCCTTCGATACCGTTGCTTCCTACCAGGTGGCCTCGGCGAACCTGAACCGGCCGGGAAGGACACCCGTCGGTCGGGCCAGGAGCTCGTCGCTTGCCCCCACTGACGAGAGGAGCCTCTCCAGGGCGCTTGAGCTCCCCGTCTCCGACCTCTCCATCCCTGATGAAGCCCTGGACAGCTTTGCCGAGTTGGAGCTCAGGATGCCGGAATACAACCTCCCTGAGTCCGACATACCGCTCACCGTCAACAGCAAGGTGGCCTACTTTCTGAATTATTTCCAGACTACCGGCAAGCCGTGGTTCGGCAAGTGGCTTTCCCGTTCCGAGCGCTATATCCCCATGATGAAGGAAGTCCTGAAAAGGGAGGGGCTGCCCGAGGACCTGGTCTATCTAGCCATGATCGAGAGCGGCTTTTCTCCCCATGCCTACTCCCACGCCAGCGCCGTGGGGCCCTGGCAGTTCATCGCAGGGACCGGAAAGCGCTACTCCCTCCGCATAGACCAGTGGATTGACGAGCGCCGCGACCCGTTGAAATCGACCATCGCCGCAGCCATGTACCTCAAGGAGCTGTACGGGCTGTTCAACAAGGACTGGTACCTGGCAGCGGCCGGCTACAATGCGGGGGAGAACAAGATCCTGCGTGCCATAGACATGTACGAGAGCAGGGATTTCTGGCAGCTTTCCCAAGGCTCCTATCTGAAACGCGAGACCAAGGATTACGTGCCCAAGCTGCTGGCAGCAGCCATCATCGCCAAGGAACCGGCCAAATACGGGTTTGCCGACGTGGCCTACCTGCCGCCCATCGAATTCGATACGGTTTCGATTCCCACCCGGACCGACCTTGAGCTGGTTGCACGGGTCCTGGGGGTATCGACCGGAACCATCCGCGAGCTCAATCCGGAACTGCGGCAGTGGTGCACCCCGCCCGATTATCCCGGCTATCTTCTCAAGATTCCCAAGGGAACAAAAGAGCGTTTTCTGAGTGAGTATGCAAAGGTTCCGGCAGAGCAGAGATTCACGGAAAAAATCGAGCATATCAAATACCGGGCAGGAAAGGACGACACCCTGGAATCGATTGCCCGGCGATTTGGAGCCAGGTCTGAAGAACTTGCGGCCATCAACGGCATCAAGTCGTCCCGCAAGCTGCGGGGTAAGGTCCTCCGCGTGCCTGTCAAGGCAGGGGAGGCACAACCGGTCGTGGCTCTGCAGTCCGCCCCACCCCAACCCGCGGTCGTCTCCGCCAAGAAAGTCGACGATAGCGATCTTATCAAGTATTATACGGTAAAACGGGGCGACACCCTCACCTCGCTGGCCAGGCGTTTCAATGTCTCCGCCAAGATTATCGCCGCCTGGAACAACATGAAGATCAAGGCCTCCCTGCAGCCAGGCAAGCGGATCATAGTGGCCAGGTATTCGGAGAAAAAGGACCGGGCAGGTGCCCGGCCGGACGAGAACGGTTAAAACCTGAATCCGTGGCCTGAACGCCGGGGCGAGCGGAATGCCGGAGTTTAACGAAGCTTCCGCAGTTTTCACGCTTGCTATTTGTTATGCCCGATGGGTTTTGTCGGACGGTCTCATCCCGCGGGAATGAAAAAAACCTAGGCGTACCAAGCGGGCGAAGGTGCGCAGACGTCACGGATTCGGGTAAGAATAAGACCCAGGATGTCACCTGAAAGGACCGAACAGGATGTATAATCTGCTTATCTCTCTAGGAGCGGCCGCCGTTGTTTTTGCTGCGCTCCTTCTCTTTGCCGACCTCCCCGGCTGGGTTCCGCCCCTGGCGGCGGCCCCCGTCTTTGCTGTGTCATACCTGCTCATCGCCCGTTTCGTGTTGAAAAAGGTGAACGCAATCATGGAGGCTGCCGGCAGGGATCTGCAGGGTCAGCGGATCGAGAAGGCCGTCCGGACCCTGCAGGAGGCCCTCAGGTTCGGCCCCTGGCAGTTTTCGGTGACCGGCCAGATCCACTCCCAGGTAGGGATGATCTACTATATGAAGCGTGATTTCTCCAATGCTTTTCCGCACCTGGAGAAGAGCTTCGTCAAGAACTGGACCGCCATGGGTATGCTGGCAATCAGCTACATGAAGAGAAACAAGAAGGACAAGATGGCGGCGACCTTTGAAAAAGCGGTCCAATGGAGCCCCAAGGAGTCGCTCCTCTGGAACCTGTACGCCTATTGCCTGAACGAGACCGGTGACGCCGAAAAGGCCAGGCAGGTTCTGGAGAAGGGTCTGAAGAAACTCCCGGGCGACGAGCGCATAAAGACCAACCTGGAGTGCCTGCGCGAGGGGAAGAAGATGAAGATGAGGAGCTTCGGCGACATGTGGCTCCAGTTCCATCTGGAGCGCCAGAGCGTGGTCATGAAGCAGCAGGCGGCCGCCATGGGCGGCATGGCCAGGAGAAAGATAATCAGGAAATAGACAGACGATGGATACCGATGAAAAGGGGGGCTGAGCCCCCCTTTTTTTATGCCCTGTTCACTACCCCTTCCCGACCGGTGCCGGTACCATCCCCAACAGGTGTCGGGGCGAGGTTCCGACAGGGCATTGAGGAACGCGGTGCGGGTCTCGATCCGCCGAGCCGGTATCCAGTGTCGGACGTGCGGAGTTCCCGACCGATGGGGTCTATCCCGGCCAAACCCGGCATAAATCCGGACGCAATCTCTCGAAACGTTATTTACGGATAAGTTTTAATTACGCTGATGGATGTCAATCGTATGTATTTTTTAATTTCAATTTATATTAATAAATTATAACGAATTGATAAAACAGTTTGTTGGTTTAATATTGATGGAATAGTTTTATTGTTTAAATAAAAGTATATAATCCGGATGTGTTGTTCGCCTCGTCCGTCAGGCAACGGAACGTGCTGCCAGGTGAAGGCGGCGGTGGAGTGAAAGGCCGGAAAATTTCAGATGGAGAGCGGTAGCGTGGATAAATTACGCATTCTAATCAACGAGGATTTGCCGTCCGATGCGGGGCTTATGGAAAACGAGCTCCGCCGGGCAGGCTTTGATTTCGTTTCCACCCGGGTCGCGACACGGGTGGGCTTTCTGGCCGCACTCAGGGACTTCCGGCCGGACGTTATCGTCTCTGGTTGCAGCCTTCCCACCTTCCCCGGTCCGCAGGCCCTCAAGCTGGCAAAGGAGCATGACTCCATGATTCCGTTTATAGTAATCACGGACGCCATGAACGAAGAGACAGCGGTAGAGTGCATGAAGGCGGGGGCCGATGGGTATGTGCTCAAGGATCGCCCGGCCAGGATTGGCCCCGCCCTCAGGGCTGCGCTGGAGAAAAGGGGTGCGCTGCTGGAAAAGCGGAGGGCCGAGGAGTTGCTGGCAGCCGCGGAACGGAAGTTCCGGACCATCTTCGAGAATGCCAATGACGCCATATTGCTTCTGGACGGCGAACGGTTTGTGGAGGTCAACCCGATGGCGGAGCACATGTATGCGGCCAGCCGGAAAGATCTCCTGAATCGCAGCCTCCTTGATTTTTCACCGACTGAGCAGCCGTGTGGCGTCAACTCCCGGTCGCTGGCGATTGACAGGATACGCGCAGCGCTCGGGGGGACTCCCCAGTCATTTGGATGGCGGCACCTGCGAACCGACGGATTGCCTGTTGATGTGCACGTGGTGCTCAGCCCGGTGGAGATCGGGGGGAAACCGCTCGTCCTCGCCGTGGTGCGGTACATAGCCGAAAGTAAGCTGATGGAGCATGATCTGCGCGAGGGGGAGGAAAGGTACCGTCGCCTCTCACAGCAGTTCAACGCCCTGCTGGACGCCATCCCGGATGCCCTTTTGCTCCATTCCAGGGAATTGGAGATTGTCTGGGCCAACCGCGCCGCCATCGACTTCATCGGCGAGAACGATCCCGGTTCATCCGAGCGCCATTGCTACGCCCTGCTGCACCGGACGTCCGCCCCCTACGACGGATGCCCGGTGCTGGAGAGCTTCAGGACCGGCATGCCGGCAAAGAGTATTATTCCGTTTCCCGGTGACAGGACCTGGGAGGTCAGGGCCGTTCCGGTCAAGAACGAAACCGGCGAGGTGGAGAACGTTATAGAGTTGGGCCGCGACGTGACCGAGATAAGGAAGCTGGAGCAGCAGCTCATCCATGCCCAGAAAATGGAGGCGGTCGGGCAGTTGGCCGGTGGAATCGCGCACGACTTCAACAACATTATCACCGCTCTGATAGGGTATGCCGATCTGCTCCTCATGAAGCTCGCAGAGGGTGATCCGTCGCGGCATTTCGTGGAGCAGATGCTCACCACGGCCGAGCGGGCGGCCGATCTCACCCAGGGGTTGCTGGCCTTCAGCCGGAAAAAGGTCTTCAACCTGCAGCCGGTGAATTTCAACGAAATCATCAGGTGGGCTCAGTCGTTTCTGGTCCGCATCATAGGAGATGACGTTGAGATACGGACGGAGCTCGAGCCGCGGGACCTGATAGTCATGGCCGACAGCGGCCAGATCGAGCAGGTGCTGATGAACCTGGCCGCCAATGCCCGCGACGCCATGCCCAACGGGGGCCTCCTGACCCTCCGGGCTGCCCGCTGCGAGCTTGACGCCGGCTTCATCAGGGTCCACGGTTACGGGGAGCCCGGCTGCTACCTGTGCGTCGAGGTCAGCGACACCGGTGTCGGCATGGACGAGGAGACCCAGCGGAAGATCTTCGAGCCCTTCTATACCACCAAGGAGCCGGGGAAAGGGACCGGGCTCGGCCTGTCAATCGTCTACGGCATAATCAAGGAGCATGGCGGCTATATAAACGTCCAGAGCAGGCCGGGGTCGGGGAGCACGTTTAGGATATATCTCCCCCTGCTGGAAGAACGCTCGCGCAAGTCGGAAATATCACGCTTCGCCATGCCCGAAGGCGGGGGGGAGACCATCATCTTGGCCGAGGACGACGCAGCGGTCCTGGAGATGGAGGCTAAGCTCTTGCAGACCTACGGGTACAAGGTCATCAAGGCGACGAACGGAGGCGAGGCAATCGAGAGCTTCATGGCCGCCGTGGACGATGTCCGGTTGCTTATCCTGGACGTTTTGATGCCCAACAAGGGGGGACTCGAGGTGGCGGAGACGGCCAGGCGTATGCGTCCCGAGATCAGGGTGCTGTTCAACAGCGGTTATCCCCTGGACCTCCTTCAGAGAAAGGGGATTCTGCAAGGAGATGTCCCCTTCTTTACCAAGCCGATAGCACCCACGGAACTGCTCAGGAAGGTGAGGGAGGTGCTCGACGGTGGCCGGCTTGCGGGATGACGCGTCGGGCTCACAAACCCCTGACGGCCTGGTAAACGTCCATGATTATCGCTGTGGAGGCCTTTTCCATCCCCCTGCTCATGGCCCCGGCCAGACCCGCCGGCGTCCGGTCGGAGATCGGTTCCGAGAAGCTGTACTTATTCTGAAAAACCAGCCTGCCCGGGAAGGAGGGGAGGGACCTGTCCGTAAGGGTGACGGAGAGTGTAAGCACGGCGCTCCTACGCTCGCCGTCATCGGACTCCAGAAATTCCTCCACCCCCCCCTGGATGACAAAGCGGGCGTCCTCGTAGTCGCGGTACGAGAACCCCGCCCGGAACAGCCCGGAACCCCGCAGATCCCGCAGCAAGTAATCGCTCACCATGTCGCCCGGGTTGGTCATCCAGCGGTTGCTGCCGTAGGTGTCCAGCTTGAAAGGTTCCGGCCGGAAGACCATGGAGAGGGTGTTGTAGGCCTTGGCCACCGAGAACCTCTCCACCTTGACGGCCTGGTCCAGGGGAACGAGTCCCGTAAAGGCGGGGGAGGGGTATTCGAAGGCGTAATGCTCTATCATCCGGGACGGTTTGCCGCGATCTAGGCAGCCGGTAAGGAGCAAGGCGAACAGTGTGAAAGTCAACGGAAGCAGACGGATTCCAGCTTTCGCGGGAATGACGGAAAAAAGCTTTTCCGGACTCTCTGCCGGCGCATCGTGTAGTGTCGTATGGTTCATGTTCAGTTCCTCGTTACTGGCGGCGAACGGCCGGCGGGGCACTGAAGATCAGGTCCGACGGTGTCGTGTTGAGCCGGTCGAGCAGCTTCTGCAGGGTCTCCGATGCCTGCTGCAGGTTTTCGCTGGTCACCCGGAGCTCGGTCGTGATGGCCCGGCTCCTTGAATCGATCCCCTCGACTACGCGATTGGCCTTTTCAGACGTCTCCCCGAGCTTCATGGAGCGGATTTCCTCCCTGATCCCGGTCAGGAGCGACTTGGCCTCCACCAGGGAATCCCTGGCCTCGTCCAGCACCACTTCGACCTTCCCTTCGGTCACCACCTTGTCGATCCCGGCCACGGTCCGTTCCATGCTGGCGGTGGTGGATTCCAGGTTGGTCATGATGTTGTTCATCTGTTTCCCTGCCAGGATCTTTTCCGTTGCCTTGCCTACGGCCGTGAACTGCCCGGAAAGGCTTTTCAGGTCGAGCTGCTTGAGGTTCTGTATGATGTCCTCCACACCGCTCAGGATCTGGCGGAGATCCGAAGGGCGGGAGGGGATAATGGGGTATTCGGCCGCGAACTCGATTTTCGGAGATCGGTCAGGCGCATCGGGCTTTTTCCGGTCCAGCTCGATGAAGACGATCCCGGTTATGCCGGCGGTTTTCAGCTGGGCGACCGTGTTGTGCTGGAGGTCCCCTTCCAGGTCCACCTTCATGACCACCTCCACCAGCTTGTAATCGGGAGCGACCCCGATCCTTTCGACCCGTCCCACGTCCACGCCGCGGTACTTGACGCTCGAATCCATCTGGAGCCCCTGTACCGATTCGTCGAAAAAGGTGACATAGGTGGCGCCCTTCTGGAAATACCTGGATGCCCCGATCCATACGATGATACCGATACCCAGCAGGACGCCGGCAATGACGAACAGTCCCACGAGGAACTTGGATGTTTTTCCGGTCATGCCCTCTGATCCTCCGCTCCCGCCGCGGCGGGAATCCGATTGAAGAAATTTATGACCCTGCGGTCGGTCGACGACTCCTTCAGCTCTTGGGGCGTTCCCTCGGCGATTATCCCTTTAGCGTCCCTGTCGAGCATGACCACGCGGTGGGCGATGGCGAAGATGGAGTCAAGCTCGTGGGTGACGACCACCATTGTGGTTCCCAGCCCGGCGTTGATCCGTTTCATCAGGATGTCCAGTTCCGCCGAGGTGACCGGGTCCAGTCCGGCGGACGGCTCGTCGAAGAACAGCACCTTCGGATCCAGCGCCATGGCCCGAGCCAGCCCGGCCCGCTTCTTCATCCCTCCGGAAAGCTCGGAAGGGAGATGGTTCTCGAACCCGGAGAGGTTTACCATGGCGAGCTTCATCCGCACGATACGCCCGATGTCCTCCGAGGAAAGGTCGGTGTATTCCTCCAGCGGCAGGGAAACGTTTTCCATGAGGGTCATGGAGCCGAACAGGGCGCCCGACTGGAACAGGACCCCGATGTTCCTGCGGATCCCGTCGAGCTCTTCCGGGTTCTCCGTGGCCGCGTCGATGCCGTTGATCAGGACCCTTCCGGCCTTCGGCCGATAGAGGCCGAACATGTGCTTCAGGAGGGTGGACTTGCCGCAGCCGCTCCCTCCGAGGATCACCAGGATCTCGCCCTTCATGACCCGGAAGCTCACGTTCTTGAAGATGATATTGTCCCCGTAGCCGGCAGTCAGGTTCTCAACGGTTATTATGGGCTCTTTTCCAATGTTTTGCACTCTACCCGCCTTTTCCGGGGACTCGTCTCCGCTGCCGTCCGTCGCCCGGCGCGAATTCAGCGTATATAGTACAGGATTATGGCGAAAAGGGAATCCGCGACTATTATGAGGAACAGTCCCGCCACAACCGCCGAAGTGGTGAAGGTCCCGACCGCCTCCGCCCCCCCCCTGGCACGGAACCCGCGCTGACATCCTATCCCTGCTATCAGCACGGCGAATACCACGGCCTTGATGAGGCTGGAGACCACATCGAAGATACTGATGCTCTTGACGGTCTGGGCGAGATAGGTATAGATCGTCAGGTCGAAACCTACCACGCCCACCACCATCCCTCCCAGGATGCCGAACAGGTCGGAATAGAGGGTGAGCAGGGGGACCACCACCATGGCGGCCAGGACCTTGGGCAACGCCAGGAAGCGGGTCGGGTTGAAGCCCATGGTGACCAGGGCGTCCACTTCCTCATTGACCATCATGGTGCCGATCTCGGCGGCAAAGGCCGACCCGGACCGGCCGGCGATGATGACGGCGGTCATGATGGGACCCAGCTCCCTGACCATGCCGAAGCCCACCAGCGAGGCGACGTAGAGGTTGGCCCCGAACTGCTTGAGCTGGAGGGAGGACATGAAGGCGATGATGAGGCCCAGGAGAAAGCTCAGCAGCGCCAGGATCGGGAGGCCGTCCAGCCCGGCCCGTTTGACGTAGAAGAAAAAGTCCTGCCAGCGCACGGATCTTGGATTCAGCAGGGCGCTGCCGAGCGCGACCAGCAGGTCGCCGAGAAACGTGACCGTACTCGTGAAATCATTGAATACCTTGAGGCCGGTCTCCCCTATGCGCTCGATGGCGCCCTCGGGGTCCTTTGCCGAAGGGGGAAGCGGGGCCATGACCGCGGCCCGGTCTATGAGTCCAAGCATCCCCCCCGTCTCTTCGCTCACGTTCGCAAAGCGGCACGGGATGGATGCTGCTTCGGCGTACTGCTCCAGTTCCAGCAGGATCAGGGAGCCTCCGCTGTCCAGGTAGCCGACTCCGGCGAGGTCTACGGTAAGACCGGCAGGTTTCATCGGTTCCAGGATCGAGTGCAATTCGGCCCGGACGGAGTTCAGGTTCCGGAGGGAGATGCGCCCGGACAGGGACACGGTGGTCTCTCCGCCGGCCTCTTCCCGGACGTCGATGGCGAAGTCCCGCCCCGATGCGACCGCCGGGTTCATGGACGGTCTCCGGGCCGGGCCGAGAAGGTAAGGGACATGAACTCCTTCTCGCTGATGCCCGACCGCTTCAGTTGGTCCGCGCCGATCCCTAGTATCAGGACTCCGACCACCTTTTCCCCATTCAGCAGGGGAGTGCATATTATGTAGACCTTTTCCCCGCCCTGCAGATAAAGGGCGGACTGGAGGGGCTTACGTTTCTGGATGACTTTGGAAACTATTTGATAGTTGCCGTAGTTCCCTGCGCCAGCGGCCGAGGCACCGGCCCTGGCGGCCACGGTCACGCCGTGCTTGTCGAGCACGTACATGGAGATGTCCAGGTCGTTTTTCAGGGGGGTGGATACGGCATGGATCCTCTGCAGCACCGACCTGGTGCGCCTGCGGTCGTTTTTCGCCATGGACTCGGCCAGCGCCGCGGAGTACATGGTCAGTTTCGACTGAATTTCCGAGCGGAATTCCAGTGCTGTGCTGCTGACAGGAGCGGAGTCGGGCCGGCAGCCGGACACCGTCGCCAGCATGGCGAGGGGAAGCGCCACGCCGCATACCAGGAAGCGGAGAAAGACAACAACAATGTGGGTGCCGTCTTGTTTCATGCGAGAACCATCTGGAACCGAATCCTGTTCTTTGCGTCAATCCTCTTCCCGGCGCGGTAATTCCTCAAGGGCCTTGCCGGGACGGGTTCCCCATCCGGGCCCTTCCCGAAGCGGGCTGGCAGGATTATAACAAGGAATCCGAATATTACAAAGGCTTTCTATCCATTGATCCCTTGCCCGGCGAGCCCGGCAGGTCTGTCTCTTCTGATGTGGGTGAACGTGAATGGAGCCGGATTCATACAGGATCCCAAGCCTGCACTTCTACCTATCCGGCTTGATGTCGGAGATGCGTGCTGACGGTCATTGCATTGAGGGACGTTCCGGAAAGTCGTCACGCCGGTTGGTAAGATTCGGCCGGTCGGTCCGAAGCTCCGGGCCGGAAGCTTCCTGAAGATGCTCGATGTGCTCCTGGTTCTTGAGGTATTTCTGTACCGCCCTGTTATGCTCCTCCAGAGATTCGGAAAAGTGGTGGGTGCCGTCGTTTCTGGCTACGAAATAGAGGTACCGGGTCCGGGCCGGGAAGAGCACCGCCTCTATGGCCGCGTCTCCGGGATTGCCTATTGGTCCGGGCGGTAGTCCCTTGATCCGGTAGGTATTGTACCTGGTGTCGCGCCGGATGTCCTGTCTGGAGACCTTGCCGGCAAAGGCCCGCACCCCGTATACCGCGGTCGGGTCGCTCTGCAGCGGCATGTCTCTTTTGAGCCGGTTGAGAAAGACCGATGCGATCACCGGCCGCTCCTCCGGGTCAACGGCCTCTTTCTCGATCATGGAGGCGAGAGTCAGGACCTGTTCCCGGCGCAGGCCGGCTCTTCGTGCCCCTTCGGCGAACTTGCCGTCATAAGCCGTGTGGAACCGGGCGACCATCTCACTGATAAGGGCCTTTTCGTCCGAGTTCGGCCTGATGGTGTAGGTGGACGGATAGAGATATCCCTCGACGCTTCCGGCGGTGATCCCCAGTTCGTCAAGCAGCGGACGGCTGAAGCACTGCCTCAGGAACGACCCCCTGCGGAAGATGCCACGCCGGTCCAGCAGTTCGGCAATCTGGTAGACGGAATATCCCTCCGGGACCGAGAACCGAACTTCGTAGACTTCTCCGTCGACCAGTTTCCTGAGTATCTCGGCGGGGGGCATGGCATCGCTGAAGCGATAGCTGCCCGCCTTGACCCTGGAGTCGGCCCCTTCGAGCCTCGCGTAGAGCGCGAACAGCAGGCTGCTGGAGATAATGCGGGATCGCTCCAGTTCTTCGGCAATCCGCTTCATCGTGTAGCCGCTGGAAAAGTCGAAGACCCTGACATTGTCGCCGTTTCCGGATGGACTCCGCCGGAAATCCAGGTAGGTCGCAATAGGTGGAACGAGAATGAGGAGAAGCAGGAGAGCGGCTCCCGTGAGCAACCAGGTTCGCTTCCGCCGCATGTTTCGTATCGTTCCCAGGAGGTTCCGGACCTCGATGTTCGGTAGCATGATGAACTATTCTTAAGTCATATCCCGGCGGCTGTCAAGACGGAAAGCCGTTGCTTGACAAGGGTGGGCTTTGTTGTTACAAAGGGGGTCGGAAACGGCGATTGACAACCGTGGAACTGCAACAGAGGAGAACATTGTGGATCTGAACAGCATTGACGAAATTCTTGAATTTGCCCTGGAAAGGGAGGACGCCTCCTACCGCCTCTACGTGAACGCGGCCAAGAGGTCATCCAATGCTTCGGCGAGGAAGATATTCGAGGATCTGGCCGAACAGGAGGCGGGCCACAAGAGGCTGATCCTGAACCTGGACAAGGAGAAGATAGCCGCCTACCGGTTCGTCAATGTTCCGGACCTGGGGATCAGCGAATACCTGGTCGAGGCCCCGTATAACGACTCCATGTCGTACCAGGAAATCCTGGTATACGCCATGAAGAACGAGGAACGGGCATGCCGGTTCTACCTGGAGGCCGAAAGGATGACCGACGACCCCGAGCTGAAGCAGCTTCTGCTGATGCTCGCCAACGAGGAACGGAAGCACAAGTTCAGACTCGAATCGCTCTACGAGGAAAAGGTGCTGACCGAGATGTGACGCTCGCAGTGGATGGACAAAAAAGAGGCCTTTGTCGGGCCTCTTTTTTCATGCCTTGAAACGGCTTTCGGTCCCGTTCCTGAGCCGGCTTATGTTCTGGTGATGCTTGGCGATTACGATGGCGGCTATAATCAGGGACATGGCCACGATGATCGGTTTACGGTCGATGAGGGCGGCCAGGGCCGGCATGGCGGCCGCCGCGGTTATGGAGGCCAGGGAAACGTAACGCCACGAGATCAGCACGGCGATGAAGACTCCGAGGGCCGCCAGCACCGCCAGGGGGGACGTGGCCAGGAAGACGCCCAGGGCCGTGGCCACCCCTTTCCCTCCCCTGAAGCGGAGAAAGACCGGAAAGATGTGGCCCAGGAAGGCAGCCAGTCCCACCGCGGCCACCCCCAGGTCGGGCAGCCCGAGCCATTTGGCGGCCAGGACGGGGAGCAGGCCCTTGAGGCAGTCGCCAACCAGGGTCAGAATGCCGACCCTGCGACCCAGGGTCCTGTAGACGTTGGTCGCCCCGATATTGCCGCTCCCCTGGGTGCGGATATCGATACCGCCGAAGGCCTTTGCCAGCAGCAGGCCGGTCGGTATCGAGCCGACCAGGTAGGCGCACAGAACAAACAATATTTCGTTCAACATCACGATTGCTCCCGCATGAGAATAAATGGTGTTAGGCCTGAAGGCTACCTGCTGGAGAAACGGCATTCCCTGCGGGCCGAGAAAAGGATGAGCGCAACCGTAAGGAAAACGATGTCCCGCAGGATGGCGACCCAGGCAGGCGTCTTTTCGCCCCCCTGGCGGAAACATCCGCAGTCGATGTCCAGGCCCCGGACGATGGTGGAGGCGAGCAGGACTATGAAAAGCACGTTCATGGCTGCAACGATGCCGGCCGCCGCCTTTACGCGGTAGCCGACGATGAGCATGATGCCGCAGACCGCTTCAACCCAGGGGATGGTGGCGGCAACCAGATAGTTCAGGGAATAGGGGAGGATCTGGTAGGCAGCCACTGAGCCCGCAAAGGCGATCGGTTCCCGTATCTTCAGTATTCCCGCATAGACGAACACGGCGCCAAGCCCTATTCGCAGGGCCGTGAGAATATGCTGCCTGGTTTTCGTCTTCATGATTGTGGCCCTTCCACGGGCAGTCCGGCGTCTTTCCATTCCGGAAAGCCCCCTTCGAAGATGAGAATTTGCCCATAGCCGCTCTGCAGCAGTTTTTCGCCCACGATCTTGCTGTCGTGGCAGCCGAACCCGCTGCAGTAGATCACCAGGGTGGAGTCAGGCGGGACCTTGGCCTGAAACTCCGCCAGCCTGGCTTCGAACTCGCCGACCGGCAGGGAGAATGCGCCCTTGATGTGTCCCTGCCGATAGGCGGAGCCTTCCCTGGCATCGATGAACACGGAATCCTTTCCGTTGAACATCTCCCTGGCCTGCATCAATCCGGTCGGGACGAGGCCTGCGGAGGGCTTCCGTGATGGGGCGGGTTCCGATGCGCTTTCCACTGCTTTTCCGGAATATATGTCCATGAGCATCCGGTGGTTCCAGACAATACCTATGGTGACGGCGACCAGGATGATGATCGCCATTTCGAACAGCAGCTTTTTCCATTGCCTGGTCATAAGCTCACCCGCTTGTCGGCTGACGCTCGTGGGGGGACTCGTCACGGTTCCCTCACGGAGCAAACCTTGTCGTTCTCGTCGCAGTAGCGTACTACCCTGACGTTTTCCAGCGTAATCAGACCGCCTTCCATCATGTCGTCGATTTTCGGCATTACACCGTCAACCTTCTCCTGGGCCGCCACCACCTCTATGATGATGGGGAGCGCGCTGGAGAGGTCCAGCAGCTTGTCCGTATGGTACACGCTGTGAACACCGAACCCGGCGATGCCCCTCAGAACCGTGGCCCCGGCGAAGCCCTCGGCGATGAGCAGGTCCATGATGGCCTCGTACAACGGCCGGTGACCATGCTTGTCGTTCTCGCCGATATGGATGCGCATGAGGACCTTTTCACTGATGAATTTCGTCATCGCAATCCTCCTCACAGGTGTCTTGCCGTGATTATGCCGGCCCAGGTAAACAGCAGGCAGACCAGTACGCTCAGGACCACGTTCGCCGATGCGATGAGAAACTCACCGTCCTCCAGGAGTCTGAACGTCTCATAACTGAAGGTTGAGAAGGTCGTGAGGCCCCCGAGAAAACCCACCGTGAGGCCGACGCGGAGAGTGGGGGGGATGAGGGCGCTCCTGAGACCGAACTCCATGAGCAGGCCGATGATGAAGGCGCCGATGACGTTGACCACGAAGGTGCCGTAAGGGAAACCCCGCCCGAGGATGCCGTAGACCCATCCGGATAGATAGTACCGCGTCAGGCATCCCATGGCGCCGCACAGGCCGATCGCAATCGCAATTTCCATTTCCGCTCCCCCGGATGCATGACTGGTTGCCGTCCGGAATATACGGCAAGGGTCGGGTCGGGACCTCCCGGAGGCCTTGCCAAATCCGTAGTCATTCATTGGTATCACTGGTTTTCCCAAACTAGCGTGAAAATTACGCAATGTCAAGGGACGGGTCGATTGGGGAAATGGTCTGGAGAGCTGTGTGCGGCTGAAACGGGTTGACAGGAGAGGGTTTCCGTTTAAGAGTGGACGCTAAGTACCATAGCGTGGTTGAGGCGTTCATTGGCGTCATTACACGGTCCCGGATATCAAGGTACCGGTTCGACGGAAAGGGGGAAGGGTTCATGTTAAAGGATGCCGCCTACTGGATAGCAAGGCTGAAGCTGGCGAGGCACCCGGAAGGGGGCTATTACCGGGAGACGTACCGTTCGGGTGAAACCGTCGCCGCCGGCGCGCTGCCGCAGCGCTATACAGAAGGGGAGCGCGCGTTTTCCACCGCCATCTATTTCCTGCTGAGCGGGGATGACTTCTCGGCCTTTCACCGCCTGAAGTCCGACGAGATATGGCATTTTCACACGGGCTCGACCCTGACCATACACGTCATCGACGCGGAAGGGAGCTATCATGCGCAGAGGCTGGGAGCCGGCGGTGGGGACGGGGAGACGTGGCAGACGGTTGTCAGGGCCGGGAGCTGGTTCGGGGCCGAGCTCGAAGAGCAGGACTCCTTCGCCCTGGTCGGTTGCACGGTGGCGCCCGGTTTCGATTTCAGGGATTTCGAGATGGCTGACCGCTACGCTCTCGTCCGGGCATATCCCGGGCACCGGCGGATAATAGAGCGGCTGACAAGGGAGAAGTAACAGGCTTTTTTAGCGTAACCACCCCTTTTATTTCAAGAAAGCGGCTAAAATTCAGTGGACTGGCCGATTGTCACCACCATTGAGCCCTCTGCCGGAATCAGTTGACTGAAGTAGTGGATGGAGACGAATCGTGGTGATGCGACCGGCGGTTCAACCGAGCTGGAACGGCTGACGAAGATGAGATGTCTGATGCCGTATGCAGCCGCCGTGGAGAGGTTGGTCTCGCTGTCCTCGCCGAGCATGGTGCGGTCCGGGTCGAAGGGGATGCGTTGCCGCAGCTTTCCCCAGAAGGCCCCGTCCTCCTTGGGCAGTCCCAGGTCGTGGGCGGAGATTATGCCGGAAAAGTAGGCGCCCAGGCGGGTCTTGCGGAGTTTCAGCTCCAGGCTCTTGCCGTGGGCGTTGGTGACCAGGTGGACCGATTTGCCGTGGTGACGAAGAAACAGGAGAAACTCGACCACGAACGGATGGACCGCAATGAGGTGGTCCACCTCCAGCTTCAGCAGGGGGATGTCGAGCTGCAGGCGTGATGACCAGTAGTCCAGATCGGTCCAGTTGATGGTCTTTTCCTGGGACCTGAACATGCGGTAGAGGAGGGTTTTGGCTGCTTCGAGATCCATGCCGTGCTTGCGGGCGTAGGTCCTGGGGACGTGCTCCAGCCAGAAGTGGTCGTCGAAACGGCGGTCCAGCAGGGTGCCGTCCATGTCCAGCAGCACGGTGTCGATACGGTTCCAGTCGAGTCTCATGGGGGCGGTTTGAGAAGAGAGGCCGGAAGCCCACCCGCTGAACCTTGGGGTGAACTGCCGGCACCGTCTTTTCAGATGGCGTGACGTTCGATGAAATCCCTCAATTGGGTAAGGTCCGCCTCAAGCACCTGGCGCCTGGAGGGGAGGTCCTCTATGCCCGCCAGCGACGCGGGCCGCTCGGGCTCACGGCCGGTGGCCGTCTTGACCGCCTCGTCGAATTTTGCCGGATGGGCCGTTGCCAGACAGATTATCGGCATCCCGCATCCAAGGCGGCCAAGGGCCGCCTTTACTCCGACAGCGGTGTGTGGGTCCAGCAGGTAGCCGGTCTCCCGGTAGAAAGAAGCGATGGTGTCGAGGGTCTCTCCGCGGTCTACCGAACTGGAGATGAAGTCCCCGGCGACCCGTTTCCGCTCGGCCGCGTCGAACTCCATCCGTCCGGTTTCCACGAAGCGCGCGAAGGCTTCACGGACCCGGGCGGGGTTTTCATCGAACAGATAGTAGAGGTACCGCTCGAAGTTGGATGCGACCTGGATGTCCATGGACGGTGAGAGGGTCGGAACCACGGTGCCCAGGGAGTAGTCGCCGCCGTTGACAAACCGGGTCAGGATGTTGTTTTCGTTGGTGGCCAGCAGCAGCCTCCTGATGGGGAGCCCCATGCGTTTGGCCACGTAGCCGGCGAAGATATCGCCGAAGTTGCCGGTCGGGACGGAGAAGGCCACCTCTTCTTCCATGCCTGCCGTCACGCGGAAGTAGGCGTGGAAGTAGTAGACCACCTGGGCCAGCACTCGGGCCCAGTTGATGGAGTTGACCGCGCCGAGGGCGTATTTCTCCTTGAACCGGAGGTCGTTGAACAGGGCCTTGACCATGTTCTGGCAATCGTCAAAGGTCCCCCTGACCGCCAGGTTGTGGACGTTCGCGTCGGTCACCGTGGTCATCTGCAGGGCCTGGACCGGAGAGGTTTTGCCGTGGGGATGGAGGATGAAGATGGCGATGTTGTCCTTCCCTCTGACGCCGTAGATGGCCGCGCTGCCCGTGTCGCCGGAGGTGGCGCCGACGATGTTCATGCGTTCTCCGCGCTCCTGCAGCATGTATTCGAACAGGTTGCCGAGCAACTGGAGCGCCACGTCCTTGAACGCCAGGGTAGGACCGTGGAACAGTTCGAGAATGTGGACGCCGTTCCTTCTTATCGTCGGGGTGATCTCCGGGTGATCGAAAGAGTCGTAGGAGCGGTCGATGATGCGTTTCAGGTCGTTCGTGGCGATGTCGTCGCAGAAGAGGGAGATGATCCGCAGCGCCAGGGCGCGGTAGTCCAGGGTCCGGAGCGATTCCAGGGTCTGTCGGTCCAGTTGGGGGATCCGCTCCGGAAGCAGGAGTCCGCCGTCGGTTGCAAGCCCCATCATCACCGCGTCTTTGAAAGGAATCGGCTCTATGCCGCCCCTGGTGCTTATGTATTTCATCTTTCCGTCGTGTCCCTTCCGGTAAGCTGTAATTTCGCAAGTCTAGCAGTAATTAACCGAAATGTGAAGCCGTTTGAGCACCGCAGGTTGCGGAAGCCTTTACAGGGAAAGTAAGGATGGGGTATCCTTGCAGTGATCTGGTTTCTGCCCGGAACCTCTGGAAAAATGTTATGAGGGACGGGTCGGGGCTTTCACGAAGCCTCTCGTACGGATTGAGTGCAATCAGGTGACTTACGGGAAAGCATCTGAATCCAGCAGAGTATTTGATCCAGGCGAAGGGTGGCGACCGATTACGAGGGGCTTCGGGGAAGTTCCGACCCGTCCCCTGGTGACACTTTCCGGATGAGAAACTAATCTAAAAGCTTGTTCGTAAATAAGCATTCCGGGCTCGCATCCCGTCTTCACGCCGTCTTTGACCTGTCCTCAATCGCAAAATCCTCGACGTAGCCCTGCTATGCCTGTGGTTTTGCTCAATCGTCCCGGCCAAATCCGGCATAAATCCGGGCGCGATCACTCTGAACGTTATTTACGAACAAACTTTAAGGAATTGAGAGGCACCAATGGCGTCCCGAATCAAGATACTCCCGGAAAACCTTACCAACAAGATAGCGGCCGGCGAGGTGGTCGAACGGCCCGCCTCGGTGGCGAAGGAACTGGTGGAGAACGCCCTGGATGCCGGCGCGACCGAGATCACGGTGGAGTTCGAGGCAGGCGGCAGGCGTCTGATCAGGGTGTGCGACAACGGTTGCGGCATGTCCCGGGAGGATGCGCTCCTGGCCCTGGAACGCCATGCCACCAGCAAGATCGTCTCGGACGACGACCTCCTGGCCATCTCCACCCTCGGTTTCCGTGGCGAGGCCATGCCGTCCATCGCCTCGGTTTCGAGGTTTTCCATAGCCACCAGGGAAGCGGGCTCCATCGAGGGGACCGAGATCTACGCCGAGGGAGGCAGGATCCGGGAGGTGAAGGCATGCGGGATGGCCCAGGGGACGGTCATCGAGGTCAGGAATCTGTTCTTCAATACCCCTGCCAGGTTGAAATTCATGAAGAGCAGCGAGACCGAGGCCGGCCACCTGACCGAGCACCTGACCAGATTGGCGCTGTCCCGGCCCGATGTGAGGTTTTCCTGCACCAACGAGGGGAGGGTGGTGTTCCGCGCCCTGAACGGTTCCCTGGCAGAGCGGGCCGCCTCCCTGCTGGGAAGGTCGCTGTCCGCCGACCTGTGGCCGGTGGAGGCGGCGGACCGGGAGCTGACGCTGGCCGGGCTTGCGGGAAGGCCCGAATGCAGCAGATCGAGCGCCTCGTATCTCTATACCTACGTGAACGGCCGATTCGTCCGGGACCGGGTGCTCCAGCACGCCGTGCTCCAGGCATACCGGCGCTTCCTGGAGCGTGGGCGCTATCCCGTGGCCGTGCTCTTCCTGTCCCTCCCTCCCGGTGAGGTGGACGTGAACGTGCACCCCACCAAACACGAGGTCCGGTTCCGCCAACAGTCCCGGGTGCACGATCTCATCGTCTCGGCGCTGGAGGGGATGCTCGGGGCCACTCCCTGGATCAGGACGCCGACCACCCCTCCGTCCCCGCCAGGCCCGGCTCCGGCAGCAGAACAGCGGGTCGCGGAGGTCAGGGAGGCATTGTCGCACTATCGCCCTGGGGACGGCCCGACGCGGATGCGCGAGCTTCCGTTGCCGGCGGCGCCGCGCATCCGGGAACCCGGGGCCGGATCCGGACCCCGGGATCTCCCCTTCCACGGGGAGCGGAAGGAGGCCGGGGCCGGCGAGCCCGCAGGGGAGCCGGGGCAGGAAAGCAGGGGAGGTTTTTTTTCGACCCTCACCGTGCTCGGCCAGTATCTGGGCGCCTACCTGGTCTGCCAGGACGGGGAGGACCTGCTCCTCATCGACCAGCATGCGGCCCACGAGCGTGTGGCATTCGAGCGCCTCAGGGGAGAGTACGCCTGCGGCAGCGTCGAGTCCCAGGGGCTGCTGTTCCCGGATGTTCTCGCACTGTCGCATTCCGAAGCGGCGACACTGCAGGAACACGCCGGGGAGGTTGCCAGACTCGGTTTCGAGCTGGAGGAATTCGGGGGGGCCGCCGTGGCGCTCAAATCCGTGCCCCGTATCCTGGCGCATGGGGATTACCTGAAGGCGCTGCGGGACATTATCGAGGAGCTTGCGGCACTTGGCAGAACACGGACCTTCACCGATATCCAGGAAGGCATTCTTATCCGCATCGCCTGCCACAGCGTCGTCCGGGGCGCCGGAACCCTGACCGGGACCGAGGTCTCGGCGCTTCTGTCGGCGCTTGACTCCGTTTCCTTCGCCAGCAACTGCCCCCATGGCAGACCGGTATTCAAGAGGATCGGCCGGGGAGAAGTGGAAAAAATGTTCAAAAGGGCGTGACGTGGAAAAGGGACCGGTTGCCGTCAAGCTGCTCGTAATCCTGGGTCCTACCGCTTCCGGCAAGACCAGCCTGGCCGTGCGGATCGCCGAGGAGGTGGGCGGCGAGATAATCAACGCCGATTCCATGCAGGTCTATCGCCGCATGGATATCGGTGCCGCCAAGCCGTCCCCGGACCAGCTCCGCCGCGTCAGGCACCACCTGCTGGACCTGGTCGAACCGGACCACCCCTTTTCCGTCGCCGACTTCCGCCGGGAGGCCGAAACGGCCATAGCGGATATCTCCACACGGGGAAAGCGGGTCATCGTATGCGGCGGCACCGGCCTCTACATCAAGGCGTTGACCAGGGGGCTGATGGATGCGCCGGGAGGCGACGAGGCCCTCAGAAGCGAGTTGAAAGGTCTGGCGGAAAGGGAGGGAGTGGGGGAGCTTCACCGGCGACTCGCGCTGGTGGACCCGGTTACCGCGGCACGGCTCCATCCCAATGACCGGGTGCGAATTGTCAGGGCGCTTGAGGTTCATCATCTCACCGGACGCCCCATCTCCGAGCACATTGGGGAGCACCGGTTCGAGGGTGGGAGCCACGGTTGCCTCAAAATAGGGTTGAAGGTGGACAGGGATGCGTTGTATAGGACTATTGACAACCGGGTGGAGCGGATGATAGGTAATGGTCTGGTGGACGAGGTGCGGGCGCTCCTGGCCGACGGCTACTCGTCCGGGCTGAAGCCGATGCGCTCCATCGGCTATCGCCAGGTCTGCGGCTGTCTGGCCGGAGAGTATTCCCTTGAGGAGGCGGTCCGGCTGATAAAGAGGGATACCAGGAGATACGCCAAGCGCCAGTTGACATGGTTTAACCGGGATCCGGAAATTAAATGGATTGAATATCCGGAAAATGTTGCTATGATTGTGCAAAATGTAAATGATTTCTTTGATTAAAAGGAGAGGGGTATGGCGAAGGCACCATTCAATATTCAGGATCAGTATCTCAATCAGTCGAGAAAGGAACGGGTCAAGGTCATCGTATATCTTATGTCCGGAGAGAAGATGGAAGGGCATATCAAATCGTTCGACAATTTCTCGGTTCTGCTGGAAGTCAAGGGGGATATCCTGATCTACAAGCACGCCATCTCCCACATCACTTCGGTGGATGGGAGCTTCAAGCTGCATCAGTAGGGAAAACAGCAGTATACGGAGAGCGGAGGGAAAAGGCCGTCCCGGTTTCGACGGGCCTTGCTCTCCGCTTTTCTTTTTATGCATCCCGGAATCCTGTCATGGGGGACGGGACGGGGCTTCAGGGAAGTTCCGACCCGTCCCCTGGCGACACTTGCCGGATGGCAACAATTTATGCTCGTAGAATCGGGGAGAAGGGCCATGGCAGGGAAACCTTGGCTGTTTCCCGCCGTCAGCGGCGGGATGCTGGTTGCGGCGGGGCTGGTTGTCTATTATGCAGGGGCAATTCTTGTGCCCCCTCTGATCGCCTTTTTTCTGGCGTTCCTGTTTGATCCCCTGGTGACGTGTCTCGAACGGCGCCGGGTACACCGTACTGCGGCCATTTTCATCGTCCTGACTGGGGTCGCCCTGGCCGCCGCCCTCGGGATCGCCTTCATGGTTACCTCGATAACCAGCGAGTTCCAGAATGTGCGAATCAACCTGCCCGATTATGCGTCGAGGATCTACGGCATGATACCCGCGGAGGTGAAGGGGTATTTCGGGATCGAAACGCCGGACAAGGCGTACCGACAACTGCAGGGCCTGCTGGACCGTCTGCACGGGGTCTCCTTCGAGGTGATGCGTGAGAGCCTCTCCTTCCTGCGGCGCGCGGTGAGCTCCACGCTGGCCCTGATCCTGTCGGTCCTGGGCTACCTGGTCATACCGCTGTACCTGTACTATTTCCTGAAAGACCTGACGAAAATCAGGTTGCGCCTGGCCGACCTGGTTCCACCGCGCCACCGGGAAACCATCGCGGCCCGTATCGCGGAGATCCGCGAGATTCTGACAGGGTTCGTGCACGGCCAGCTTATGGTCTGCGCAATCCTCGCGGTCCTCTACAGTGTCGGCCTCTGGGTTATCGGGATCGACCTGGCAATCGTCATCGGCACCATGTCCGGCGTTCTGTTCATCATCCCGTACCTGGGAACCGTGGTCGGTATTGCCCTGTCCATGCTCATGGCGGTGCTGAAGTTCCACGACATCCTCCACCCGCTCCTCTGTCTCGGCTGGTTTGCCGCGGTGCAGGCCCTGGAAGGGGCCGTCATAACCCCGAAAATCGTCGGCGACCGGGTTGGGCTGCACCCGCTGGCGGCGATCCTGGCGCTCCTTATCGGGGGACAGCTGTTCGGCATAGCGGGCATGTTGCTGGCGGTGCCGGTGGCCGCGGTTCTGAAGGCTTTTCTCTCCTCTTACCTCAACTGGTACCGCGCCAGCGCTTTCTTCACCGGCAGATGAGACAAGGGATTCCCATAGAAAGCGTCGAGCAGGGAAGCGTGGCGGCGGAAGCGGGCATCGAGGCCGGCGACAGGCTCCTGGCGATAAACGGTTACCGGATCCGGGACATCATCGATTACGGGTTCTACTCCGGGGACGATGAACTCCTGCTGGAGATCGCCAAACAGGATGGCGAGATCTGGGAGATCGATCTGGCACGGGAGGAGGGGGAGCAGCTCGGCATCCGGTTCGCTCCTCCCAAACCGATCCGCTGCTCCAATGCGTGCGTCTTCTGCTTCGTGGACCAGCTCCCCGAGGGGCTCCGCCGCCCTCTCTACGTGAAGGACGAGGACTACCGGCTCTCGTTTCTGTACGGCAACTTCATCACCCTCTCTTCGCTCGGTAAGGGACAGCTCCGCAGGATCCGGAAGCAGCGGCTCTCCCCCCTGTACATCTCGGTCCACTGTACCGACCCGGTCGTGAGGGGAGAGCTGCTCGGAAACCGTGATTGCCCCCCGATCCTCGACCTCCTCTCGGAGCTGGCCTCGGCCGGAATCACCATGCACACCCAGGTGGTCCTCTGCCCGGGCAGGAACGACGGCAGATTCCTTGAGCGGACGGTCAGGGACCTGGCCGCGCTGTATCCGTCGGTCGCCTCCCTGGCGGTGGTCCCCCTGGGGCTCACCCGTCACCGGGATTCCCTCCCTGCGCTGCGGCCGGTTACCAGCGGATATGCCGCCGAATTCGTCGCGTACTGGGGACCCCGCTGCCGCGCGTTGGCCGACAGGCTGGGTGCGCCCTTCCTGTTCCTGGCAGACGAGTTCTACATCAAGGCCGGCGCGCCGTTCCCTCCTCTCGAAGAGTACGGGGACCTACCGCAACTGGAGAACGGTGTCGGCATGGTGCCGATGTTTCTGGCCGATGCAGCGGAGGTCCTGGAACGCGCCGAGCCCTTGAGCCCGGCAGTGGTGACCGTGGTGACCGGCGAGTCCCCGTACCGTTATCTTGCCGATTTTCTTGCGAAACTGTCCGAAAGGACCGGGATCGCCCTGCATCCCGAGGTTGTGCGTAACTCTCTGTTCGGCCGCAGCGTGACCGTCACGGGCCTGGTGCCGGGGAATGCGGTCCTGGCGAGCCTGAAGGGGAGGGATATCGGGGATCTGCTGGTGGTGCCCGACGTGATGCTGAGGGAAGGGGACGGGGTATTTATCGACGACGTTTCCACGGAGGTCCTGCAGAGGGAGCTGGGAACCGGAGTAGCGGTCTTCGACTCCACGCCGTCAGGATTGTACGAGGTTCTGGCGCGGCGTTTCGCCGCCTGAGCCTGGCCTATCTCTTTTTTTTCATCTCCAGTTCCAGTTCCAGGTTCTTGAGCTTCTCCATGTCCTGGCGCAGGTCCTTCAACTCCTTAGTCAGGGAAAGGTTCGAGCTCTTCAGGCTCCTGGCGGTCTTCTCCAGTTCCGCCTTCTCGTCCACTATCCCGTCATAGGTGTCCAGGAGACCCTTCAGCGTCACGGCATGGTTTTTCCAGGAGCTGGTCGGATAATGTTTGATCAGCTTGTCCAGGTTGCGCCCGGACCTGGCCGTGGCTATCTTCTGATCACCCGCTTCCAGGTTTATGAGCGCCAGGCGGAACAGTGCCTCGTCGGTTACGCCGAGCACTCCCGGTTCGTTGCTTATGGAGGTAAGGAGGTCCTGGGCCACGGCCACCTTGTTGTCCTCCAGCAGGATCTGGGCCAGCATGAGCTTGCGCTTCTGATCCTGGGCGTACTTGTTGGAGATCCCGGTCGCGGCGCAGCCGCCCAGGCCGAACAGCACTACGGCAACAGCTAACAGTCTCTTCATCGGGCCTTCTTCCGGCGGTCCACGAAATAGTTGCTGCCCGCCGTTCCTTTCGCGTATTCTTTGATCTCGGCGGCGGTCTTGGCGATTTTCACCGCCGAGTCGTATTCACCCCGCTGGCAAATGACAATGGCAATAGAGATGGTCATGAGGGGAAACACCCGTTTGACGCCGTAGCGGTCCTCACCCTCGATGCACATTTTTTTACGGTCCTCTTCAGTATAGAATTCCGGCACCCGTTCGGAGAATCGTTCGATGACCGCCCTGCTGACGTTCTCCGCGTCACCCGAGCCCACAATCATCACGAAGTCGTCTCCCCCGATATGCCCGACAAAGGCGCCTTCGTCGGCGTGCTGCTGAACGGCCTCGTATATGACCTCGCCGGTCATCTTGATCATGTCGCTTCCGCGAATGTAGCCGTAGCGGTCGCTGTACGCCTTGAAATTGTCCAGGTCCGCATAGCATACGGCAAAGGTTTCCCCGGCCTGAAGCTTTTTCGTAAGCACCCGTTCAATGGCTATGTTTCCGGGAAGCCGGGTCAGGGGGCTTGCGTCCAGGCTCATCTGTTCCAGAACCTTCAGGCGTGCGCCCATTTTTCTGAAATCCTGGGCCAGGTCGCCGATCTCGTCACCGGGCGGGATAAGCGGGTCGCAATCGAAGTCCCCCTCGGCAATGCAGTGGGTCGCTCGCTTGAGCTTCTTGATTGAGGATGAGATGTGGACAGCGAACAGGACCATGACTCCCATGGCGAACAGGAAGCCGGCGCAGGAAAGGAGCAGCGTCCGTTTGGCTGTCGTCTCACGTTCCCGATCCGCGTTTTCCAGCTTGGCGTTCAGGATGGCCTGCCGGAAATTGTAGAAATTCTCGATGGAAGCGGACACCGAGTCGGCCGCGGCCTTGAGGGACCGGATGTCGCTCGTTTTACCCTCGAACAGTTCCTGGGCCCTACGGCTGAATTCGAGGTAGTTCTGCGAGAGGACGTAAACGATCTGACCTGAGCCGGTTTTCCGCAATCCGTCCGTTATGGAGAGAAACTCCTTCTGCCTGCGATCAAAAATTTCCTTGAGCTCGGGTGATTTGAGCACGGAATACTTGGCCGCGTTCCTTTCCTGCGTCTGAATCGATTCCCGGAGGGTTTCCGCGGTTTTTATAAAGGCGAAATCGTTTCTGACGATGTCACGGACAATGGTGTTGAGCGATTGCAGGCCGTATATGGATAACGCCACAGCCGCAATGCTGAAGAAGGCTATCACCGCATAGCTGAGGATCAGTTTCTGGACCAGGGTCACTCTTTTTGCTCCAGGGGCTTTGGGCATGAAAAGCGCCTTTATCGGGATGAACTTTTTCCGCTTTCAGCGGGCATGCTGCGGATGACCCTGCCGGACATCCGCGCGGCTTGAAGAGCTGGGATCGGTGCGGTTACTTAATTTTGAGGAGCCAGTATACTATAATTCGGTCGGAGTTAGGAAGCTTCAATTTCCCTTAGGGAGGATCAGTCGTGCGCTCCGAAAAAACAATTGCTTTCTCGGCGCATTTACTATAGATTGATATGTCCCACACTCTGAAAAACCCCTCTTAGGTGACTCCGTTTGTCTGACAAGAAAACACTCGAAGAATTAAGACATTCCATCGACAACATCGACGATCGGATCCTGGATCTCCTGAATGAGCGGGCTTCCATGGTGGTTGCGGTCGGCAGGCTCAAGACCCGTGAGCGGCTGGATTTCTACTCGCCGAGTCGTGAGCGCGAGATCTATGAGCGGCTCTCGGCCGGAAACCGTGGGCCATTCCCCAACGAAGCTCTGAAAAGCGTGTTCAGGGAGATAATTTCCGCATCTCTGGCCCTGGAATACCCCATGCAGGTTGCCTTTCTCGGTCCGAGGGCGACCTTTACCCACATGGCGGCCATGCAGCAGTTCGGCCTTTCCGCGGAACTGACTCCGCAGAAATCCATTCCGGCCGTATTCGAGGAAGTGGCGAAGGGGCGTGCCCAGTACGGCGTGGTGCCGGTGGAGAACTCCACAGAGGGGATGGTTTCCCATACACTGGACATGTTCATGGAAAGCGACCTGAAGATTATCGCGGAGATCCTGCTGGAGGTTTCCCACGATCTCCTCTCCAGGACCGGCAGGATGGAGGACGTGAAGAAGGTTTACTCGCATCCGCAGGCCATTGCCCAGTGCCGCAAATGGCTGGACGACAACCTTCCCAACGTGCCGGTGGTGGATGTCGCCTCCACCGCCCTGGCAGCCCAGATAGTAAACGAAGACTACAATGCCGCGGCCATAGCCAGCGAGTCCGCTGCTTCGCTTTATGACCTGAAGATCGTCAAGAAGCGCATCGAGGACCAGATTAACAACTATACCCGCTTTCTGGTCATCGGCAAAACAATGGCCGGAAAGAGCGGCGAGGACAAGACGTCCCTGATGTTTTCGGTCAAGGATGAACCTGGAATCCTCTACCGCATGCTTGAGCCGTTCGCCAAGCGCGGCATAAACCTGAGCAAGATCGAATCCCGCCCCCTGAAGAAGAAGGCTTGGGAGTACATCTTTTTCCTCGACCTGAACGGACACGTCTCGGATCCCGAGGTCGAGGAGGCGGTCAGCGAGCTGCGCGAGTGCTGCCGGTTCGTAAAGGTGCTCGGTTCCTATCCAAAAAATACCTGAGACAAGGGGATTGATGTGTTTTTCAGTGGAAAGACGGCTGTCCGGCAGGCAGGGGACGGCAAAAATGCTTGAGGATGGTTACGGCCATGGCTATTAGCAAGCGCATGGCCGTGGTCGGCGTCGGGCTCATAGGCGGTTCGCTTGCACGGGTCCTCCGGGAGCAGGGGGAAGTGGGCGAGATTGTCGGTGTCGGCCGCACCGAGCAGAACCTGATTCGGGCGGTCGAGCTGGGAGTGATCGACAGATACAGCCAGGACCCGTGCGAGGGGGTCCGGGGTGCGGACCTGGTCTTCCTGTCCACGCCGGTAAGGTCCATCGCCGCGGTGCTCGAACGCATAGCCCCGTTCCTCTCGCCCGGATGTATCGTAACCGACGGTGGGAGCGTGAAGGAGCCAGTAGTGGCGGCCTGCGAGCCGCTCATGCCTACGGGGACCCATTTCGTGGGCGGCCACCCCATCGCCGGCACCGAGCGATCCGGAGTGGACGCCTCGTTGGTGACCCTGTTCAGGGGAAAACGCTGCATCGTCACTCCGACGCCCCGCACGGACGGCCGCGCGCTCGAAACGGTTGTCAGGATGTGGCGGAGCGCGGGCTCCGAGGTGATCCGGATGGATGCCCGCAAGCACGACCGGATCGTGGCGGCCATCTCCCATCTCCCGCACATGGTGGCCTATTCGCTGGTAAACGCCGTGGACGGTTACGAACGCCTGGATGAAAGCATCCTTTCCTACTCAGCCGGAGGGTTCAGGGACTTTACCCGCATCGCTTCCTCGGACCCGGCCATGTGGCGCGACATCGCCCTCATGAATCGCTCCGCGCTGCTGGAGATGATGGACTTTTTCACCGGCTATTTCGGCCGGCTCCGCTCCCTGGTGGAGAGCTGCGACGCGGAGGGGCTGGAGAAGTTTTTCGCCGAGTCGAAGCGGAGCAGGGATTCAATCAAATAATCTGATTTCGTTCAGGAATTCGACGGACATGCTGATTAGGGCCGGGGTGGGGCTTTCACGGAGCCTCTCGTACGGTTTCAGTGCAGGCAGGTGAGTCGCGGGAAAGCATTCGAACCCAGCAGGGTCATCGTCCGGGTGACGGTTGGTGACCGATTACGAGGGGCTTGGGGGAAT
>Ga0228535_1001555_pt1 | contig 33159 bp, 29 predicted proteins | sample SJ1metagenome_FD_168457 | JGI IMG/M metagenome (GOLD analysis project Ga0228535, IMG submission 168457) | Enriched culture of PCE-dechlorinating microbial communities from Ithaca, New York, USA - SJ1 | ecosystem: Engineered > Modeled > Simulated communities (microbial... > Unclassified | place...
ACGCCTCCCTTCGTGAAGTGACCATCCAGATAGGGAAGAAATCCTATTTCCTGAAGACCACCCTGGACGATGAAAGCCTCAGGGGGATCTCCTCCCTGTCGGCAGAAATCACTAAGGAGTTCGCAGGTTCCCTCGATCAGGAGTACCTGCTTCTCCTTTCCTGCCTGCAGTTGGCGTGGATTTTGGAAAAACTGGGAAGAAAGCTGGAAAAATCACTTATCGAACTGAAGGATGAGGAGGCCCTATGACCTTTACCTTTGCATCTGTCTTTGACTCCGTCATTACCCTTATCGTGGCCACTTTTGCCCTTCGGGGACTTTTCCGCGGACTTACGGGGGAAATTTTTTCCATTATCGGCACCCTCGGAGGGGTATTCCTTGCGTGGAAATACTCCTCAGTTCCGGCTGCCTGGCTGATGTCCATGACCCCTGGAGCGAACGAATCCATGGTTTCCGTGGGGTTCATGGTGGCCATTTACATTACGGTTGTCGTCCTGGCAGCTTCGGTCTGCCGTATAGTCAGGGCATTCATTAAATTCGCTTCCCTAACGTTCGCCGACAGGATACTGGGTTTACTGGCCGGAATACTGAAAGGCGGAGTCCTGATCCTTTTTCTCTATGTGGGCATCACTACATACTCACCCTTCTTTCCCACGGAGTGGATGGGATCCAGCTATGTCATGCGGGGGGCGGACGCCGCCTGGCCGAACATCCAGGCGTTTTTGCAGAGCCACGGACTGTTTCCGGAAGGTTTCTCGCTCCCCAGCCTGAATCTTCCGCCTCTTTTCCCTTCAAATACGGGAGAAACGAATGCAGGTCAGTGAAGATATACTGAGAATCCTTGAAATACCGAAGGTCCTCGCCGAGTTCGCCTCAAGAGTCAGGGGCGAACTCGGCTTGTCAGCCATTGCTTCCATACGTCCCCGGGCCTCTATTGAAGCGCTTCAGGAGAGGATGGAACTCTTCAGGAACTATATTTCATGCAGGGACAGCTTCGGCGAGTGGCCGTGGAACAGTGCCCCCTGCATTTCCCCCCTTCTCGCAGAGGCAAAGAGGTCCGGAATGCTTTCCGGCGAGGAACTCGCCGCCGCGGCACGTTTTCTTGCCCTTTCCCGGATGACCAGGGAACACCTTGAAAAATACAGGGGGGCCTACCCCCTTTTTGAAGGGCCATACCGTCAGGCGAGGGATTTTTCAGATGAAGCGGATGCCCTCGGAGTAATTGATGACGGGGGCAGGCTCTATGATTCCGCGTCCCCCTCCCTTGCAGAAATACGCAGAGACCTTGAATCCCTCCGGCGGCAGGTCCGAAGGGCTGCGCAGGGGATTCTTGACAATCCCTCCCTTTCCCATATGCTCCAGGAAAGGGTCACCGCGTACAGGAACGGCCACTTTGTCTTCCTCGTCAGGCAGGAATTCGTGAACCGCTTCCCGGGAACCGTGGTCGACCGGTCCGGTTCGGGAAGCTCGGTCTACATGGAGCCGGCATCGCTGGTTCCGCTGAACAACAGGCTCGCTCTCAGGATCCGTGACGAGAGGGAGGAAGAGGAAGCCATATTCAGGCAGCTCACGCGGAAACTCCTGTCGAAAGAGCGTGCCCTGAGAGAAACCGAAGAAGTTCTGGCCATGCTTGATCTCTTCTACGGTGCTGCCGCAGTCATTCACGAGAAAAAATGGAAGCTCCCCCAGCTCACCGAAAAGGCCATGTTTTCCTTTCATGACGCCAGGCACCCCCTTCTCGGGGATGCTGCGGTCCCTGTTTCCATAAAATGCGGCGACAGGTTCCGCAGCCTTGTCATAACGGGCCCCAATACGGGAGGAAAAACAGTGGTCCTCAAAACGGCAGGAGTCTGCGTCTACCTGGCATGGTGCGCCCTTCCCCTGCCGGCGGAGGAGGACTCCGTGGTGGGAAAAATAAGCTCCATCTTCGCCGATATCGGTGACGAACAGAGCATTGAGCAAAATCTCTCGACTTTCAGCGCCCATGTAAAAAACATCATTTCCATCCTCGAGAAGTCGGACCGCACGTCCCTGGTCCTTCTCGACGAGCTCGGGGCAGGTACCGATCCCCAGGAAGGGGCGGCGCTCGGCATTGCCATCCTCGACACGCTGACGAGGGAGAAGGGGCTGACCCTGGCCACCACCCACCACAACCCGGTGAAACAATATGCCCTGACAGCCCCCGGAGTTGAGACCGCCAGTATGGAGTTCGACGTGGAATCCCTGTCTCCCACGTACCGGATGCTCCTCGGCGTTCCCGGGAAAAGCAACGCCATACTTATAGCCCAGAAATACGGCCTTCCGAAGAATGTACTTGATAAAGCCAGGAAGTCTCTCAGTGAAAGGGAAGTCCCCGTGGAGGACCTGATAGCCGAACTGAACGAGCGCAAGGCATGGCTTGACAGGGAAGAAAGCGAAGCGGCGCTGCTCCGGAAAAAACTCTCGGAGGAGCGTGAGCTGTACTCTGAGAAAATGAGGGAAATAGAATTCAGGAAAGACAAAATGCTCTCAGAGGCCGAGAAAAAAGCCGCCGCCATACTTGAAAAGGCGGAGCAGTCAAGCCGTGATCTGCTGAAAAACCTCGAAGATGCGGCAAAATCTGCAGTCCACAGGCAAATACGGGAAACAGGTGAGAAAGTGCGCACTGAACGAAAAAGACTTGAGCAGAACCAGGAAAAACGGCTTCTTCGGAACATTCCGTCGTCAAGCTTCACACCTGTTGTCGGAGGAGTCGCCCAGGTTGCCGGAACAGGTGTGGCGGGCGTAATTGAGTCGCTGAAGGGCAGCCGTGCCATCCTCAGGGCCGGTGTCATGAAGATGGAAGTGGACGTAAAAAAACTTGTTCCGACCGAAAAGAAGCCGAAAGCCATCACGGTGCAGGAATCCTCTTCCTCCGCACCCGACAGGGTTCCTCCTTCCGTCATGGTAAGAGGGATGAACGTCCATGAAGCGCTCCCTGTCGTTGAACGGTACCTTGACCAGGCAATGAGGCTGGGGTACGACCGGGTGACCGTCATTCACGGCAGGGGAGAGGGCATCCTCCGCAGGGAGGTACATGCTCTCTGCGCCTCGCTGAAATACGTCGCTTCCTACCGCCTCGGTGAACCCTCCGAGGGAGGTTTCGGGGTGACGGTGGTTTCATTCAGGCGCTGAGAGGAAGAGAAGTCACACGAGATCGGGCTGAACGTTCTTTTCAGGCCGGCCGCAAGGCGACAGGAGGGAAAGCATGATCATACGGCTGAAGCGCATTTACGAACCGGCAGACCCGGACGACGGTTTCAGGATCCTCGTGGACAGGCTCTGGCCGAGAGGGATCTCAAAGGAAAGGGCAGGTATCGATCTCTGGCTCAAGGATGCCGCCCCGAGCCCTGAACTCAGGAAGGATTTCTGCCACGATCCGGCGAAGTGGGAGGAATTCAGGGCCCATTATTTCGGGGAACTGGAGAATAACCGCGATGCTGTACCGCTGATACGGGATCATGCCGCCCGGGGAACCGTGACCCTTGTATATGCCGCAAAGGACGAAGAACACAACCATGCCCTTGTCCTGAAGGAGTTCCTGGAAAAGAGAAAGAGCAAATCCTGACAAAAACACTGTCAGCAAAAACGTGCAAGCTCCATGCCCGGCAGGCATCGCTTTCGGTAATCTCTGATCAGAAGCCGAATCTGAGGGCAAAGTATTCAGCGATGATGAGGATTCCTCTCTGCTGCACGAGATTCCTGCACCTCCTCATGTCAATGGATCATTTTTCCTTCTTCGGCCTCCAGTCCCTGATGATCCGGTCGGCATCCATCAGTTGATTTCTGGAAAGTTTTTTCATGACCCGGTAAATTGCGTCTTCTAGATCCTCCTGGAGTTCTCCCATACTGAAATCAGCAGCAAGAGTGAACCAGATGTAGGCTTTTTCGTAGCTACGGGAAACGCCTTTCCCCTCTTCGTACATACTGCCGAGATCGTACTGGGCATATGGATCCCCCTGATCTGCTGCTTTGCGGAACCACTTTGCAGCCTCTGCGTAGTTTTGGGGAACGCCTTCTCCTTTGTCGTAACTGACGCCGAGACTGAGTTGGGCTTCGGCATCTCCATTTTCAGCCTTTTTTCGTAATACAGACACGGGTTCATTCTTCTGAGGGGCGCCTTCAGCCTCGACTGCTGAAAAAAAGCCCTGTCCGGCGAACACCGCCGTTAGGAACACAACGAAGAAGAGTATCGTGAATGGTCCCGGTCTTTTCATTTCCTTCCCTCCGTATCAGCAGATGTCGTGCCGAAGTGCATAAGTCTTTCATGGTGGAGCGTCTTCAGTGCCTGGTCAAGCATGGACTCAATCTCTGCTTTTTCCGCCTTAAGCCCGGCGATCTCAGATTCGAGGTCGAATCTGCGGTCGAAGCGTTCGGCCAGAATGAACATCCCCCCTGTGACCACAACAGTTGAAAGAACAATCACGGCGACGATGAGAAGTGTTTTTTTGTCGAGCATGGGAACCTCCCCGGACTTGATATCTTGGGAAATTACGTCGTCTCCCAAGGCGGATTTGGAATGATCTGCCGGCTGATTTCTGGAACTGTAGTCCTGAGGCTAATATAAGTATGAACCCGGTGGTTTTTTTTGACAAGAAGCAATCAAAAACTGTTTCAATTTTTATCAGGAAATATTTCCTGGCCGGAATGAAACGTATTGCGCCCCAATGTTCAGGCCATGACGGAATAGTGAGCATCGGCCATTAGGATTTTATGACCTGGTCCCCGCATCAGCCGCCATATTGAATGACAATTCCCCGCTCCTTGACGGTTCCTCCATTCGAGGGTAGAATAAACTTCGCCTTTTGGGGCGGCAATGCGCCTGTAGCTCAGCGGATAGAGTATCGGCCTCCGGAGCCGAGGGTCTGGCGTTCGAATCGCCACAGTAACACAATCTGTTGCAAATACTGAATGTAAGCCTTCCTCAAAAGGGAAGGCTCTTTTTTTAGAGTATCGGCCTCGCTCTTGTACTACAATCTGTTGTGTCCCTCCGATTGTCAAGGTTCCGTTAAAATGTAAGCCTTCCTGACCTCTACAGCACACCTATCCCTCGCGGTCCGATAGTTCACAACATGTAATCAAGATGCTTTTTCCAGGATGACCTGACTAATCTTGTACAACAAATTTATAGTGTCAGAAGAAAACAGATTGATAAAAATAACACTGTAAATAGCGTTGTATTTAGCGCAACCGCTTGACTGAACGCTGACCATGTGGCATTATATGACTGTAGCATACCACGAAGGAAAGGGGGTGTCCAGATGGGTACGAAACTACAGGAAGCGCGGATAAAAAAAGGATTGAGCCAGCGGATGTTAGGGCAAAGAATAGGCTATGCACGGCAATATCTTGCGCATATCGAACAGCGGCAGAGAGCGGCGTCAAGGAAGCTGCAATCGATTATAGCGGCTGAACTCGGCGGGAGCGAAGCTGATTTTTTCGAGGAATCCGGTCTGGCGAAGTAAAAAGAAAAGCCGCCGGGACGGGCGGCAGAAAGGTGGTATGTGATATTGACGGGCTACATTGATAAGTATAGCAAATACATCAGTCAAAGGCCACTCTCGGAAGAGATGCGGGAAAAGGTGTTGCTGTGGAGCAAGGACGTTGAATCATACCGGGAAAACATTGATGATAAACTCCTCTCGGATTGTAAAGCGGAAAATTTAGCTTTTTTTTGGGTACAAGGTTACAGGTATGGAGAAAACAATCTTTCACCTCATCTTGAATGTGATATGGGATACGTAGATTTAAATATTAATTCTTATAGAGGAGTTTATGAAGAGCGGAAGGAAGGTAGCAAATCGGGTAGTTGGTTGGATGATTATTTTGTCCCTTTCTATGACCGTGAAAAGAAGAAATTACCTAGCGAGGTGATTGGTGAGCTTGTCTGGCATGTGACAGATACAGCTGCTCTTAATGGTGCATCCTACACTGAGCAGGCACTTGAAAACTTTATCCGGGAATTAGAATCGATCGGAGAAAAAGAGGACAAGATAATAAAAACTCTTTTTATAATAAGTCTAGTCCAGGCTTTACCAGATAAAAAACATCTTTTCGAAAAGACAATAATAATTAATAACAAGCTGGTTAGACGAATTAAAAAAACACGTTCGTCATGGAGATCAGTTCTTGCATGGGAGATTATCAATAACTCAGTATTGAAGGGCGATATTAAAAAAGCCCGACGAACCGCAATGAACGTCTTGGAAAAAGCAACAATCAAGAAGCAAAGAGTATATTTCATCCCAACTATTTTTTACTCTCACTCCCGCTCCCGCCGTTCCCCGGTCCGCTCCGCAGCCAAAAGCGGCGGCGACGATAACGGAGGCGACGGAGATTCAGACGGTCCAGGTGAACCGCCTAGGCCAAGGTTAGTTTTACCGTCCCTTCCGACATCCCCGACATTAACGACGCCACAATGGAATAACTCTACCTCCTCGCGGACACCTCTTCCGTGCTCATGGCTCATGGCTGGGAGGTGGGCTGCATGACCTTCCAGCGGACGCATGAGGACCACAAACGCCACGCCAGGCAGAAGGACAAGGTGCTCTCTCACCTCCAGACCGGAGCGCCATTGACTCAGGACACGGCACGGGAGTTATTCGGCTGTATGAGGCTTGCAAGCAGGATCAGCGAGCTGAAGAAAAGCGGTCACGTGATTTTAAGCCTCCGGAATGACCAGGGCTGCAGCACTTATTTATTACTCTCTCCCGAAGGGAGGGAGGAGTGATGGACTTCCGGTCATGGTGCAAGACCTACTTCCCTGGTGGGACGTTCTCGACGTCGAAGGACGGAGAAAACTACGGTCTGGTGAAAAACCCGTACCGCGACGATTCCAGACCTTCACTTTCCTTCGGAACAAAGGGAAAGGGCGTGTACAACGACTTCGGCGGACGTGGCGGAGACATTAAGTTTTTTGTCCATGAGCACGGCATCCCTGAGGTATGGGACGGAGCGGAACCATGGGAAGAACGCCGCGAGGGTGGAAAGATCCTCTCGTATCGCGGCGAAGATCATGCGAACGCGCGCCAGGCGTGGCAGATGTGGGAAGAGGGAAAGCCTGCTGACGATCATCCCTACTTGCAGAAAAAAGGATATTCGGGCGAAGACCTGCGGGTGACCTCCAGGGAATATCGGTTCGAAAAGGATGTGGTCACTCCCGCCGGAACTCTCCTGATTCCTGCTACGGACCTGTACGGAGCATTCCAGGGAGTGGAGCGGATATTCCCGGACCTGAGCAGGGACAAGGCCCATAGAGGCGGGAAGAGCCGCTGTTACTACGGAGACAAGCCAGAAGACGGCAAGCCCCTTTACCTGGTGGAAGGGTGGGCGACTCGCGAGGCCGTGAAGCGTATCACCGGAGGCAATACGGCTGTTGTTGAGATATTCGGGTTGTCCTGCATGACGGGTTTTGCAAAAGCCGTGAAGGAGCGTTATCCCAATGTGGAACTGGTGTTTTGTCCCGACAAGCCGGGCAGCGAAGAGCAGCGGAAGATCGTTGAATCTCTGAAACAATACGGAGCCGTTGTCGAACTGCCGGAAGACCGGGAGAAAAATACCGATTGGGATGATGAGCTACGAAAGCACGGCATCGAACCGGCAAAGGCTCTTTTCCGTGAAGCCTGGAGTAAGGCGACGGTGAAGCAGCCGGAGACGCCGGAGGAAGAGAAACCGAAAGCCCGTCTCAAGAAATTCAACGCCGTTGACCTCTACCGGGCTAACCTGCGCTCTCCTTCATGGGCGATTGATCAGCTTATTCCGGAAGGCTTGTCCGTGGTGGCAAGCCCTCCGAAAGTGGGGAAATCCTACTTTGTTCTTCAGGCCGCTATTGCCGTTGCTCGCGGAGTGCCGTTCCTCGGACAGCGAACCACTAAAGGCCCCGTGCTTCTTCTTTCTCTTGAGGACACGGAAATCAGGCTTAGAAAACGACTTGTACAGGTGATCCCGGACTTGAGAGACATACCGGAAAATCTTGACATGATGACGGAGTTCCCCCGGCTTGACGAAGACGGTCTTTCCATCCTTGACGATGAAATCAAGCGGAACGGATACCGGCTTGTGATTATTGATACCTGGGGAAAGACGAAGCCTGTTGGTCAGGTTAAGCGGGGTGAGAACGTTTATGAAGCGGATGTCCGGCTTGTCTCTGAAGTGAAGAAGATTGCTGATAGATATGAGACGTCAATCCTTCTAGTACATCATCTGAAAAAAGGCGGCTCTCGTGAACCTGACTGGCTTGAATCCCTTTCCGGTTCCATGGGACTGTCCGCAACCGTTGACGGCCTTCTTGCAATCGAGCGGGACCGAAAGGCCGTATTAGGCATCTTGAAACGGACAGGCCGCGACCTTGAAGATGATGAGGACATAGGGTTGAAGTGGCTTCAACCGGGATGGGAGTTTAACGGAGACGCAAGGGAGATGATGCAGAGCGCCGCAAGGAAGGAGATACTTTCCTCTATCGCCAGGGCGAAGGAACCCGTAACGCCGAAGTATATAACTCTAGACACGGGCGGCAAGGACAGCACAATCCGGGTACATCTAATGAATATGAAAAATGCCGGACTAGTCGCCGTGACCTCGGATGGTAAATACTACATCCCGCAAAAAGAAGAACCTTCGGACGATAATGCTTATCCCGTAAACAGCCTAAACGCCCTAAACGGTCTAAACGCCGTAAACGGTCTAAACGGTGTAAACGTTTACGGTGCAGAGGATACCCTAAACGCTCCCGTAAACGCTATCAACGCCAGTGATACCAATGATTCAGATGGTAGCGTTTATGGCGTTTACGGCGTTTATGACAAACGCACCACGGGCAACCTCGAACCATTTTTCCCCGGCGGACTGAAGACGGGACTTTCTTCCCCTCGCGGATATTCAGTCTCCGAACTGGCCACCCTGGGCGGCGTGTCCGTAGAAGCTGTGCAGGAAGAACTGGACCGGTGGAAGACGTGCGGACGGGTATCCCTGGACGGAGACAAGATCATCGTTCTCGCGGGAAGCAGGTATCCCGGCCAAGATGAGGACGAACCGCCGGAGGAATCACCGGCCATTGAACCGAATGAGCCGCCTTCTGCCGGTCCGGGACAAGGTGGATTGTTCCCGGATGAAACGGACGCTGAACCTCTTTCCCTGAACGCACTCGAAGCGTGGGCCGTTTCCATCTCTCCCGGTATGACCGGCAGGATCAGGGCTAGGGCACGGCGGGAAAAGGCGTCCTATGAAGCGCTGCTCCGGCAGGAGTATGAGTCGAGCATGGAGGGTGAGCAGGAACCGACCATGAAGAAACCGGAACCTGATTCCTCCCTCCCTGGCCACGACGAAAAAGAACCGGCACGGAACAGCTATATGTCCATCTTCGAGGGCAGCGACGATGAAGAAGGCTAGACGATTCCTCGACGCTCTTGTAAAAGACGGAGTGCATGTATTCCTCTCCTTGGGACAGGTGAAATTCTCAGGGCCGGAGGACAGGGCGTCCGAAGCACGCGTAGTGGTGGAGGAGGTTCCCTCTCTTGCGGGAAAGATCCAACGCCTGCTCAGTCCGACGCCGGAGGATATGCGGGAGTGGTTAAGCTCTCAGGATAAAAAAATCCTCGAAGAGTATACGGCCAGGGTTGACCGGCTCAAGGCTGCAGGTATCCCTGACGCTGAAGCGGTGAGCCTGCAGACAACGTACCGTAACCATAACTCACTGCTTCCGGAGCGGCTGCAGCCGATAGTGGGCAGCCGATGAACAGGGCAAAGGAATACCTTGATGCTCTTGTTTCCGATGGTGTAACCGTGATCGTCTCTCCGGGGCGCTTTAGACTCGTGGGGCCGGGCGAGGTTGTATATCCCGTTATGGACCTGTTTGACAACGACCAATCCCTGGAGGTGGAACTCTTTGAATACTTCGGGCTACTGTAGGCCGCCGGTCCGGGGCAGGGGACCACCAGGACAAAAAGGTACTGTCAGGCCAAACGGTCTCAGGGGTCGAAAATACCGCGCCGGTCACCTGAGCGAAATATAAAAATTGCAGGGGTTGACTGATGCTTGGGCATGGGACAAGATGAATACTGTATACATAGGCAGGGGGGCGGTTGAATCTCTGACCGCTCCGATCGGCGTCAACGCGCTGGGGAGACAGACGAAATTTCGCAATACTGCATAGGGGGGGGTGGTAAAGGGGCAAGCCGCGTTTCCGATTATCGCCTGTGTGGTTCCACGGCGTTGACGTGATAGTGAAGCCGGGAAGATATGACCTCCCCCCCCTTGGGGTAAACTCGCGGAGACGCGTCCTTAATTCCAGGCTGGCGGTTGCGGGGTGAATGTCGGACCTATTGTCCCTCCCCCCTGGCCCATGGTGGTGGGGAGGCAGCGGTCCGGAGCTACAAAACTACTAAAAATTACTAAAAACCTGGACCTCAGAAAACCTCAAAAAACCTAAAACTTGCGCAGGGGAGCTGTAGAAAATGTTGATAAATGTTGAACTTTGGCAGAAGGACATTGCGCAGGCGGTGGGACTGACAAGATCGGTTGTTACTCGAATCATAAACAAGGATGTTCAAAATGAACATGAACCCACCATTAAAACATCATCAGCCGCCGAAGAGATAGCAGCGCTCCCCAAGGAAAAGAGCCTCCCGATGCAGGAGGCTCCTTCACCTTGCGGCGAGTATCACGCTTCGGAAAAAAAGGGCGTCAGGCGTCCGCTGTTTGTACCCTTTCTTTTTCTAGCTGCTCCTGATAAATCTTGTCCTGGATGTCGAGCTGTTTACACCGCTGCAACTCATCCCATGCGGCATCATAGGCGGCGTCTGATTCTTCGGAGGTATCGAATGCAGGGAACGGCGGGCGGTTGGCATTTGCCGCAGCCTGCAGGAATTCACGATATTCAAGGTTGTACCACTCCTCCGGTTCGTCAGTGTTTACCAAGACAAAATTCATCCACTCGGAACCTGCTTCTTTCCCCGGCATCATCCCGGCAAGATAATCCATATTTTCGGCAACGGGATTATCGAATGACTCATTGAAAATTTCCTCTATCCCGGCATGACGGAAATCGTTCATCCTCCATCCCTGGGCAATGAGTGATTCAACCGCCTTCCAGAAATCCCCGTTGAATTGTTCGACTGCATTGTTTAGGGCTTCTCGGTTCATTGCGATTCCTCCCTGTATCAAGATACCCCACTCTCGCGGGGCTGAATCCGCTCCCAAATAGTCTCAGCCCTGGCCACACCGGAAACAACCTCGCTCCCTCCCTGGGCAACTGCACAAAGGTGCTCCGCTCCTTCGGAGCTGCGCCCAATGCCAGTACCGCTGCTATGTCCAATGCCGGAGGATGTATGGTCCGGCTTGCCGTTGGTCTTGCCGTTGCCTTCCCCCGGCAAAAATACGGTCTGGCCAGGGCTGACGGGGTCTTGGCCTGGGTTGCATCCACTCCTTCCTGCTGTGGGAGCCTCTAGAACGCGCCAGGAGCACTCCCTTTCCACAAGAGGTATAAAGTATCCTCTCGGCTTAAAATAAACGTTCCTGGGGCATCCTGCGGGGTCACAGCTTCCCTATACGCTTCCTCGCCGCCGGAAACATGGCAGAGACGGGAGACGCCTTTTCGTGAGCCTGTCGGACATCATCATCAGACAGGGCAAGGTATCTTTCCGTCATGCTCAAGGTGCTGTGTCCCATGCCGCGCTGCAACGTGAACACGTCGCCGCCGTTGCGGAGATATTCAATGGCGTATTGGTGGCGCAGGTCATATGCGCTGAATCTTTTTAGACCGGCCTTCTGGGCATACCGACGAAGCTGTACGGTCCATGCGTGGGTATTCCACTCGCCGCCGTATGAGGTGCAGAACACCGGCACGGCGTTATCCCATGATTCAGGACGGACCTGAATCAGCCGGTCAATCATGGCGGCGGTCCTCTCGGAGAAATAGACGTTTCTCCCGGTCCGTGTCTTGGCTGTGGAGGCACGGATAACGGCACGGCGAAGATGGGCATCAATGTCTGACGGACGGAGCTGAAGAGCCTCGGAAGGGCGTATCCCTGTGTCGATGGAGAAGAGCAGCAGGGCCGTATCCCGCAAGGATGGAAAGGTGTCGGTCCCTATGACGTCGAGGATCTTTTTCACGTCCTCCATGGGATGGTCCACGATCCTGCTGGTGTCGCCCTTTCTCATTCTGAATTCCGACGCCGGAGACTCGCTGAAAACTCCTTCCCTTGCGGCGAACTGGAAGAAGGGCCGGAGGCTTTTCAGCCTCATGTTATGGGTGGTGGTGCATATCCCTTCCTGGGCGAGAAAGGCCGCGATGCACTCCCGGCACGTTGCGGACCATGCTGTTGGGAACCGCCTAAAGAACAGGGTGATTATTTCGTTGTATCCCTGGAGTGTACGTGGTGCTGCTCCCTGTGCTTTTTTCCATGCCAGAAAACGGGTCAAACAGTCCTCCCATGTTTTTGGGACGTTTCTCCTAATGTCAATAATAGCGGCCTGTTTCATGGGTATCCCTCCCTTAAATGTTCGGGTGACCTTATCGGAGGGTGGTAAAAATGAGAGCATCGGACATAGTGAAATTAGCGGTAGGTATTAATATCTACTTGCAATTTGTCAGACAATTCCCCGCTCCTTGACGGTTCCTCCATTCGAGGGTAGAATAAGCTTCGCCTTTTGGGGCGGCAATGCGCCTGTAGCTCAGCGGATAGAGTATCGGCCTCCGGAGCCGAGGGTCTGGCGTTCGAATCGCCACAGGCGCGCCATAGTAAACTGTCAAGCCGGGAAAATTCCCGGCTTTTCTGTTGTTCCAGGAATGAAGATCTCACTGAAAAGAGGCGTTTTCCCGTGACCTTCAGGACGACCATTATCCGGATTCTTTCAGATGACGAAAAAAAGAAACGGTACACCCTTCTTCTCTCCGGGGGAGATCTTCACCCCGCCGGTGGAGGACAGCCGGGAGACAGCGGCAGGCTGTGGGGAGAGGATTTCCTGTTCACCGTTACGGAAACGGAAAAGCACGGGGAAGGGATTTCCGTTTCAGGCAGGGCGGAACGTGGAAAACCGGCACCCGGCATGGAGGTGGAAGGTGAGACCGACCTCGGGCGGCATGCCCTCCTTTCGCGAATGCACACCGGTGAGCACATCCTCTCGAGGGCCCTCGAAAAATCCTTTCCGGGACTCCGTGTTTACAAGGTCGCAGTTGACTGTACCGAGACATCCGTCTATCTCACATGGGACGGCGACCTTGGCTGGGATATGCTCTTTGCCGCCGAAAAGGAGGGAAACGGGATCATTGCAGAAAACAGGCCGGTGGAGACGGTCTTTCTTTCCCGGGAGGACGCTGAAAAAATACCCGGCATCAAGGGCAACTGGGACAGGATAGAAGACGAAACCATCAGGGTTGTCCAAATCCCCGGTTTTGACATTATCGCCTGCTCGGGAAGCCATGTGTCTTCCACGGGTGAGGTCGGCGATCTTTTCGTGACGGGGTACCGTGGGACAGCACCCGATTGGGAGATCAAGTTCACCGTGAACGGAACCGAAATGCGCCGGGAATACAGCGAGGCAGCCCGGAGGCTTGTCCGCAGGATAGGCTGCAGGATGAACCAGTTGGAAAACGTATTCGCCGGACTCCAGGAGGAAAACGGGGCGCTCGGAAAAATGCTCGACCGGGCGGCGCAGTTTCTTTCCCTTCCCATAACCGTGTACGAATGCGGCGGGTACTCCATAGGTACCTGCGTTCTTCCCGGATTCTCACGTGAACTGGTTGCAGTACCGGCGAGCAAATGGTCCGAGGCTCATCCGGGTGCCGTCTGCATCATTCTGATCCCGGATCATGAGGGGAAAAACGGATCGTTTCTTCTCTACCGGGGAAAAAGCATCCCCCGGGACTTTTCCCTGTTCCTGAAAGAAACCCCTTCTCTCAGCGGGAGAGGAGGCGGCAGGGCGGACTGGCTGAACGGAGTGTCTCCCGTGATGAGCTCTGAAGCCTGGATAGAGGCAGTGAAGGAATATATGAACAGGCGGCCCTGATATCCGGGCCGCCTGTTCATAGTGATATCCGCATTCCGGCCTTGTCCTGTCTCCCTATTTGAAGGCCGGGACGGTCATTCCCTTCTCCGCGTAGAACTTTGCCGCTCCGGGATGGACCGGAACGGAAATCCCGTCCATGGCTGTATCAAGAGTAATATACTTCGCTTTTTCGTGTACTTTCTGAAGATCGGAGACGTTCTCCCAGAGTGCCCTGGTGAACCTGTACACCACATCCTGGGGCAGTGCGGCATCGCAGACAAGCATGGCAAGCACTGCGGGAGTCTGGACGCTTCGGTCGATCCCCTGGTAGGTCCCTGCAGGAATGACCCCTTTTACAAAAAATGGGTGTTCAGCAAGCAAAACTGTCATAAAATCTTCATTGAAGTTTACCAGGTCAATTTCATGAGTGGCGGCAAGATCCGTGATGGATGAAGTGGGATATCCGGCGACCACGAATCCAACGTCGAGCTGCCCTTCCTTGAAGCGCCTGGTGGTGCTGTTGAAGTCGAGAAAATCGGTGCTCATATCCGAGTATTTCAGTCCCGCAGCTTTCAGAACTGCAGCCACATCCCCAAGGACTCCTGACTCGGGAGCCCCCACAGACACCCTTTTTCCCCTGATGTCCATGATGTCGTTGATCCCGCTGTCCTTGAGGGTGATGCAGTGGAGATGTTCGGGATAAAGGGATGCAACGGCGCGGATATTTTCCACCTTTTCCCTGAAGGGCAGTATTCCCCTTGAGGCCCAGTAGGCCACGTCGTTCTGGACCAGGGCCATTTCCACCTGGCGGGTGCCTATGAGCATGATGTTCGCAGCAGAGGCGTTTCCCGTCTCTGAAGTCACCTGGAAATCAGGCACTATCCTGGTGATTATTTCGGCGATCCCCCCGCCGAGCGGGTAGTACGTTCCCCCGGTTCCCCCGGTCGCAATGGAAATGAATGTCTTTGCAGCCCATGCTCCGGTGGCAACAAAGGAAACAAGCAGTAATGCAAGCGTTAGGCGCACAGTTTTTCTCATGCGGAAGCCCCTTTCATTTCATATTCTTAAGGTTTGCCGCCTTATTGAAGGAGTAACTTCCCTTTCTTTGAAAACGCGAAATCCGGATCGAGGCGTATCTCTTTTATGAATAGTATAAAACCTAAAAGGAGTGTATTCAAGAAATTTTTACTTATTTTTACATCAGTAATTCAAAGTCGTTTCATGGCCGGCAGCCCGCAATACGATACGAATATCTGTTGATTGAGTGACTCTTTTCTCCCCTTCTACTATAATGAACTATAGAAATCACCAGAGAGGAGCTGTTGGGCAGTGATTTGGAAGAAGATTTTCAACACGCCGCAGGACGAACTGGAGGAAGAGGCCTCTGAAATGGAAGCAGGGATCGTTGAAGAAACGGAAGAAGAGCCGTGCCCGGAAAACCATGGAAAGGAAAGGGAGCCCGTGTCGCTCGATTTCAACGTCAGGGGCAGAGAAGGGGAGAAAGACAGGGCGGGAATCGAACTGAACCTGAAAATCCACATTATGGACGAGAGCCAGGTGGGACGGGCAGCTCTCCTCCTTGCCGCCACCACCAGCAATGACGCGGAGGTCATTTTCAAGAAAGAACTTGCCTCCATCGGGTGGAAATCGGTCGCCACAGAGGTGGGAGGACTAGCGGGCGACCTTCCCCAGAAAATCACCAGGGCCCTGGTAGGTGCGTCATTGAATGCAGGTGTCGTTGAAAAGAGAAGAAACGAAATGCATGCCCTCATGCATGCGGCCCTTGAGGCCCTGGAGGGGTTCCTCTCCGTAGGAATGCTCGAGGCCAGTGTAGGTGCGAAAATCGCCATAGTCAGGAACAGCAAGTGGATCTCCGTTGCGGTCATGGGCGACACTGCCTATCACGCTGTTGCCCATCACGAGCGGTGCGGCCTCGGGGTCATGCATATCTGAAAAACTTGAAAAGGGAAAAAGGGAGACACGGAAATAACCCTTGCACCGCAGAAGCTCCTGTGATAAAGTTTCTGTTTGTTTGGTGACAATGAACGAGTCACGATTTTTTTCGGAGGTGTCACATAGATGAAAAAAGATATCCACCCTCGCTACGAGAACTGCACGGTGACGTGCGCATGCGGCAATACGTTCGAGACCCGCTCCACCAGTAAGGAAATCCGTGTGGGCGTTTGTTCTTCCTGCCATCCCTTCTACACCGGCAAAAAGGGCAGCCGGGTGCTCACCGAGGCCGGCCGGCTCGAGAAGTTCCAGAAAAAGTACCAGGGCATCAACTACGGCCAGCGGGAAACGTCAGAACAGTAGGAGGCGCTGCCTCACCTTTTTTGAAAGCCGATTTTCAGCCGGAGCCGCCTGAAACGCGACCCTGGCTGTTTTTTCATTTTTTGCGGCCTCTGCAGCATTTGAGGCGCAAGGCAGAAAGGGGAGAGAAACAATACATGACATGCCGTGTTCTTCTCATTGCGTCAACGCCCTCGCCTGATGCGGTGGTAGCTGCGGCGGCAAGGCTCTGCTACAGCGATGTCTCCGCTGCCGACCTTCTCGTGGATGAATCCTCCGGGAAAAGCGAAAAACTGCTGGGGCATCTCTGGAAAAGCGGCCATTTTTCCCCCTTTGAGCATGCGTCCTTTACCTTCGCCATAGACGGGCTCAGCCGGGTGGCCTCACACCAGCTGGTCAGGCACAGGATAGCCTCCTTCAGCCAGCAGAGCCAGCGGTATGTGTCCATGGAAAGCCCCGACGTCATAATGCCTTTGTCCGTAGCCGGCAACCCCGTATTTGCGGGGAAATTTTCGGCCCTTGCAGACCAGGCGCACCGGCTTTACCGTGAAATGGTGGAAGCGGGCATCCCGAAGGAGGACGCCCGCTTCATCCTGCCTCACGGGTGGTCCACGCGGCTCGTTATGACCATGAATGCCCGTGAGCTCCACCATTTTTTCACTCTCCGGCTCTGCCGGAGGGCGCAGTGGGAAATACGGGATCTCGCGAGGAAAATGCTCCGGGAGGCCTGTGGGGCAGCGCCCCTCCTTTTCAGGACGGCCGGGCCCACGTGTGTAATTTACGGGGAATGCAGGGAAATGAACCCCTGCGGAAAACCCTACGAATCTCTTGAATCCCTCCTGAACGGGGAAGAGTCCTGAGGTGAAGATGAAAAAAATACTGATGCCGCTTTTTCTCCTTCTTGCTGAAGGAGCTGAAGACCGCAGGATCCCCGTAGGGGGGCAGGCGGTCATAGAGGGAGTCCTCATGAAGGGACCCGCCCAATGGGGACTTTCGGTCAGGAACCCTGACGGAATGATCGAAACGGAGACCTGGAGCAGCCGGCCCTGGACGTCTTCAATGCCCTGGAAGCTCCCCCTTATCCGCGGTGTGGTCACCATGATCGAGATGATGACGGTCGGGTTCAGGGCTCTCGACAGGTCCGCCCAGATCGCCGTGGGTGAAGAGGAAAAGATCACCGCGAAGGAAATGTTCGTCACCGTGGCTGTCGCAATACTTGCGGTGGTGGGGCTCTTCATCGCCCTTCCCCTGTGGCTTTCGGATCTGGCCGTAAGGGCATGGGGTATCGGCCCCATGGGGAAGAACATCCTCGAGGGATGCGCCCGGGGCATTGTCTTCATAGCCTATGTCGCGGGAATCGGCATGTGGAGTGAAATCCGCAGGGTATTCCGGTACCACGGCGCCGAACACAAGACCATAAACGCCTACGAGGCCGGCGCGGAAATGACTGTCGCCGGCATCAGGAACTATTCACGGATACACCCCCGCTGCGGCACGTCCTTTCTCCTGATAGTTGTGGCGGTAAGCATTGTCGTTTTCTCCCTCGCCGGGCACGGGTCCATTCTCTGGCGCATCGGCAGCCGGATCGTCCTTCTCCCCCTTGTGATGGGAATCTCCTACGAAATCATCAAGGGAGCGTCCTGCGCCGGGGTGCTTGGCCGGATCCTCATGGCTCCTGCCATGTCCTTTCAGTACATAACGACCCGTGAACCTGACGAAAGCCAGATCGAGGTTGCACTGGCTTCCCTTGAGGCCGCGCTCGGGAAAAAACTCGGGCCTGTTTCGGAGGCGGTGGAATGAACTACATAGGCAAACTCGAAGAACTGGAAAGGGATTTTGATGCCATCGAGGCCAAGATGGCCGATCCCTCCATGCAGAAAAGCCTGAAAGAGCTTCAGAACCTCGCAAAACGCCATTCCCAGCTCCAGCCCGTAGTCGACAAGTTCAGGGAATACCGGAAGATTGCCGGGGACGTGGAGGAGGCCAAAAGCCTTGTCTATGGCTCCGATCCCGAGATGGCGGAACTGGCCCGGGAAGAGCTCGCCGAGAAGGAGCCCCTTCTGGAGTCCGTCGAGCAGCAGATAAAGGTCCTTCTTCTTCCGAAAGACCCGAACGACGAAAAGAGCGTCATCATGGAGATCCGGGGAGGAGCGGGCGGAGAAGAAGCTGCGCTCTTTGGAGCCGATCTTTTCCGCATGTACAGCAGGTTCGCCGAGCGCGAGGGCTGGAAAATAGAAATCCTCGACTACAACGAGACAGGCATCGGAGGATACAAGGAAATCATCTTCCGCATAGACGGAAACGGTGTTTACAGCAAGCTCAAGTTTGAACGCGGCGTCCACCGTGTCCAGCGTGTTCCCGCAACCGAGGCGGGAGGACGGGTCCATACCTCCACAGCAACGGTCGCTGTTCTCCCCGAGGCCGAGGACGTCGAGGTGGAGATCAACACCGAGGACCTGAAGATCGATACCTACCGGTCAAGCGGTGCCGGCGGACAGTACGTGAACATGACCGACTCGGCGGTGCGCATAACCCACCTCCCCACCGGGATAGTGGTCACCTGCCAGGACGAGCGGTCCCAGCTGAAGAACAGGGTCAAGGCCATGGCCTACCTGAGGGCGAAGCTCTACGACGCCCAGCTCCAGAAGCAGAACGATGAACTGGCTTCAGAGAGGCGGGGCCAGATAGGCACCGGCGACAGGTCCGAGCGCATCAGGACTTACAACTATTCCCAGAACCGGATAACAGACCACCGTATCGGCGTCACCCTGTACAAGCTCGACCAGTATCTCGACGGAGACCTGTACGATCTCGTGGATGCCATGACCGTAGCAGACCAGACGGAAAGGCTGCACACCATAGAGGCGGAATAAATGAACGTATCAGAGGCCCGGATATGGATAACCGGCCTTCTTCGGGATGCCGGCGTGTCCTCTCCGGGCCTCGAAGCGTATCTGATGATCGCCGAGGCATCGGGCCTTTCCCGGTCGGATATCGCAGCGAATCCGGACACCCTCCTGGACGGGGAGGCTGTCTCGCTTCTCGCGGACATGGCTGCGAGGAGGGCCGAAGGAGAACCGCTCCAGTATATCTTCGGCTCGTGGGAATTTTACGGCCGTCCGCTTTCCGTCGCCCCGAACGTCCTCATACCCCGTCCCGAGACGGAGCTCCTTGTGGAAAAGGCCCTCGAACTGCTTCCGGAAGAAGGAATTTTTCTCGACTGGGGCACCGGCACCGGGTGCATCACCATGGCGCTCCTCGCCGAGCGTCCCGGCCTTTCAGCCGTGGCAGCGGATGCGAACCCCGCCGCTGTCAGCCTCGCCTGGAAAAACCTCAGCGTCTCCGGCCTCCTTTCACGCTGTTTTCTCTGGCATTCCAGGACTCCTGCCGACATCCCCGTCCCGAGGGAGGGTTTCCACATGATCGTCAGCAACCCCCCCTACATCCCCACGGCCCGGATCCCGACCCTGATGAGGGAAGTGCTCCATGAACCTGTCTCCGCCCTCGACGGAGGCTCTGACGGGCTTCGGTGGTACAGAGAACTCTTCGCCCGGGGGCCGGAAATTCTCCGCCCGGAAGGATGGATGCTGTTCGAGATAGGAGACGGACCCCAGGGCAGGCAGCTTCGGGAAATTGCACCGTCTAGCCTTGAATTTAAGGGAATATTCCATGATTTGTCCGCCAAGCCTCGCGTGGCCGCCTGGATTCGTGTATAATTCCCTGGGAACAGCTGGAAAATTTTCAAGAGAGAATCATAACGGACCAATATCTGGAGGGATAAAAACACCATGGAAAAACGGGAACTGGTTATCATCGGTGCGGGGCCTGCAGGGCTATCAGCCGCCATATACGGAAGACGTGCAGGGCTTGACGTGCTGCTTCTTGAAAAAGGCGTACCCGGCGGTCAGATCAACATCACCGAAGAAATCGAGAACTGGCCCGGAGTGGAACATGCCACCGGACCGGAGCTTGCGGCCATGTTCAGGAGTCACGCGGAAAAATTCAAAACAGAGTTTCGCGATGCGGATGTAACCGCAGTCGAGGTTCGGGACGGAACGAAAGTCATCAAAACCAATAAAGGCGAAATTGAAGCCGAAGCCGTCATCATTGCGACAGGGGCCTATTTCCGCAGGCTCGGGTGCGAAGGGGAGGCCGAGCATATCGGCCAGGGCGTAAGCTACTGCGCCGTGTGCGACGGGGCCTTCTTCGAAGGGGAAGAGATCGCCGTCGTGGGCGGCGGGAACACTGCCGTCGAGGAAGGCGAGTATCTGACCACCTTTGCCTCTAAGGTCTACATCATCCACCGCAGGGACGAGTTCCGGGCCGACCGTGCGGCGGTCGAGCGGGCGCTCTCCAACCCGAAGATCGTCCCCGTCTGGAATACCGTGGTGGAGAAGATCGAAGGGGACGGCATGGTGGAAAATCTCGTGCTGAAGAACATAAAGACCGGCGAGGTCTCCGATCTCCCCGTTGCGGGTGTTTTCATGTTCGTCGGCCAGTCACCCCATGATGAGCCTGTGAAGGGTCTTTTGGAAGCCTCAAAAGGCGGCTGGATAAAGACCGACGATTCCATGGAGACTTCCGTGGAAGGTATTTTCGCAGCCGGCGACGTGCGGGACAAGGGGCTCCGCCAGGTCGTGACCGCTGCTTCCGACGGCGCCATCGCGGCAATGAGCGCATCCGCCTACATCAACGAGCAGGTGCACCTCCGCTCCGTTCTTCTTGAGCCCGAGCATGTGACGGCTCTCTTCTACTCCAGCATTGACCGGGAACAGGTCAAGCTTTCCGATGAAATCGAAGCCCTGGCCAGGGATGCCGGAATGAAAGTCGCCCTCGTGGACGGATACAAAAATTCCCGCATGGTGGAAAAACTCGCCGTTCCGTCTCTTCCGGCCATGGTCACCCTTGCTTCCGGCGCAGTCGAGAAAATGAAAACCCTCGAAAACGCAGCCGGGGCTTCCGAGTTCCTGAAGCGCCAGTAAAGAATCCCGGGGGCGCTCCGGCCTGAACGCGGGCGCCCTCCTGAATCCGGGGAGGTCAGGCAATGATCCTCACTGTTACACTCAATCCTGCAGTGGATGAAGAGTACATCGTACCGGAACTTCGCCCGGGCGGCTGGATACGGTCAGGCAATAGCAGCCGGACCGCAGGGGGAAAAGGGATCAACGTATCGACGCTTCTCGCGCAGTTCGGCTTTTCCTCCACCGCCATGGGATTCCTCGCAGGGTTCAACGGCGAATACATCCGGCATGCGCTCAGCGCATTCCGCATAACGACCAACTTCGTTCACGTGCCGGGAGAAACGAGGACGAACGTCTACATAATTGACGAGACAGGTCACGTGGAAACGGGCATCTCCGAGCATGGCCCCGAGATTTCTCCCGAGGCCATGGAGCGGTTCCGCAAGGTGTACTCAAGGATCCTCCAGAGAACACGCATGGTCATCATGGGAGGTTCCCTGCCTCCCGGGGCCCCGGAAGGCATCTTCGGCGAACTTGTGAGCATTGCGCGGGAGAAGGGGATTCCCACGGTAGTTGACGCCGCAGGTCCTCCGCTCATGGCTGCGCTGGATGCCGGTCCCACCATAGTCAAGATTGACCATCGCTTTATGTCCGGGGTCATGGGAACGTCGCTCACCTCTCTCGACAACCTCATTGAAGTCGTGTCAAGCCTTCACGGGAAAGGCGTGGAATGGGCCATCGCCTCCTACAGGACCTACGGCGACGTTTTTTTCTCTCCTGCAGGCATATACCTCGCCCTTGCGGACCGAAAAAGCGTCCGGTCCATCTTCTCCGCGAGTGACGCCCTCCTCGCAGGTCTCGTGGTCGCAAGGGAGGAAGGCATGTCGCCGGAGGATTCCATACGGTTCTCCATGGCCTCGGCCTGGGAGTGCGCGGCCCATACCGGAAAAGGCATACGAAGCAGGGAAGCCGTGGAGGAATACCTCCCCCTCGTCGAAATGGAGCGCCTGGCATAAAATCTTCCCGCCCTCCATGCGGATATGCCCGGCGTGTGGAGAGCAGCCCGCAGCTGCTGATGGGAGGATGTGCGTCATGAACGGAAACGGAAGAAAACTGCTGCCCCTCCTGCTCATTCTTTTCCTGTTCTGCAGGCCGTTTGCCGCGCAGGGAGCGGATGAGCTGCAGAAAGAGATAGCCCTGGGGCAAAAAGTCGCGGCCGACGTGGAAAAACAGTGGGAGCGGGTGGGTGACCCCGCCCTCAGCGCCCGGCTCAACATGGCCCTCAACCGGTTGGTCCCCTATTTGACCCGGCCTCTTCCATACGAAGTTCGGGTAGTTCGGGAAAAAATGGTGAATGCCTTCAGCCTTCCCGGGGGCATCGTCTACTTCACCACGGGCATGCTCAGCTTTCTCAGGTCCGATGCTGAAATCGCGGCCATCCTCGCCCATGAACTCATTCATGCCGACAAACGCCATGTGATGATCCAGGCCGCCCGCTCGTCCAGAATATCCCTTGCGGCGCTCGTCCTGCTTATCGCCTCCCAGGGGAGTGCGGGGCCGATGATCCTCACGAGCCTCGCCCAGGTGGCGGTTACCAACTCCTACAGCAGGGACCTCGAAAGAGAGGCTGACAAGGAGGGGCTGAAGATCCTCATCGGAGCGGGCTATCCCGCTTCAGCCATGGTCACGTGCCTTGAGGCCATGATACACGACCAGCTCAAGCGTCCCTATGTTGACCCGGGAGTGTTCATGACCCATCCCGAGCTGACCGAAAGAGTGGAATACATCGTCCGGGAGGCGAGTGACGCCGGTGTCCCCATCAGGCGGAAAAAGGCACTTCATCTTCTCCGCCCCTCCATAAGGGAAAAAGATGACGGAACCATCTGCCTCTTCGTGGATGAAACGAAGATCTGGTCCCTTCCCCGGAAACCGGGCAGTGAAAAGCTCCTCGCCGGCGCCGCCGAAAAAATCGACGAGTTTCTCCAGATGGAGACTCCCCCCTATGAAATACAGGTTATTTCCATCGGCGGGAAAAACGCGCTCCGGATCGGCCCGTCGGTCATAGTGCGCGAACCTCTGCCGGAAGGCTCCGAGCCTCTCGACACCATGAGAGCGGCCCTCGTCGCATCTCTCGGGGAAGCCCGTCAGAAACACCAGGGGGCAAAATACCTCCACTGATTTTTTGATGTAGAATAACAGGGGTTCTTTCGCTTTTCCGGATTCCCGTTCTCCGGAAAAAGGTTTTGTATTCCCGGCGGCAGGGACACCGGATCACCAGGAAAAGGGGAGGCATCCTCCATGACGATATCCCTCTACAGGCGGTACAGGCCCCGCACCTTCGACGAAGTGGCAGGGCAGGATATGGCTGTGGACGTCCTGAAAAAGGCGCTCCAGAGGCAGCAGGTAGGCCATGCGTACCTCTTCTCCGGACCCAGGGGATGCGGAAAGACATCCCTGGCCAGGCTTCTCGCCAAGGCACTCAACTGCACGGCCCTGAAGGACGGATACGAACCGTGCGGCGAATGCGCCTGCTGCACCTCCATCACTTCAGGGGAAAGTCTCGACGTCGTCGAGATCGACGGTGCTTCCAACAACGGGGTCGAGGAGATCAGGGAACTGAAGGCTCACGTATCCCTCTCCCCGTTCTCCTCAAGGTGGAAGGTCTACATCATCGACGAAGTGCACATGCTCTCTATTTCCGCATTCAACGCCCTGCTGAAGACTCTCGAGGAACCCCCGTCCTTCGTCGCGTTCATCCTCGCCACCACGGAACCCTCGAAAGTTCCTGCAACCATACGTTCCAGGTGCCAGCACATCCCCTTCAGGAGGATCAGCGTCCCGGATATCCGCGCCAGGCTGATAGAAGTCGCGGAAAGGGAAAAGGTGAAATGGGAGGAAGAAGCTGTACGGGAAATAGCCCGGCAGTCCGACGGAGCCCTGCGGGACGCGCTCTCCATGATGGAGCAGGCCCTTTCGCTCGGAAGCGGCGAACTTACGGCATCCGCAGTGGCCCACCTCCTGGGCGGCGGAACAATGGCGGATCTCGAGCACTGGGTTTCCTCACTGAAGGAGGGCTCTGCGTCACCGTTCCTCCGTCTCGAGGAGATGTTCATGAAGGGAGCCTCGGCCCAGAGAGTCGTCGAGGGGGTATTCCTCATCTTCCGGAACCTCTGGGTCCTGAAAAAGTGGGGCAGGGAGGCCCTTGCGTCCCTTTCGCTCTCGGAAAACGAGACAGGTTTCCTCGCTGCCGAGGAACCGCGGTGGAGCACCGGTGAACTGTCAGGCATGATGGCCTACTGTTCCCGCATTATCCCCCAGGTCCGCATGGGACTCCGTTCCGATGTCCTTTCCGGTCTCCTCTCCGCGAAGGCTGTTGAGCTTCTTGCAGGCGGGGTCCCCTCATCCGCAGCGGCTCCTGCAGTTTCGCAACCTCGTCCCGGACGGCCCACAGAGGAAGAGGAAGAGCGGAAACCCCGGGAAAAGAAGCCTGCGGAGAAACGGCGCTTTCTTCCCCCTGCCGATGCCGCTTCCGGGCCGGCGGCTCCGGCTCCCGTTTCCGCCGCGGATTCGGTTCCTGAGAACACCGGCGGGGTACCTCCGGAAGAAATGCCCCTCGCCCCTGAAAACTGGCCCGGCTTCGAAAAACTTCTCTTCCGGAAAGACCTTCTTTTGTACTGCGCACTTGCCGGCACTGAAATTGAAATAGAAGACCGCAGGATAACCGTCTCCTTCCCAGGAAACGAGCCGTACTGCTTTGAAGTCCTCTCCACCGAACGAAACGCCTACTCCCTCCTGACGAGGGCGGAGGAGTACTTCGGAAAGGACGTGTCCGTCGTCCTCCGCAGCGGAGACGAACTCCGCCCCTGTTCGGCCGGCGGATGCGGTACAGAAACGGATGAAGAGCAGTGGCAGACGGAAAAACCCAATATTCCCCTGTTCCGGGTTCCCGAAGAACACAACGGGGAAGAATCGCCGCCTCCGGCCGGTGAAGGCGGAACGGCGCCCCAGAGGGCTCCTGAAATCCGCCCGGCTGCTTCCCCGGAAGAAGACGGGGAAGATGGCGCCATCCCCTTCCGGGGGCTTGTGGAAGAAGTCCTGAAATGGGGCGGCGGGGAAGTCGTCCTGGTGAAGCGTGAACAGCACGAGGAGGAAATTCCTCCCGAAGACCTCGCTCCGGGGGAACAATAACGCCCGGAATCAGATACTCACAGCGGTCACAGAATAGAACCCAAGGAGTTTCGATAATGGCCCGACAATTCGTCCATCTTCATGTCCATACAGAATACAGCCTTCTCGACGGCGCCATACGGTGCGGTGAACTCGCGGCACGTGCCGTGGAATATGGAATGCCAGCCGTGGCAATGACTGATCATGGCGCCATGTACGGCGCCGTGGAGTTTTACGATAAATGCACATCCGCGGGAGTGAAGCCTATCATCGGCTGCGAGGCCTACGTAGACCCCGAAGGGTATACGTCCAGGGACAAGAGGAACAGAAACCACCACCTTCTTCTTCTCGCCGAGAACGATGAGGGATACCACAACCTTGTGAAGCTCACCTCCATCGCCAACACAGACGGGTTCTACGGCAAGCCGAGGATCGACCACACCCTCCTGGCAAAGTACAAGTCCGGGCTTATTGCCTCGTCAGCCTGCCTTGCGGGGGAGATCCCCACGCTCATACTCCAGGGAAGGGAAAAAGAGGCCCTCGAACGGGCTGTCCTCTACCGGGACATCATGGGCAGGGAAAACTTCTTCCTCGAGGTGATGTACAACGCGATCCCTGAACAGGCGGTGGTGAACAGGGCCATAGTAAAAATGGCCAGGGAGCATGACTTCCCCCTTATCGCAACCAACGACGCCCATTACCTTTCCAGGGAAGATTACGAATGGCATGAGATCCTGCTCTGCGTCCAGACGAGAAGCAGCCTGGAGGACGAAAACCGCATGTCCTTCTCATCCAACGATTTCTACCTCCGGTCTCCGGAGGAAATGGAAGCTCTCTTCGGGGCCGAGCTCCCCGACGCTCTTGACAACACGGTGGCCATAGCCGAAAGGTGCAGCGTGCGCCTTCCCCTCGGCGACAGGGATTACAAGCTCCCCAACCTGCAGCTTCCCGAGGGTGAGACCCTCGAGAGCAACCTCGAGAAAGACGCCAGGCAGGGGCTGAACGAGCGGCTCGGCGGGGCCGTTTCCGGGCAATATGCCCAACGCCTCGAGTACGAGCTCGGCGTCATCAATTCCATGGGCTTTGCCGGATATTTCCTCATCGTGGCGGGCATCATAAAGGCTGCGAAGAAGCGGGGCATACCCGTCGGGCCCGGAAGGGGATCGGCCGCTGGGTCCGTTGTGGCATGGAGCCTGAGGATCACCGAACTGGACCCCATCCGGTACAACCTCCTCTTCGAGCGGTTTCTCAACCCCGAACGGATAAGCATGCCCGATATCGATACGGACGTATCCGACAAGGGTCGGGATGACCTTCTTCACTATATTTCCGAGCATTACGGCTCCGACAGGGTATCCCAGATCGTCACATTCGGAAGGATGAAAAGCCGGGCCGCCGTCACCGACGTGGGACGAGTTCTCGGTATGCCTGTCCGGGACGTGATAGCCATAACCCGCCAGATCCCCTTCGGGGTCAATTCCATAGCAGACGCCCTGGAACAGTCCCCAGACCTGGCCGCAATGAAAAAAGCCGATAAAATGACTGAACGGGTTCTCGATATGGCCGCGAAAATCGAGGGACTGGCACGGCACTGCTCCCAGCACGCCGCAGGTGTGGTCATCACGCCCATGCCCGTTACAGACATCGTCCCGGTCCGGAGGATCGGCGACGGTCAGATCGTCACCCAGTACCCCATGGAGCCCATAGAAAAGCTCGGGCTCGTGAAAATGGACTTTCTCGGTCTCCGCACCCTCTCCGTAATCGAGGAGGCACTGAAGAACATCGGCCTCGGGGGAAAAGAAATACCGGACATGGAGAAAATCCCCCTGGACGACCCCAAAACCTACGAGATCCTTCAGAACGCCGACACCCTCGGGATCTTCCAGCTCGAATCGTCGGGAATGCGGCAGCTTCTCAAAAAACTTCGGGTCGACTGCTTCGAGGACGTTATCGCCGTCCTTGCCATGTACCGCCCGGGCCCCCTGGGCAGCGGAATGGTGGACCAGTACATTCAGTGCAAGCACGGCAGGGCGAAGGTGGAATACCTTCACCCGCTCCTGGAGGAAGTTCTCCGCGAAACATACGGAGTCGTGCTCTACCAGGAGCAGGTCATGCAGTGCGCCGCCATCCTCGCGGGATACTCCCTCGGTGAGGCCGACCTGCTCAGGCGCGCTATGGGAAAGAAGAAGGCGGACGTGATGGAGCAGCAGCGGGCGAAGTTCGTCTCCGGGGCAAAGGAGCGCGGCATCGACGGAAAGAAGGCCGAGGAGATCTTCGACATCATCCAGGAGTTTGCGGGGTACGGCTTCAACAAGTCACACAGCGCCGCCTACGCCCTCATCACCTACCAGACCGCCTGGCTCAAGGCCAATTTCAGGCCCGAGTTCATGGCTGCCTACCTCTCGAGCCAGATAGGCGCCAAAAAAGAAGTCCTCGCCGAATACGTGCGTGAGGTCAGGACATCGGGGATCAAGGTTCTTCCCCCGGAAGTGAACACCTCCATGGCGAACTTCACGCCCATCGGGGACGTGGTCCGATTCGGGTTCGGCGCCGTGTCGAAGTCGGGGCATACCGCCGTTGAGGCTATCCTTGCCGCAAGGGACAGCGGAGGTCCTTTCTCCTCCCTCTGGGATTTCCTCTGCCGTGTTGATCTGCGGGTGGTCAACAAGTCTGTTGTGGAAAACCTCATACGGGCCGGAGCCTTCGACAGTATATGCAGCAACAGGCGTCAACTTCTCGAAGGGCTGCCCGACCTCGTCTCGGCGGCCTCCAAAAAATGCACCGACGGCAATCAATGTTCCCTGTTCGAACTGCTCCCCGAACAGGAGGACGATACCGGGCCGGACCTTCCGGATGTCGGGGATTTTTCCCTCTACGAACGGCTTGAACTCGAGAAGGAGGCCACCGGTATCTACATATCCGGCCATCCCTTCGAGCAGCACGAGGAAAAGGTCAGGTCCCTCAGCAACTGCAGGATCTGCGACCTTAAAAAATGGAGGAGCAGACGCATCCCCCCCTTCGTGGGCGGAATGATCCTCTCCGTGAAGGAAAAAATGACGAAAAACGGCGACCCCATGGGACTGATAGAAATCGAGGACGGAGAGGCCAGGGTCGAGGCCGTCTGTTTCCCCAGGACATGGGCTTCTCTCAGGGGCAGGCTTTCCCCGGGACAGATATGCTTCGTCCAGGGGTTTCCGGAGGAGCGCGGCGAAGTCAGCCTCATAGCAAAATCAGTCCTCTCCCTCGGAGAGATGGAGGAAAGGGGAACTCCTCCATATGTACGCGTATCCGTCTTCGCCCACTGCCTGAAGGAGGTCAGGATGAAGGAATTCTTCAGGGCACTGAAGGCATTTCCGGGGAAATCTCCGGTTCTCTTCGAGCTGAAGAATGATGCCGATTCAGTGGTCATGCTTCTCCAGGATATAAAAATAGATCCGGGGGCTCCTGTCGGCAGTGCGCTCGCCGAAGTTCTGCCGGGCGAAATGTTCCAGATAGGGTAGAATCTGTGGCAGGGCAAATGAGGGCCTTCCCGGAAAAGCGGGGGAGAAAGGGGAGCAGAAAATGACGAAAGTAAAAATAGTCTGCACAATAGGGCCGGCATGTTCGAAATACGAGACTCTGGTCGAGATGGCCAAGGCAGGCATGAACGTCGCACGATTCAACTTCAGCCACGGGGCTTATGAAGGTCACCTGGAAATGCTGAAACTCATACGGCGGGTTGAAAAGGACCTGAAGGTCCCCATAGCCTGCCTCCTCGACACCAAGGGCCCGGAGATCAGGACAGGCCGGGTGGAGGGAGGTACCGTCAGCCTTGAACAGGGCTCCATTCTCACCCTGACAACCGTCCCCCTGACCGGGACTGCATCCCGGGTCTTCGTCAACTACGAGGCCCTTCCCCGCGAAGTCGTCCCCGGCCAGGAGATTTTCATTGACGACGGAACGCTCCACCTCAGGGTGGAGGAAGTCTCGGGAACCGGCGTGGCCTGCAGGGTCATCGTCGGGGGACTCCTCAGCGACACCAAGGGCGTCAACATCCCGGGGGCCGAGATTTCCCTCCCCGCCCTTTCGGAAAAGGACATTGAAGACATACGGTGGGGAATCGACAACCAGATGGAGTACATCGCCGTCTCGTTCGTGAAAAACAGGGGAGACATCATGGATGTCCGGAGGATAATGGAGCAGTCCGGAGGCTCCATGAAGGTCATCGCAAAGATAGAGACACGGCATGCAGTCCGGAACATCGAGGAGATCACCGACGTTGTGGACGGCGTCATGATCGCCAGGGGCGACCTGGGAGTGGAGATTCCCACCGAGGACGTTCCCCTTCAGCAGAAGCGGATCATCGACATCTGCAGGGTCAAGGGCAAGGCGGTCATCGTGGCTACGCAGATGCTCGATTCCATGATACGCAACCCCCGTCCCACGAGGGCCGAGGCCAGCGACGTGGCGAACGCTGTCCTTGATGGTGCCGATGCCGTCATGCTCTCGGGCGAGACCGCCAAGGGCGCATATCCTCTCCGGTCCGTCCAGACAATGAAGCAGATCGTCTCAAGGGCAGAATCGGAGATAGAGCTCTGGGAACGTCCCCTTCACAGCATTTCGCGCACCATGGGAGTGCCCGATGCGGTGAGCAGCGCCTCTGTCCTCGTGGCACGGCAGATGAAGGCGGCAGCCATCATCTCCATGACCCAGAGCGGCAGCACCGCGCAGATGGTGAGCAAACACAGGCCACCCTGTCCCATCCTCGGCGCAACCCCTTCGGTCAGGACGTGGAGGGAACTTGCCCTATACTGGGGCGTCATTCCCCTCATGAAGGAAGAGATGAAGGACCAGAACACCGCCGTTGATTCCGCCATCGCCTCATGCATCTCGGCCGGGCAGATCCGGGAAGGGGACCTTGTAGTGGTGACGGCGGGTGTTCCCCTCGGTGCGGCCGGGACCACGAACATGCTTCAGGTGCATATCGCCGGGAACATTCTCCTCAAGGGCCTTTCCCTTCTGAAGCGCGAGGCCAGGGGCACCGTGTGCACGGCGAGAAGCGCGGCGGAAGCCCTCGAGAAAATGACCAGCGGGGCAGTTCTGGTGGTGGGTTCCACCGACCGTGAATATATCCCCGCCATGAAGAGGGCATCGGCCATAGTGGCCGAAGAGGGAGGGCTCACTTCCCATGCTGCCATCGTATCCCTTGAGCTGGGCATTCCATGCGTGGTGAACGCCGAAAAAGCCCTCTCGCTGCTCAGCGACGGAATGGTTGTCACCATCGACGGATACAGGGGCCTGATCTATCACGGACGGGTCAAGCTCACAGTATGACGGGCGCAGGGAAAACCATGACCGGGGCGGACTCCGCCCTTCGGGAAAAATTCGGAACAGGGTTTCTGCCCTTATGGGAGGGGCTTGAAACTTCCGGCAAAGGAAAAAGTGCGGTACTTGTCCCGTTTTTTCCGGCTGGAAGCGGTCTCAGGCTCCTGTTTCTCAGGAGGTCCCCTGATCTCAGGCATCACGCCGGGGAAGTCTGCTTCCCCGGAGGCATGCGTGAGCCGGGAGACGTTTCCCCGCTGGATACTGCCCTCAGGGAGACAGAGGAGGAAACGGCGATCCGGGCTCAACTGGTGGAGCCCCTTTCCGTTCTTCCCGTGGAATACGCAGTGGTCAGCGGCGTAGCCGTCGTTCCTGTAGCCGGAATTGTCAGGGGTATCGATCCGGACAGTGATCTTGTCCTTTCCTCCGGGGAAATTGAAGGTTCGGTCACTATCGCCATCGAGGACCTTTCACCAGATCCGGTGATGCAGACGGTGGTCATAGACGGAAAGAAACACTGTTACCCCGAATACTTCCTCCCGAACGGGTGGAGGATCTGGGGCGTAACGGGCCGGATCCTGTTCCGTGTGCTCCAAGCCTGGAAAGGCGGGAATCCCTGATGGCCAGGATCGGCGCCCACGTTTCCATATCCGGGGGAGTGGAGCAGGCCTTCAGCCGCGGAGAGGACCTGTCCTGCGAAGCTATACAGATTTTTACGAAAAACCAGCTCCAGTGGAGAAGCGCACCCATCTCCCAGACCAGGGCCGAGAGGTTCTTCCGGGCCTGGAGCGAAAGCTCCGTAACAGACGTGGTCGTCCACGCATCCTATCTCATCAATCTCGCGGCGACCGACGCCACGGGGGAAAAAAGCCTTGTTGCCCTCGAAGACGAGATCGAGAGGTGTGACATCCTCGGAATTGACGACCTCGTGCTTCACCCGGGTTCGTCAAGGGGAAATCCTGTCGATGATGCTCTCAGGCTTGTCGCGGCAAGGCTCGGCACCGTGCTTGACAGGACCGGCCATAAACGGGTCAACATCCTGCTCGAAACCATGTCAGGCCAGGGAAACCACCTCGGTGCGGATTTCCGGGATTTCACGCGCATCTTCGAACTGCTCGACTGGCATCCCCGGCTTGGGCTCTGCCTCGATACATGCCACATGTTCTCGGCGGGATTCGATATGCGGACGGAGCCTGCCTACGGTCGGCTTATGGGGCAGATAGACCAGGCAGTGGGGCTGGACAGGGTCCGCTGCTGGCATTTCAACGACAGCTCCCATCCCATGGGACGCCGCCTTGACCGCCATGCCCACATAGGGGAAGGAGAGCTCGGGTACGCCCCCTTTTCCTTTGTGCTCAACGACCCCCTGTGGGAGGAGGTTCCCTGCATACTGGAAACCCCCCAGGGAGGTTCCGGATACGCCGGGGACATGTCGCTGCTCCGGAAAATGAGAGGAGGATAACATGACTGTTCAGGCCCCCCGGCTTGTTGTCGATATAAAGGCGGTGGAGGAGAACACCGCCAGGGCAGTTCAAAAATGCGCACTTGCCGGAATTACAGTTTCAGGCGTCACGAAGGGCATGTGCGCTCTTCCCGAAATCGCGTCCGCACTGGTATCAGGGGGATGCGCGGAACTCGCCGACAGCCGCATGAAAAACATAACCGCGCTGAGAAGAATGGGCACCGGCCTTCCCCTCCTTCTGCTCCGCATCCCCATGCTCAGCGAACTCCCTCTCGTGGCGGCGGAAGCTGATTGTACCCTTGTAAGCGAACCAGAGGCGGTACGCGCCCTCCAGCGGGAATGTGCCTTTCTCGGCAAGACCCGTGAGGTCATAGTCATGATAGACCTCGGCGACCTCAGGGAAGGGATCTGGATGGGGCAGACGGAAGAAATGGCCTCCGCCCTTGCACTGTCTCCCCGCATACGGTGCCGCGGGGTAGGGGTAAATTTCGGCTGCTACGGGGGTACCCTGCCTACCGCCTCCAAGCTTGAGCAGCTCATCTCCATCGGAACGGAACTTGAAAGGGAACTGGGATATCCCCTCGAAACCTTTTCCGGGGGAGCGACCTCCTCGCTGCTCCTGCTCGAGCAGAATGCCGTCCCGAAGAGGATCAACAACCTCAGGATCGGCGAAGCCATACTGCTCGGAAGCGATGCCACGTCCATGCGGGCGATACCGTGGCTCCGAAGGGATACCATGCGCCTCGAGGCTGAAATCGTCGAACTGAAGAGGAAACCCTCGGTTCCCGTGGGCCCTACCGGCGCGGATGCCTTCGGGAACATTCCCGAGTTCCGGGACAGGGGCGAGCGCCTGAGGGCAATCGCAGCCGTCGGCAGGCAGGATGTGCGGATAGAAGGACTGACCCCCGAAAACAGCGGAATCATCATACTCGGGGGATCCAGCGACCACATGATCCTGGACGTGGAGGAAGCAGGC
>Ga0228535_1001557_pt1 | contig 33041 bp, 24 predicted proteins | sample SJ1metagenome_FD_168457 | JGI IMG/M metagenome (GOLD analysis project Ga0228535, IMG submission 168457) | Enriched culture of PCE-dechlorinating microbial communities from Ithaca, New York, USA - SJ1 | ecosystem: Engineered > Modeled > Simulated communities (microbial... > Unclassified | place...
CCGATACGATTCTGGAACTGCCAGGGCTTACGGGTACGCTCGGGCCCGGAAAGGCCGCCGTCGTTCAGGCGATGACCCCGGACCTGCTGCGCGCCGTGGACCTCGGCCTGCTGCTGGTCCCCTCCGGAGCGGAACCGCCCGAGGGGCTGCCGCCGGTGGTGTTCGACCACCGCTACCCGAACGTTCTGCCCCTGACGGCCGCTCGTGCCTACTATGTCCGCGTCCTCCGGTCCCCGGGCGCTTTCCACGACGGGACCCGGCCCCGGAACTTCATCGCCTATTACGGCGACGGAGCGGGCATGAGCTGCGCCTTCTCCGACAACGGGCTCGCCTGGGACAAAGAGAAAAAGGTCACCGGCATCGCGGCCAACGGCTATCACGTGGTCTGCGCCCTGGAGACCGCGAACCGGCTGCGCATCCTCTACTGGAACCCGGACGTTCCCAATCAGCCCTATGCCATGGCCGGTCTGCGCACGGCTGTTTGCGACCCGTCGCTTGATCCCACCGTGTTCACGGTCGACACCCCGTGTTCCGGCGACCTGGTGACCGAGGGAAGCGTCCAGGTCTGGAACCGCGGCCATTACGGGCCGTCGTTCCTCTGGTACAACCCGCTGTCCACCTCGGTCGAAGGAAGACCTTTCACCTGGCGCTACACCATGTATTTCATCGCCTCCACCGGCGGCAACGACAGCCTCGGCTTGGCCTGTTCCGACGATGCCGTCGAGTGGAAACTGATCGGAAACGGCCCGATCCTCTCCGGCCTGATCGACCCACAGCTATGGGAAGGCGCGAACGGATACGTCTCCTCCGCCCACGTCGAGCGGCTTCCCGACGGGAGATGGTGGATGCTCTACTCCGGGGGCTCCGCGGGAAACGCCGGGATCGGCTACGCATGGTCCTGGGACCGCGTCCACTGGCGCAAGGCCGAGATCAACCCGGTATTCAAAAACGGCAGCGGGCCATACCTCGAGCGCTGCTACACGCCGAGCCTGGTCCGGGACGCCGACGGCTCGCTGCTCCTTTACCGCGCGGCCAAGGACGCGACCGCCTACCGGACCTTCGTTTCCCGTCTGCGGGCACCGGCCCTCGGATGGCGTGACTTGCTCGGCCCGGACCGGCTCGGTCAGGGTCTCACTGCGCGTGAAGCTGTCCGGCGTGGCGTCGGCACCCAGGCCGAGCGCGACGCAGCCATCCCCGCCCCGTCCATGGGCGACGAGTGGTTCAACACCGACCTCGCGGGCGGCGGAAAGTGGGAGAAACACACCGGGACGATCTGGAAGCAGACCTAATTCCCGGAACACCTCACTTTTCTTCGGCTGCCTGGAAATCCCGTAACCCCGCGTGTTTCCGCAGGTTGTGGCCGCATGTACATAAATCATTGGAATCAAAGGGGTTATGTGTCGAATTCGCCTTGCTTTCTGTTCGGAAAGAAGCCTGTATGTGTGTGAACACAAGAGCCAATCCCTTGCCGGGAACAGGCTTACAGAAAGCAAGGAGAAACCATGGACTTACGCCGGATCAACTTCGGAATCGAGATCGAGACGGTCAAGCGGACGCGCGAGCGGGTCGCCCAGGCGATCCAGTCGGTGGTGGGCGGCCAGGTCCGCCACATCGGCAGCCCGGGGAGCTTCGACCCCTGGGAGGTCACCGACGACCATGGACGGGTTTGGAAAGTGGTGTCCGACGGTTCGCTCATCAATGTGCCTGTCCACCTGCGGGCCGAGGTGGTGAGCCCCGTCCTATCTTACGAGGATATCCCCGTCCTCCAGGAGGTCGTCCGGGCGCTGCGGGCCTGCGGAGCCAAGGTGGACGAACGCTGCGGCATCCACGTCCACGTCGACGCCACGGCCTTTGACGGCCGGACCCTCGGCAACCTCGCCAAGATCGTCTACAAACAGGAAGCGCTCATCCTCACCGCCCTGGGTGTTAACGAGACCCGCCGCCGCAACTACAGCAAACCGGTGAGCGACGATCTCATCGCGCAGATCGAGCGCCGCCGTCCCAGGACCAGGGACCAGCTCAATCACATTTGGTACGGCTACCACAACCGGCAGCCCCAGCACTACGACAGCACCCGCTACCACGGCGTGAACCTGCACAACGTCTGGTACCGCGGCACGGTCGAGTTTCGGTGGTTCGAAGGGACGCTCCACGCGGGAAAGGTGAAAGCCTACATCCAACTGGTCCTCGCCGTGGCGGCCAAGGCGTTGAACGGACGGGCGGCATCGAGCCGCAAGAGGTCCTTCGACCCGCAGAGCGCCCGGTACGACTTCCGAGTCTTCCTGCTCCACCTGGGGCTCATCGGCGACGAGTTCAAGACCGCGCGCAAGCATCTGATCGCCGCCCTGCCAGGGGACTCGGCCTTCAAACGCGGCAGGGTGAAACCAAACGAACAATCCGCCCCAAAGGTGGAACCCCTCACGGAGGCCGGGCCCGAATCCCGGCCTCCAACATTTTCGGGGGACGAGACCGGCGGGACGCAAGGAGGTGCGTCATGAGAGTGCTGATCCGAAACATCGCCATCGACGGGCGGCCGCTTGAAGGTGACGGCGAGGTCTTCACCGGGGCAACGGTGACCGACGTGGTCCTGGCCATGAAAGGAGCCACGCTCTTTTCCGACCAGCGGGACCTCGAGGATTACATCGACATGGTCCTGCGCAACGCCAAGATGCTGTCTGGCGTCGAGCTTACGGTCCGGGGCGACACGCCCGAGGAAAAGGCCGCATCCTTCCTGGATGCCCTGATCAAACATGGCCTTGCCGAGGTGCAGGACGACAAATCGGCCCGGATACCGATTCCCTCCCTGGTTTGGCAGGCCATCGACGCGGTCCGACTCTCGGGGTTGACCAACATGCTCGACCGTCCGGTCGTCGCCCGGCTGGCAGGGGAGCTCGGCTGGCCGGATGCCGCGAGCTGGATCGAGGAGCACCCGAAGGAGTATGCCGAGGGCGTCTTCCGCGGTTTTGTCGTCGATCCGCAGGGAGGGAAACCCTGATGTGCGGGCTCGCGGGCGTCATCTTCGGGAAAAAGCGGCGACGCGCCGAGGAGCGGGAGTATCTCGCCTGGCTCTTCACCCGCCTGCTGCTGCTGAGCGAGGAGCGCGGACCACACGCCACCGGCGCGGCATGGCTCGACACCGACGGCGGACACCGGCTCTTCAAGCGGCCGGTGACGGCCGAGCGGTTCGTCACGGACAAGGCCTTCGCCGAACTCCTGGCCGGCATAAACAACCGCGCCACGCTTCTGCTCGGCCATACCCGGTGGCGCACCCGAGGGGACGAGCGGGTCAACAGCAACAACCACCCGATCCGCGCCGGGGAGGTGATCGGCACCCACAACGGCACCATCTACAACGCCGATTACCTGTTCCGCCGCTGGAAGCTGCGACGCTTCGCCGAGGTGGACAGCGAGATTCTGTTCCGCCTGGCCGCAAATGCCGCGCGGGACGGTGCTATGGATATCGAGCGGTTCAAAGCCCGGCTCCGACGCTGTCGGGGTCAGATCACCGCCGTCATCGCCTGCCGGACCGACCCGCAAACCGTCATCGTGCTCAAGGGCAACCGACCGCTGGAACTGCGCTGGCATCCCCGCCGCAAAGCGGTTCTCTACGCTTCGGACCCCGCATACCTCGACGCTGTGCTGGCGGAGGAAAAAGGCTGGCGTGAGATTGCGGTCCCGCCCATGAGCCTGATGGTGTTCCGGCGCGAGGACCTGGCCGCGTATTCGGTGGAGCCGTTCGAGTTCGTCGCCCAGGAGAGAAAGGGCGCAGAACCATGACAGACACCCCAATGAACCCAACAGAACCCTTGAACCCGAACACAAATGGAATGCTGAGACTCTTCGTCTACGGCACACTGAAGTGCGGTTTCTGGAACCACGACCGCTTCTGCCGGGGAGTCCTGGCGGTGGAGGACGCCTTGGTCCGCGGCCGCCTCTTCGAGACATCCTCCGGAATCCCGGTCCTGCAGGTCCCGGAGGAGGATATCCTCGCCGTCGGGACCATCAATCCGCTCGCCGACGTGGCCACACAAGCGCGCGTCGTGGCTCGCATGTCCAATCCCGAGCCAATCCTCGATCGGCTTCCGAAGAAGGGCACAGGCGCGCCCTGGGGCCCAGTGTACGGGGAGATTCTCACCTTCGACGATCCCGTGATCCGCCTCCCGGCCATCGACCGGCTGGAGGGGTTTCACCCCGGCGGCCCCTGCCTCTACCGCCGCGTCCTGGTCTCCGTCCGGGCAAAGGAAACCGTGCTCCCGGCCTGGCTCTACGTCGGCTTCCCTTCGAAAGAGAGGGGACTGCAACCGTTAGGGTCCTCACAATGGCCCCGGAACGGGTAACTTCTCTCGAACGGCAGGTTTGCGACCCGGATAGGGATCGATTCCGGTATGTATTCCGTGAGGCGGAAAATCGAGAGATCGCCAGGGCAATCGATACAGACAAATCCAGGTTTCTGCGGTAAATTGCGGTTGACAATCGGAAAGGATCGGCGTATCATTATTTGTTGGAAAATGGGAGGGGTGTGCCCCTCTCTCTTTAAACGGCCGAGGCGAGCGGTGAGTCGAGAACCGTAACATTCCGCGGGAGCAGGAGAAATGACCGAGATCGAAGACCGATGGCTGTCGGTGGAAGAGATATCCAAATACCTCGGTGTCAGCAACGACACGGTGTACCGATGGATCGACAAGCACCGGATGCCCGCTCACCGGATGGGTCGACTTTGGAAATTCAAAAAAGACGAAATCGATGAGTGGGTAAAGGCCGGAGGTGCCTCCTCACACGACCAGAGGACAGAGTAGGCAGGTATCGAAGAACATGGAACGGATCGAACGGATACAGATAGGGAAACGAGCGAAGCGCAAAGTCTACGCCGTGGACCTATTCTGCGGTGCCGGCGGGCTTACGTACGGACTCGAGAAAGCGGGCATCGACGTCCGCCTTGGGGTCGATATCGATCCTGCCTGCGAGTATCCCTTCTCTGCGAACAACGCCGCCAAGTTTCTTCTGAAATCCGTCGAAGACCTCAAGGCGGAAGACCTCGAACGGGTATTTCCTAAAAACGGTATCCGTCTGATGGCCGGATGCGCTCCCTGTCAAACATTTTCCACCTACAATCAGAAGGCGACCCCGGACGACAAACGGTGGTGGCTTCTCTTGCAGTTCGCGAGGCTCGTCGAGGAAATATCTCCCGAACTCGTCACGATGGAAAACGTTCCACGACTTCAGGATCAAGGCGTCTTCGAGGAGTTTCTCGGGACCCTCCAAAACGCCAAATATCACGTCCACATCGATATCGTGAACTGCGAAGAGTACGGGATACCCCAGCACCGCCAGAGGCTCGTTCTCCTGGCTTCGAAGCTCGGTCCCATTCGTTTGCTGTCGCATGGGGAATTCGGTGCCGAGCGCACCACGGTCAGAGAAAACATCGCCGACTTACCGCCAATACGAGCGGGCGAGATGGAGGAGACAGATCCATTGCATCAAGCCTCTATCCTTTCGGACCTGAACAGGAAGAGGATCGAGGCATCGAAACCCGGAGGAACTTGGCGAGACTGGCAAAAGACGCTGGTCGCCGACTGTCACAAGAAGAAAACCGGCAAGACCTATCCGAGCGTCTACGGTCGCATGTGCTGGGACGAACCGGCTCCCACGATCACCACTCAGTTCTTCGGATTCGGTAACGGACGTTTCGGACATCCAGATCAAAATCGTGCGATCTCGTTGCGTGAAGGGGCGATTCTGCAGAGCTTCCCGAAAGATTACGAGTTCGCCCCTCCGGGGCAACCCATATACAAAAAAACGGTCGGAAGGTTGATCGGCAATGCCGTGCCGCCGAGACTCGGAGAAGTGATCGGACTGAGCATAATCCGCCATGTCGATACGTGGATGAAAAATCGAAGGAGAACCAGTGCAGGAGCGAGCGCGAATGCCTGAGAAATCACGATCCGATACGAACAGATATGTATGGAGCCGTTCAGTCCCCGACCCCGGCCAACTCGTCGAAATCAGACGTCGTCAGTGGGTCGTGGGTGACGTCGAGGCATCCGCTTTCTCTTCGACGGGAAACGGGAAGCAGCACCTCGTCACTCTGGCCGCCCTCGACGAAGACTCCCTCGGTGAAAGCCTCCAAGTCCTGTGGGAATTGGAACCGGGGGCTCGTGTGCTGGAAAGAGCGGGGCTACCGAAAATCACCGGTTGGGACGAAACGGAAAAACTGGAAGCGTTCCTCGACGCCGTTCGCTGGGGGGTCGCGACCAACGCGGATAGGTTCCTTCTGCAGTCACCGTTCCGAAGCGGGATCACCATCGAAGACTATCAACTCGATCCCCTCGTCCGCGCGATCGATATGGCGCGCGTCAATCTGTTGATCGCCGACGACGTCGGTTTGGGAAAGACCATCGAAGCGGGCTTGGTGATTCAGGAACTTCTGGTGCGCCACAGAGCGAGATCCGTCATGATCGTCTGCCCCGCGACTCTTCAGGTCAAATGGCGGATGGAGATGCAGGAGAAGTTCGGTCTCGAGTTCCGTATCGTAGATACCGATTACGTCAAGACGCTTCGCCGGGAACGGGGCATCCACGCCAATCCGTGGACGTCTTTCCCACGACTCATTTCCTCCATGGACTGGATAAAATCCGGGGAAGGTCTGCGGCTGCTCAAGGACATTCTTCCTCCTCACGTGACCTATCCACGCAAGTTCGACATCCTCGTAGTGGACGAGGCCCACAACGTCGCGCCCGCGGCCGCGACCAGATACGCGCTGGAAAGCCAACGCACTCGATTGATCCGCACATTGGCTCCCCATTTTTCCCATCGCCTGTTTTTGAGCGCGACACCTCACAACGGATATCAGGAATCGTTCACCTCCCTTCTGGAGCTTCTCGACGACCAACGTTTCGCCCGGACGGTGATGCCGGACGAAAGGCAACTCCATCGGGTCATGGTAAGACGAATGAAGAGCGACATCGTCGACGCCGACGGTCAGCCGGTCTTCCCGGTCCGACGGCTCCAGTGCCTGGAAATCGCCTATTCGGATGAAGAACGGGATATTCATCGCTTGCTGCGCGAATTCACGGCCACGAGAGCCAACAGCGTCAAAGGAACACGGTACGAGTTCGGGACCGACTTCGTGCACATGCTGTTGAAAAAACGACTGTTTTCGTCTCCGATGGCTTTCGCCATCACTTTGGCGAAACACAGAGAGACGCTGCTACGAGGTCGCCCCCGGACCGCCATGGCATTGGACGATCGAATACTCCGCAAGGCGATCGTTCGAAGCGAGGAGGAGTACTCGGACGAAGCGAAGGCGGAAGAGGCCCAGCTCGAAGCGGTCGAAGTGGCGACCGAAATGGCCGTAGCGCTCGGTGAAACGGAACGTGCCATGCTCGACCGCCTCACCGAATGGGCCGAAAAACACAAGAACCGGGTGGACGCGAAGGCCAAGGCCATCCTCCACTGGCTCGATACCTATCTGAAACCCGGCGGACACTGGAACGAAAAGAGAGTCATCCTCTTCACCGAATACCGTGCCACCCATGTCTGGCTCCATCAGATTTTCACGGCCAACGGGTACGGAGGGGATCGTCTCGCCATCCTACACGGAAGCATGCGCCCCGACGAACGCGAAGCCGTCAAGGCGGCCTTTCAGGCGAATCCGGACGTAGCCCCGGTTCGGATTCTGTTGGCGACCGACGCCGCTTCGGAAGGAATCGATCTTCAAAATCATTGCAACTACCTGATCCATGTCGAAATTCCTTGGAATCCCAACGTCATGGAGCAGCGTAACGGCAGGATCGACCGTCACGGCCAGAGGCAGAAGGAAGTCTTCATCTGGCACCCGGTGAGCCAAGGATTCGATCCTCGAGAAATATCCAAACACCGGAAGGTCGGCGAAATCGAAGGGGATCACGAGTACCTCATGAGGGCGGTCCTCAAGGTGGACACGATCCGGGAGGATCTGGGCAGCGTAGGCCCCGTCATCGCCAAACAGATAGAAGAGGCCATGCTCGGAAGACGGACCGGTTTGGACACCGGTGCCGCCGAGGCCAAGGCGGCGAAAGCGCGTCGGTTCGTCGCTGCCGAGCGCAAGCTGCAGGAGAGAATCGCACGTCTGCACGAGAAACTCGTGGAGGCGAAGAGAGATTTTCATCTCGATCCTGAAAACGTGCACCGTGCGGTCGAAATCGCTCTCGAACTCGCCGAGAAGCCGCCGCTGAAATCGATTTCGTTGCTTGGCGTTCCGAATGGCAAGGCGTACGAAGTGCCGGTGTTGCCCGGTTCGTGGGGACGGGCGACCGCCGGACTCGAACATCCACACACGGGAGTACGACGCCCCATCACCTTCGATCACGAAGTGGCGAAGGGACGTGACGACGTGGTTCTGGTCCATCTCGAACACAAGCTGGTCCAGATGAGCCTCCGTCTGCTGCGTGAGGAAATCTGGAAACTGGACGACGTCAAGTCGCTTCATCGGGTTACCGTTCGAGCGGTTCCCGACGAGGAACTCGATCGCCCCGCCGTCGCCGTCTGGTCGCGCCTGGTCGTCACCGGCGGCGGGCACCATCGGCTCCATGAAGAATTGACCCTTTCGGGCGGCGAATTGGAACACATGTCTTTCAGAAGGATCGCCCAAGTGGGCAAACTCGAAGCGCTCGTCGAAAAGGCGGAACCGGTTTCTCCCGGTGACGATCTCTTCGCGATCCTCAAGGACCGATTCGAAAGAAACGAGGAAGCGATCCGGGCGGCCGTGGAAGCGCGCTCTCGGGAGCGCATGAAGTACCTGGAAAACACGTTGAACCGCCTAAAGGAAAGCGAGATCGCCGATCTCATGACCGTCCTCGGCGACCTGGAGCGAAGCATCCGGAAAGAACTGGCCGACTCGGAACCGCAATTCGTGCAATTGACGCTCTGGCCCGAGGAAGAGCGTAACCAGTTGAAGAGGGATATCGAGGCGTTGAAAGCCAGACTCGCCCGCATACCCGAAGAGAAGAAAAGCGAGGCCGCCGCAATCGAAAGCCGCTATGCCCACCCCGCCGTCAGGACGTTCCCCGTGGCGGTCGTTTTCCTCGTTCCTCGCTCCTCCTCGACCGGAAAGGTACGACCGACATGACGAACCCTTCGAGACATGCGGAGTGGCTTTCCCTCGTCGAGGTGTCCGGGCCGTTTCTCGCCGTGCCCGTCCTGGAGGAGGCGTTCCCCCAGGGTTTGGACGTCGTCGAAACTCCGAAACGGCAGCGTCTCCGTGCGGCATACGAAGAATGGACCGATGCAGTCGAGGAAAACGACCCTCTGCTCCCGGATCTCCATCGCGAGTGGATTCGGCTCGTTTTCACGGAAATTCTGGAATACGACGCCTCTACGCTGGCGACGGATGCCGAGAAGGCCAGAACGTATCTGGTAGCCTTCCCGGATCGAACCGAGACGTTCGCACCGGATTGGGTGGTCGTTTCGCCATCGAATGGCGAGCCTCGCCTTTTCGTTTCCGTTCAACCTCCGGGAACCGACTTCGAAAGGATTCGCAAGGACGACAGATGGCCCGTGTCGCTCCTCGAGCGGATGGTGGCGCTGTGTCGATCCCACGCCGTTCGACTGGGGGTGATCACCGACGGCGAACGGTGGACGCTGGTGAACGCACCCGTCGGGGGAATGTCGAGCTACGTCTCGTGGTACGCCCGTCTTTGGTTCCAGGAGCCGATCACCCTCAAGGCTTTCCAGTCCCTCTGGAGCGTCAGGCGCTGTTTCGGCCCGTCGGACGAGACCTTGGAAGCGTTGCTCGACAGCTCGCTCGAGCATCACGAGGAAATCACGGACACTCTCGGCGAACAGGTTCGCCGTGCCGTGGAAGTTCTCGTCCAGTGCCTGGACAAGGCCGACGCGGACCGCAACGGAGAATTGCTACGGGACGTCTCGCCCGCCGAGCTCTACGAAGCCGCCTTGACCGTCATGATGCGGCTGGTGTTCGTTCTCTGCGCCGAAGAACGTGGACTCCTGCTTCTGGGCGATCCGGTCTACGACGAATGCTATGCCGTATCCACGCTGAGGGGGCGGCTCGCCGAAGAAGCGGATCGTCACGGTCCCGAGGTGCTCGATCGGCGGCACGACGCGTGGGCTCGTCTTCTCGCCGTCTTCAGAGCCGTCCACGGTGGGATCGACCACGAGTCCCTTCGCATGCCCGCCCTGGGCGGTTCGCTGTTCGATCCGGATCGTTTTCCGTTCCTGGAAGGGCGGTCCAAGGGTACGAGTTGGCGTGATTCCGCCGCCGCACCGCTGCCCATAGACAACCGGACGGTCCTGCTTCTCCTGAACTCGTTGCAATCGCTGGAGCAGTCCGGAGGGGCTCTCCTGTTGTCTTACAGGGCGCTCGACGTCGAGCAGATCGGCCATGTCTACGAAGGCCTCCTCGAACACACCGTCGCCCGAGCGCCTACCGTCACGCTGGGCCTCGTTGGCTCCAAAAAGGCGAAGAACCCGAATCTCCCCCTCTCCGAATTGGAATCGGCGCGCGTGGACGGGGAAGACACTCTCGTCGCCCTGGTGAAGGAAACCACCGGACGCAGCGAATCCGCCATACGAAACGCATTGACTCGTCCCGTGGACGAGACCGTCTTCGGGCGGCTGCTCGCCGTATGCGGTGGCGACACGACGCTCGCCGAACGCATCCGCCCGTTCGCCAACCTCGTTCGAACCGACGCATGGGGCGAACCCATCGTCTATCGCGAGGGAGGCTTCACGGTCACCCTGGGTGCCGACCGACGCGAGACGGGCACGCACTACACGCCGAAGTCGCTCACCGAAAGCATCGTCGAGACGACGTTGGAACCAATCGCCTACATCGGGCCGGCCGAGGGAAAACCGCGAGAGGAGTGGAAACTGAAAACTCCCGCGGAATTGCTGGAACTCAAGATCTGCGATCCCGCCATGGGGTCCGGGGCGTTCCTCGTGCAGGCGTGCCGATGGCTCGCCGAGCGTTTGGTCGAGGCCTGGGCGATCGAAGAGGCGGCAGGCGGATTCGTCACCGCCGACGGCGAGGTGCTGGATCGGGCCGATGGTGCCGATCCGATGCCCAAGGAGCCGGACGAACGCCTTCTCACCGCGAGACGTCTGATCGCCGAACGGTGCCTCTACGGCGTGGACGTCAATCCACTCGCCGTCGAACTTGCCAAGCTCTCCATCTGGTTGATCACATTGGCCAGGGGGCGTCCCTTCGGCTTCCTGGACCACAACTTGCGCTGCGGCGACAGCCTGCTCGGCATACACCGTTTGGATCAACTCACGAAACTCAAACTGAACCCGGACGACGGTCCCTACCAACAGCGCATCTTCGGCCAGAACGTGGCCGGTTCGGTCGCCGAGGCGGTGGAGATCAGGAAGCGGTTGCGGGCCATCCCGATCCGGGACGTTCGCGATGTCGAAACCATGGCCCGCCTGGACGCCGAAGCGAGGAAGAAACTCCAATCCATCGAATTGGTTGCGGACGCCATGATCGGCGAGGTTCTGCGGGCGAACGGAAACGCACGCACAATCGAATCCGCTCTGGATTCCCTGGCGATGCGGGCGGACGCTTTCCTCCGCGGCGATATGGAAGCTGGCAAGGGGATTTCGAGGATCGCACGGGCCGCGTTGTCCGTGGATCTGCCACCGGGCAAGCCTCCGAGAGAACCGTTCCACTGGCCGCTGGAGTTTCCGGAGGTGTTTTCGCGACAGAACGGAGGGTTCGACGCCTTGGTCGGCAATCCGCCCTTCCTCGGCAATCGTCTGTGGAAAGGCGCGTTGGGCGAGAAGTTGCAGTGGCAGTGCCAGATGGTGCTCGGAGCCTCGCCAGGCAAGATCGATCTGTGCGTCGTGTTCCATCGGCGAGCGGTCGACCTGCTCCGCACAGGAGGCTGCTACGGGATGCTCGCGACCAGCAACATCGCCGAAGGCAGCGCGATTGAGGTCGGCCTCGGTGTCATCGTCCAGCAGGGAAGCATTTACTTTGCCCGAAAGGGAATGCCTTGGCCGGGTTCGGCGGCAGTCGTGGTCGCCATCGTCGGTTTCTTCAAGGGCGAATGGCGGGCTGACTGCGATGCCGAAGGCCGAAGCTGCCCGCGTATCGGCCCGAGATTGGAACCGGAGGCGGCGGACGTCTGGGCGCCGCAGCCACTACCCGATGCACCGTTCGCGTTCGCTGGGGTCGACAACAGCAAGGGGATGGCCTTCGTCATCACGCCGAGCAGCCCATGGTTCGAGCGGCTGAAGAACGAACCGGACAGCCTATTGAGGCCCTACATCACCGGCGACGACATCACGAGTTCGGCACTCAACCGCATCGAACGCTGGGCGCTCGACATCGGCGACCTGAGCTTGGATGAGATTCGCCGCCGGTGGCCCGTCGCCTATCGTTTCCTCGTCGAAGAGGTACAGCCGACGCGTACGGTAGCGGCCCTCAAGAGCTACAAGGGCCTGGTCGACCGCTGGTGGCAGTTCTGGAACCACCGGGCCGATTTGATGCGGCGGATTCGGCAGCGTGAGCATTTCATCGGCTATTCCAAGAACACGAAGTATCCGGTTGGGATGCTTGCTCCATCGGGATGGATCTATACCAACAAAGTTCTGCTGATTGGAATGGAGCGGCATGACCTGTATGCCATTTCACTGAGCACAGGGTTTCGCGCATGGCTGGAGAAGTTCAGCGGCGGGAATCTCGGCGAGACCCTCTCGCTTTCGATCAGCGAGTCGATCGTCAAGTATCCGGTCCCAGAGCAGAGCGTGGCGACTGCGGGCGTAGAAGCGGCGACGCAGTTCAACCATCTCGCGGTCGAGTTCAGCGCGAGACATGGCTGTGGCTTGACCGACGTGATGAACGCCATCCACTCGCCAGAAAACGCAGATGCGACCATTGCCGAACTGCGTCGCCTGCTGTCCGGCATCGACGCCGAAGTCGCTGCCGCCTACGGCTGGGATGATGTGGACGTGACCTATGACTTCCGCGAGTTCGGTGGTGGTTCCACGAACGACAAATGGCGGTGGGCGCTGTCCGCTGATGCCACATCGTTGCTGCTGGAAAAACTCGTAGCGATCAACCGTCAGCGCTACGAAGAAGAAGTCGAACGAGGTTTGCACGGCGGAAACATGAACGGGCGTCGAACGACGAGAGGTCGAAGAGGAGGAACGAGGAGATGAACGGTCCGAAAAGACGAAAATTACGTTTTCACCATGGGAGAGAACGCGCATGACGAAGACCGATACGACGAAGCGAGTTCCAGCCATGGGGGAGATCGGTGCATGGCTCGTCCGTAGAGGTCCGGATGTCCGCTTCGACAATTTGAAAATCACTGTCGATCATGTTTCTGCCGACCTCCGAGGCATCCGCGAAGGCGACGGCCTTCTGCTCGTCGAAGAAAAATCCGGATCGCTAGATGTCGCATTCTTCGCTCGTATATACCGCGTGCGGCGTGACCTCGACGAAACCGCGTTGTTACTGGACGGGCTGCTTCCGGTGGAACCTCCCCGACCTTCGAGCGATTTCGGTATCCATCCGCCGACCGTGGCTGTCTCCCGCCTGGAATGGCCGACTTTCGAATCCGCCCTGAAAACGGCCTGTGGCATCGAATTCCCGGAACTTCCCGTTTTCGAAGGGAAGACGGCACAGGAACGGGCCTATATCCGGGATCTCCTGCAATGGGCGGTCGAAGACGACCTGCTCGGACCCGCCGACGGACCTGTCGAGGAAATCATAGGGATGAGTGTGCGGGACCGGTACCTGGTCGGCAAGCTCGCTCCGCCGGACACCCGAGTTTCCGACGACCAGGTGGAAGACCTGCCGGACGCGGCGATCGCCGACCCGGAAGGCGACGACCGAGAGGCCGAGGCGTCGACCAGCAACTCGTTGGTGCCCTCGTCTTTGGGTTTCACCTTCTGCGTCGACGGATCGGCGAAGGCCGTCGAGGTTCGCGCGAGTTGGGGAAGGTACGAACGTACGGAGAGCGAGCGGACGACCGAAGACGGAAAACCGATCCGTTGCTGGAAACGGATACCTTCCGGTGGTACCGCCATCGTTTCGTTGGAACACAGGATCGTCGATCCCATCGTCGTGGACAGCGCCTGCCCCGACGTGGTCGTTCAGGGAACCGTCGGCGATCCGCTTCCGAACGGCGACCGTCTGGTGACCCTCTTCCTGGTGAACTGCCAGACCAAGCCTGAAGAAAATCAAGATCAGGCGTGGGTTTTCCAGCCCGAACTGGTCGTCAGGGACCCGGAAGGACAATCCATCTTCAGAAAGAGACCTTTGCTGTCCGATAGCGGATCGGACGAAGAGCGCGAATCGCTGGAGATGATCTACCGGCGGCGGGTCGAGTTCGCCGTCGGACACGGAGTTTCCGTCCACGCCACACCGTCGGAAGACGATCCGGAAAGCGCGGTGGAGGTCAGGACCCGCGTCTTGCCCCGGTACGAGGTTTCGGTCACAGAGACACCCGGAACCGCTGCGGACGACAGGCCCGTCATGAAACGTCTCGTCTCCGACGGCTCTCTCGACATGTCACGTCTCGCGGAAATGGAACGTGCCGACCTCGTCGCCGTCCTCGATGCTCTGGCGGACGACTACGCCGCATGGATCGGAGAGCTAAGGGAGAGAACGAAAATCGACGTACAGGGGTACGCTTCTTCTGCGACGGCCACCATCGACAGATGCGAATCCATTCTCGAAAGACTTCGAGAGGGGATCGAGGTTCTGAAATCGGATGACGCGGCGCTCGAAGCGTTCCGCTTCGCCAACCGTTCGATGGCGTCGCAACGTGTCCACAGCGTCTATTCGCTCAGGGTGCGGCGTGGGGAAACCGTCGATCTCGCGAGCGTCGACATTCCCGAGAACCGCTCGTGGAGACCGTTTCAGTTGGCCTTCATCCTGCTGTCCGTTCCCGCTCTGGCGAATCCCGTGCACCGCGACCGGACGGAACCGGTGGAAGCCTTCGCCGATCTTCTGTGGTTCCCGACCGGCGGCGGGAAGACCGAGGCCTACCTCGGCGTGGCCGCTTTCACCATGGCCATACGCAGATTGCAGGGAAACCTCGGCGGACTTGACGGGGGCCGGGGATTGGCGGTGATCATGCGCTACACTCTGCGATTGCTCACCATCCAGCAGTTCCAAAGGGCCACCACTTTGATGTGCGCTATGGAGGTGCTGCGACGTGTGGACACCGCCAAGTGGGGTGCCACGCCTTTCACGATCGGGCTATGGGTGGGACAGCGCGTGACACCCAACACTACCCAGGAAAGCCACGAAGCCATCGAGCGGGATAGGGACGGAAAGTACGGAACCGGTTCCACACCGGCGCAATTCACCTTCTGTCCTTGGTGCGGCTCCGAGATCGCACCTGGGCGAGACGTCAAAGTGGTCCGTGACATCGGCCGGACCTTCATCTTCTGCGGTGACAAATACGGAGCCTGCGAATTCGGGAAGGTCAAGTCGCCGGACCTCGGTCTGCCGGCACTCGTGGTGGACGACGAGATATACCGACATCCACCTTCCATGCTGATCGCGACTGTCGACAAGTTCGCCACGATGGCTTGGCGAGGTCAGGTGCGAACGCTGTTCGGTAGAGCCGACACGGAATGTTCGCGACACGGGCTTCTGTGGCCCGGAGCCGATTGCAGCGGCACTCATCGGAAAAAGGGGTCTCTCCCGGCGACCACACCACGACCGACGTTGCCGATCCGTCCGCCGGACTTGATCATCCAGGACGAGTTCCACCTCATCGGCGGTCCATTGGGCACCATGGTCGGTCTTTACGAAACGGCCGTGGACGAACTCTGTTCGTGGACGTTCGAAGGCAAGAAGGTCCGACCGAAAATCGTCGCGTCGACCGCGACCGTTCGGAAGGCAGACGAACAGGTCAACAACGTCTTCCTCCGCCGCGTGGCGGTCTTTCCTCCTCATGGTATCGACGTGGAGGACAATTTCTTTTCCGTCCAGCGATCGATCGATAGGAACCCCGGACGCCGGTACATGGGCATCTGTTCGCCCGGTAGCTCGCGTCCCGCCGTCCTCATCCGGGTATACGTGGCCTTGCTCACGGCCGCTCAATCCCTGTTCGAGCGATTCGGGCAGGCGGCCGATCCGTACATGACCCTGGTGGGCTATTTCAATTCGCTACGCGAACTGGGCGGAATGCGTCGGCTCGCGGAAGACGACGTCCAGACCCGTTCCTATCGTGTCCAGATGAGCGACGTGTCTCGACCGGGGCTGAGCCAGCGCTCCATTCGAAACGTCGACGAACTCACCTCTCGAGTTTCGAACAAGGAGATACCGAGAAAGCTCGACCAATTGGAGGTCAAGTTCAAGGCGGCCTGGGCCAAAGGCGAAACTCGCGCCATCGACATCGTCCTCGCCACGAACATGCTATCCGTCGGGGTGGACGTGAATCGGCTCGGGCTGATGGTCGTCAACGGGCAGCCCAAAAACACGGCGGAATACATCCAGGCCACCAGCCGTGTCGGCCGTGTCTTTCCGGGTCTGGTCTGCACGGTACTGACTTGGTCCCGTCCGCGTGACCTGTCGCACTACGAGACCTTCGAACACTACCACGCGACTTTCTACAAACACGTGGAAGCGCAATCCGTCACGCCTTTCGCACCCCGGGCGCTGGACAGGGGTTTGACGGGCACGATGGTGAGCGTCATGCGCCTCGTGAACGATCCCTTGAATCCGAATCTCGGCGCCCAGACCCTGGACAACTCGGGGAGACCGGAGGCCTCCACCGTGAGAACCGTGGTTTCCGATCGTGCCTGGAAAGTGAAGGACAAGGCGGCACGGTTGCGTGCCGACACGATGGTGGCGGATCGCATCGATAGATGGGTGAAGGAAGCGATCAAGGCAGGACGAAGACTGGGTTACGAGACCGAGCGCGGTCAGGGGGACGTCGCCGCACTCCTGAAAAAGCCCGGTGCGACGGCCTGGGACGAATTCACCGTGCCGTTTTCGATGAGGGAGGTCGAACCCGGTGTCCGGCTCGTCATGGACGTGGCCAGACTCTCCGACCCTCCACAATGGCGCGCCAGGGCGAGAGACACGGAAAGCGACGGAGGTGAGGCATGAGTACCTATCTCGTGGGGCAAGTTCGCCCGAGTCAGTTGCTCTGGACATACGGTCCCGGAGCGCTGGTCGATCTTCCGAACCTGTCCGTCGTGACGATGGGCCTCGATCGCTGGGACGTCAATCAATGTCTGCCGGTGGAGGAGGCCAGGTTGCTCGCGGCTGTTCGCCGGGTGCTCGGCCCACAGGTCGAGCGTCTGCGTGTTCCCCCTTTCGTCCGTGAGGAAGGGGCAAGCCCCATGTCGGCGGAGGGCAAGATCGGCGTGCCGGTCAGGCCGTTCCCGCGATGGCTGCGCTGCGTGAAATGCGGATTGCTGGCGGAATACGATTCCGGCCTTTTCGACATCAAGCCGTATCCTTACAGGCCGGAACAGACTCATTTCGTGCATTCGAACTGCGAAAAAGGAAAAAACGCGGACGCGGTGCCGGCCCGCTTTCTGCTGGCATGCAGGAACGGACATCTCGACGATTTTCCATGGCACTGGTTCGTTCACGGTGGACCCTCCGAATGTAGAGGCACGCTGCGTTTCTTCGAGCGAGGGGCGTCGCTCCAGACGGAGAACCTCTGGGTGAAATGCGACGCGTGCGACGCCGCCCGATCCCTCGTTCACGCGTTCGGCAGAGAAGCCCAACAGAATCTTCCGGCCTGCAGGGGAAGGCACCCGCATCTCGACACTTTCGATGCATCGTGCCAGGAATCTCCACGAGCAGTATTGCTCGGGGCCACGAACAGTTGGTTCCCCGTCTCTCTTTCGGTATTGGCTATCCCCTTGGAACGGAATCAACTGAGCCAGCTCGTCCTCGACGGTTGGGAATATTTTGCGGACGTGGAGTCCGCAGACGAATTGAAAGTGGTGATCAAGACTCTGGTGAAGAGCGGGAGTCTGCCGGGAATCGAACGTTTCGACATCGGAGACGTATGGCGCTGCGTTCAGGAGCGGCAGGAAGGCAAGGGCGACGATACGTTCGTCACGGAGGGGGATCTCAAGATTCCCGAATGGGAGGTGCTGACGGCACCCACTCCTCCGACCGATTGGCCGCAATTCATGAGTCGACCGGAGCCCCCGCCCGCCGCGTACACGGGGAGGATCGCAGGCGTTCTGCTCTTGGAAAGATTGAGGGAAGTGAACGCATTGATCGGTTACACCCGAGTCGAGGCTCCGGAAGAGACCACCGATCCGGACGAGCGGCCCCCGATGGCGGCGTTGTCGCGTGCACGTCCCGATTGGATTCCCGCTTGCGAAGTGCATGGTGAGGGAATCTTCATTCGATTCGACGAGGAAGCCGTTCGAAGCTGGGAAGATATTCCTTCGGTCAAGCGTCGCAGCGAAAGACTGGAAGCGGGACACAGAGGGTGGAGAAACGCTCGTGGACAGGACCCCGAAGAGGGCTACCCCGGTATCCGCTACGCCATGATCCACACGTTCGCCCATCTCCTGATTCGGGAGTTGGCACTGGAGTGTGGATACAACGCGGCCAGCATCCGAGAGCGTATCTATGCGAGTTCGGACCCCGATTCACCCATGGCCGGAGTCATCATCTACACGGCTGCCGCCGATTCCGACGGAACCCTCGGTGGGTTGGTGGAACTGGGAAAGTCGGAGAACTTGGGACGCCTCATCGGCCAGGCTCTCGAACGTGCGACCATCTGTTCTTCCGATCCGCTTTGTTCCGAGCACAATCCCAGCGTCGATCGTTCCTTGCACGTGGCTTCCTGTCACGCCTGCACGTTCGTTGCAGAGACCTCGTGTGAACGGGGCAATCGTTATCTGGACAGGGCATTGCTCGTGAACACGTTCGAGTGCCGCGATGCCTCTTTCTTCCAAGGGGGAGGCGGCGGCAATGAATGAACTATGGCAGATCATCGCGGAGCTCGGCTTGGAACTGCACCCCGATCGTGTGGCGGCAATCGCTTCGAAAATCGAGTCGTTGGGATCGGTCGAACAGTTCGCACTGGTCAAGCCGGTCTTCGGTCCCAATGCGGACAAGTCCATGATCGGCCGGTTGGACGCCGCCTGGCGTGAAGCCAACCAGGTGCGTCCAGGCGAGTTGGCCGCGGCCTTGCGCGGGGCTTCGGCCACCGCGGCGCTCCATGAGCGGCATGGTTCCGTGGAAATGGTGTGGACAGGGCCTTCGACGGGAATGGTACCCGTCCGACACACGGAACAGGTGCTCTGTGAGGTTATCGAGTCCGCACGCAACCGGCTGTTTGTCGTTAGCTTCGTCGCATACGAGGTGTCATCGATAATCAAGGCACTGCAGGATGCGGCAGGCCGTCAGGTCCAGGTGGACATCCTTATGGAATCCTCGACCGACCGTGGCGGAAAGGTAACGGTCGATTCCTTCAAGACGATGAAGACCGCCGTTCCCTCCGCGAATCTTTACGTTTGGCATGTCGGAAACGGGGAAAAAGGCGTCTCCGACCCCACGGGGTCTGTGCATGCGAAGTGCGCGGTTTCGGACGGAAAGTTGGCCTTCATCACCAGCGCGAACCTGAGTACGGCGGCCATGGAAAGAAACATGGAACTGGGAGTGCTCGTGCGGGGTGGACACCTGCCGGACGAGCTCCATAGGCACCTCGAAGCGCTCGTGGCGACTGAAACTGTGGAACGGATTTGAATGGATACGGTGGACATGCGAACGAGATCACGAATCATGGCCAGTGTCGGGCAGCGCGACACGGGTCCCGAGATGCGTCTTCGCCGTGCTCTCCATCGACTGGGGCTACGATATCGACTACATGACCGAAAGCTGCCTGGATCGCCAGACCTCGTCTTTCCCCGGTTCAGATCAGTGGTGTTCGTGCACGGGTGTTTCTGGCATGTCCACAAGGGGTGCAAACTCGCTACCGAGCCAGCATCCAGAAAGGACTTCTGGCGCGAGAAATTCGAGGCGAACCAGAAGCGTGACAGAAAGAACTACGATTCCCTCCTGGCCAGCGGATGGAGAGTTGTGGTCGTTTGGGAATGTGCACTCAAAGGCAAGAAGGATGAGGAACTCGAGAAATTGGGTGCACACGTGCGGTCATGGCTATTGTCCAAAGAGAGATTCGGAGAACTCGGTTATTCGGATGTGGTGTCGGTTCATAACCTGGAGATGAGCGGCGACGTCGAAGGCGGCAAACCTGGAAAGGAAAAACGCGATGAGCGATAACGAACATCCATATCGGATGACTATTGACCTCAACGTGCTCGACCATCTGGCCGACGGCCTATACAGTAGCGTCGCCGCCGTGATTACGGAGACCGTTGCGAATGCCTGGGATGCTGATGCGACCGAAGTTAGGATTGACCTCGATATCTCCGGAGACCGCATAGAAATCGTAGATAATGGAATCGGGATGGACCTATATGCCGTTAACGAACGCTATCTTCGAGTCGGCTATCGACGCCGGAGAGATGGCGATACAACTCCTGGTGGACGATCGGTAATGGGCCGGAAGGGCATCGGAAAGCTTTCGCTCTTTTCAATCGCTGACCTGATCGAAATAAAGACTCAAGCAAACGGTGCAGAGCCAGCCGGTCTGAAAATCATATCCAGTGATTTGAGAAGGGCAATGGAGACAGGCCTTAGTGTATACAATCCCGAACCGGTAGCGGTTTCCCAGGGGACGTTCGTTAACGAACATGGCACTCACATTCTTGCATCTTCCTTGAAACGCAATCGTCTTCGCGAGATGGCACCGGAGTCGCTTAGACGCCGGTTGGCCCGCCGTTTTTCCGTCATTGGAAGTGATGGTTTCCGTGTATTCGTGAATGGAGTGGAGGTAACCGCAACCGATCGAGAGGATCTCAAATTCATCGAATATCTTTGGACACTTGGCGACACGACAGTAGCCACCACATCGTGCGTGAACCTGAAGAAAACGGAAAGTCTGGACGGCCGTGACGAAACATGGAATCCAGAATGGCAAATACAAGGGTGGATTGGCACTGTGGATCGTCCTAAACGCCTTGCCACGCCGGAAGGAAATCTAAATTCGATCATAGTCCTCGCTCGGGGACGGTTGGTGGACGAGGATGTGTTGGCGAGGATAGTAGGCGCAGAGGTCTATACAAAGTATTTGACCGGCCAGGTGGAAGCGGATTTTCTCGATGCATCCGAATCTGCCGACATCGTGACCAGCAACCGGCAAAGGGTCATCGAGGATGATGCTCGGGTCGGTGCTCTGACCGTTTTCCTCCAGAAGGCACTTCGCAGGATAGCCGAGACGTGGAGCGAACTCAGGGCGACGGACAAGACGAGTGAATTGCGTGGACGATATCCGCGTATCGGAGAATGGCTCGACGGTTTGCAGGAGGGCTGGAAAACGAAAGCGGAAAAGCTTCTCGAACGTATCGCTACCATGGAGGTCGGAAAGGACGATACAGACCAAGAGGAAAGCCAGAGGACACTTCTTCGTCACGCAGTTTTCGGCTTTGAGCGGCTTCGACTCCGTGGGGACGCCGAAGAACTTGAACGAGCGTTGTCGAAAGGCGTGGATGCCCTTCTACGACTGCTGGCCGACCGGGACTCTTTGGAGGCGTCGTTTTATCGAGATATCGTGCGCAATCGATTGGACATAATCAAGGAACTCCAGGGATTAGTCGACGAGAATCACCGGGAGCGCGTTCTGCAAAAGTATCTGTTCGATCACCTTTGGCTGCTTGACCCCGCGTGGGAACGCGCCACGGGCAGTGAGGAGATGGAGCGGAGATTGCGTATGCACGATCCATTCCGCGATGACGACAGGACTAAGGAGGAGTATGGTCGAGTCGACATTCGCTACAGCACCTTGGCTGGCAAGCACGTAATCGTGGAGTTGAAGAGAGCGTCGGTACGCGTCGGTATTTACGAACTCGCTGGGCAAGGAGCCAAATACGTGGACGCCATGAAGGAAATCTTGCCTGTGGAGGAAAAGGATAGAGCTCAAATTGAAGTCGTGTTCGTTGTCGGCGCGAACCCGCCCGATTCCTCTCAACGGATCGAAGATGCGATGAACAGTGTATCTCCCGGTTCGAGAATCTTGACTTACGAGATTTTGATCGGCAGGGCTCGGGCCGCATACGCCTCGTATCTCGAAAGGGCGAGAGCGGCAGATCGAATCGACGGGTTGTTCGACCAGAGGGACAGGAGTGGTAATCCAGAACCATCGGAAACTGCGGTAGATGGAATGAACGGTGATCCGCCTGTGGCACCTTGAAGTCGAAGAGGATGTCGATGCATGCATTGATCGGATACTCGCAGCGGTCCGCAGGCACGAAGAAAAACTTAACTCAAATCAGGAGGCATGAAGATGTCGAAGCGCAAAACTTACCACGTGACACCCAATACCGACGGCGGTTGGAAGGTTAAGGAAGAGAACGCGTCCAGGGCACTGAGCAAACACGACACGAAAGCGGATGCAATCAACCGCGCCAAGGAAGCTGCAAAGAACCAGGAGCTCGGACAGGTGGTCATCCACAAGAAGGATATGACGATTCAGACCGAGCACACCTACGGAAAGGACCCATATCCGCCCAAGGGATAAGAATGTGCAATGTGATGGAGGCGGCGCTGAATAATGAAGACACCGAAACATTCCCTGCGGAAGATCGTCAGCTTCTTAAACAATCCTGACGAGGACGGCGGTTTCTGGCTGCCCAATATCCAGCGGCCGTTCGTCTGGAGCGAGGACCAGATCTGCCGTCTCTTCGACTCGATTCTGAGGGAATACCCCATCAGCACTCTGCTGATATGGAAGACCAAGGCTGAGGTCCGCCACAGAAAGTTCATCGACAACTACCGCAGCAAGCTCCGGTTGAGCGATTTTTACGTCCCCGAAAACGGCAGGAAGAAATGTCTGGTTCTGGACGGTCAGCAGAGACTTCAAAGCCTGTTCATCGGTCTGTGCGGCAGCTACGAAGGGCGGGAGCTTTTCCTCGACATTTTAAGCGGAGAGGTGTCCGCTCCGGACGACGTCAAGTTCAGGTTTGCCTTTCTCGACGCAGGCAAAGCCAGCTTTCCGTGGATCAGATTCAAAGACCTGGTCTTCAATACCGCCGATCCGCTTACCGCCGCGGAGGACCTGATCGCCAAAGCGGGCCGCGGACTCTCCCCTGATGAACGTCGCAAAATCAGCCGCCACGTCGGCATCGTATTCAAGACTTTTCATTCCGACGACGGGATTTCATACCAGGAGCTCGACAGCACCGAAAACGCCGAACTCTACACCGAAGACGACGTTGTGGAGGTCTTTATACGGGCTAATTCCGGCGGCACCCGGTTGGGCAAATCCGATCTGCTTTTTTCCTTGCTGAGCTCAAGCTGGGACCGCGCCGACGAACAGATGGAGGACCTCCTGTCGGACCTCAACCGCCACGGCTTCGCATTCACTCGTGATTTCGTTTTGAAATCATGCCTTACGCTGTTGAACCAAGGCGCACGCTATGAGGTCTCGAAGTTCCGCAAACCGGGCGTGCGGGAGGAAATCGAAACCAGGTGGCAGGACATCACGAAAGCGCTGAAAGACGTTCTGGACTTCGTCCGCGGGAAAACCTTCATCCGATGTGACAAAGCCTTGCCGTCCTATCTTGTCCTGATTCCGTTGGTCTATTCCCGCTATCATTTTCCGGATAACTGGAAGGCCGCGCAGGGGATAGACAGTTACCTGCTGCGTGCTCTAATCAGCGGCGCATTCAGCGGAACCCCGGACCAACTCATCGACGACTGCGTCGGAAAGATCAGGGAGCGGAACGGCTTCGATCTCAATCATCTGTTCGACGCCATCCGTTCGAAAGGACGAAGTCTCGAACTTACCGAGGATCGCTTCTGGCAGATGGGTTACGGTTCCGACTCGATCCATCTGCTTTTCAATCTGTGGTACCGTGAGTTCAATTACACACCTGCTTACGACAACAACCTTCCGCAAGTCGACCACATCTTTCCGCAGAGCGCCCTGAGAAAGATCAAAGCCGTCAGTCCGGAAACGGGTCGGCTCAGCATCGTGAAATACAAACAGGATTCGCGCGACCAGTTGGCCAACTGCATGTTGTTGACCCAGGCGGAGAACGGAGCCGGCGGCAAGTCCGACACCCTGCCCGAAGTCTGGTTCGCCGACAAGCCGGAAAGCTACCTCGACATGCACTTGGTACCGAAGGATAAGGACCTTTGGAAGATCGACCGCTTCGAAGACTTCATTGAAGAGCGCAAGAAGTTGATTAGAGATAAATTCTCGTATCTTCTTGCGCAGAAGACTCAGGATAATCAGATTGCACAAACGGGCAATGATGGACCCGCGCCATCTATTCATTGATGAACGCCACACCGGCATGTGCGTTTATTGCGGCACCCATCCGGATACGCGCGACCACGTTCCTTCGAAGGCCCTGTTGGATGAACCCTATCCGCCGGAGTTGCCGGTCGTCGGTGCCTGCAAAAAGTGCAACTCTTCGTTCTCGCTGGATGAGCAATATCTGGCTTGCTTCTTGGATTGTGTCATCCACGGCGGCGCAGAGGCCTCTGATCTTCATCGTCCCAACGTCAAGCGCATTCTGGAAGGTAATCCGGCGTTGCAATTGAGGATAGAGGGGGCTTGGAAAAAAGATGAGGCGGACAACTTGATATGGGAACCGGAGGCTGGTCGGGTTCGGAACGTGATCCTGAAACTCGCAAGAGGGCACGCCGCATATGAGTTGTACCCGAAACTGGAGAAACCGAGCATAGTCGGTTTTGCGCCCCTACGGATATTGAGCGATGACCAAAGATCGGCGTTCGAGCAGGTCGCCGGCGATGACGAGATCGACTTGTGGCCGGAAATCGGCAGCCGGGCGTTCCTGAGGGCGTTCGGGAAATCTCCGGACCGACTCCCGCTCTCAGGTGGTTGGGTCGTGGTTCAACCGGGGCGTTACCGATATTCAGTGTCTGAAACAGGCGGGGTGATTGTACGAATGGTCCTGAGCGAATACCTGGCCTGCGAGGTTGTATGGGAACTTTGAACGGTCCTTTGGAAAGGAGGTGATATTTGCGACAGGTTTGCGACACAACTTGCGACAAGATTACGACTCGACTTGCGACATTCGCGTCGTGTAGAGTAATTGGGAAATCGACATTGACACCGCTTCCGGCATGTCGGGAACGGCATACTCTTTGATAACCAGTTGATATTGAAGGTTTTCGGTTAACGGCGGAAGAAAGAGAACGGTTATGAAGAGGGTTGCACACGGGGAGCCAATATAAAAACATCACGGCCAGGGAACTGGCCGTTTTTTATTGCGGGCGGGACTCGAACCTGCAATGAGCGGATGGCTGTTAATCCGCCGGCTGGCGGATTGCAGGAGAGTCCTCACCCGATGCACAATATAAAAACATTACGGCCAGGGAACTGGCCGTTTTTTATTGCGGGCGGTACTCGAACCTGCTTCATATCCAATAAATTAGATCGCTGCGCGACAGCCTCTGGAGCGCCCGCCCACCGGCGGATTGCAGGAGAGTCCTCAACCGATGCACATTAAAAAACATCACGGCCAGGGAAATGGCCGTTTTTTATTGCCGACAGGACTCGAACCTGCGAAATGATGTATCCTTCATCTGTAGCTTTCTAATCCCGTTCCCCTCCTGGAGGGAAACGAAAATCAGGGGAAAAACAACATGCAGAAGCAGGACATTATCAATACCGCCGTGACGTTCACCAGAGGATCGAATGACAACATCATCAGCGAAAATGTAGCCCTATCGGCTTCAATGAAAGGGGTCAGGATCTTTGACGAACCGATCTTTGCCTTCGCCAGTGCCGGGGATGATCTTTTCGTCTCTTTGAAAAAACCATCGGTCATAGGAGAACACTTTCGTCTTCCTGAAGAATGGCTGGAAGGAGCCAGGACAGTCGTATCCTTTTTCCTTCCTTTCAGTGAGGCCGTCAGGACAAGCAACAAAAGTGACAGAACCTGGCCATCGGATGGATGGCTCCATGGGAGGATCGAAGGGCAGGCTTTCCTGAACCTTTTGTGCCTGTTCCTCCAGGATCAAATTGCCGCAGCCGGTTTCAGAAGCATAATTCCTTCACTCGACAACCGCTTCTGGAGAACTTCAGGCTCCAGGAAACCCGGAGAAGGAGCCGGCAAGGACGAACAGGCTCTCAGGGATTTCACAAGCAACTGGTCCGAGAGGCACGTTGCAATGGTTTGCGGCCTTGGGTCGTTCGGTCTTTCAAAGGGGCTCATCACGCAAAAAGGTGTAGCGGGGCGGTTCGGAAGCCTGGTTACCGACCTGTTTATAGATCCGGACGGCAAACGTTACGACAGTTTCCTTTCTTTTTGCAGTACCTGTGGCAAGTGCATAAAGCAGTGCCCGGTCAACGCCATTTCATCAGAGCACGGCAAAGACCATTACATCTGTGCTCAATTCCAGGACGAGATCAAGGAAAAATACAAGCCCCGCTACGGGTGCGGGAAGTGCCAGGTGGATGTGCCTTGCGAGGTCACCATGCCCTGCAAATAGACAAGGAGCCAGATCTTCCCTCCCGGCAGGTACCTATTCGACACCGGGGAAGGAACGGGCCTTTTCAAGTAGCGAGAGGGCATTCAGGCCCCTGATCCCGGCAAGGGCTGCTTCATCAAGGCCCGAAGAAGCGAACATCTTCTCGTACCTTTCCGCCCCCAGCAAGGGGAAGTCGCTCCCGTAGAGAAGTTTGCCTCCTGCACCGGCCGCGACGGCCGCACGAAATACATCGGGACTGTAGAGGTATGGTGCCGCCGCCGTGTCGTACCAGGCGTTCTGCAGGACCACCTTCATCCCCGGCATGGTCTCGTAGGTCCACAGCCCCCCGCCCATGTGTGCGAACACTGCCTGGACCTCTGGATGGTTTGCGCAAAACGCGGCAGCCTCGTTCGGGCCGACGTCACCTTTCCCGGGGTAGTCATGCCCCACCTGTTCAGCCACATGGAGCATCAGGAACATGCCCCTCTCGTGGCAGGCGGCGACCAGCCTCCAGGTCTGCCGTGGATCGGTGATGTCAAAGACCTGTCCGCATGGGAACAGTTCTCCGACGCCGATGAAACCGGCATCGTGACACCGGCCAATTTCCTCCTCGAAACCCCGCGACATGGGGTTCACCACGGCAAGTCCCAGAATCCTGCCCTGATGACTGCCGACGGTATCCATCACGTAGTCGTTGCAGAGACGGCAAAGGCCCGGGTCACGGAATGCGAACCCCGTGACCCAGGCCTGGTCCAGACCGTCGATATCCATCCGGGCAACAACATCCCCGGCAGTCCCCCACTTGTGGACTTTCCCGGAGCAGATCGCTCCGAAGTGGGGTTCTGTCTCGGCGATCTTCTTGCAGTTCTTCTCTATTTCAGGCGGAAACACATGTACGTGCGCGTCGATATGCATGGACCTATTTTACATGGTTTTCCAGTAGACGGTCCTAACACCGGTACTGCCTGTAGAACCGGCTCCGGTACCAGTATCACTGAAATCAAGAACGCCCTCTATCACCCGGACAACGTTCCCGTCTGCGTCCAGGATTATCAGATTGCCTTCCGAATCTATGAACATAGCAGCGAAAGCATTTTCAGGATCGTCGATATATGCGTCATCAGGAAGGCTTACGTTGCCCTTCCCTCTCATGAGACCCGCGACGTATCCCATGTCGAGAGTGTAGAGCCGACTCAACGTAGCATCCGTACTGTAAAGGGCCTGATAAAGATAGTAGTTCGCAAATATGGGTGAGGCGGCCAATTGTTCAAAATCATAGGCGTTGCCTCCTTTACCGGTCTGAAGTTGGACCATTGCCACCCCGTCCTCCATAAGCCTGAGCTTTGTATCACCCGATTGGCCCAAGGCTCCCTGCGTGTTGAGATCAACAGTGCCTTCGTCCTGGATCCTGGTCAGGTTGACTATAAGAAGGCCGTAGGTATCATGAGGCGACCCAACCCCTGGATAATCCAAAGGAGCGGTGGCGGCAAGATAGGTATCGCCGCCTATGTAGGCTATGTCGAAGTCCGTAATAGGCGGTGCCGGATAGGTGTGACCGGTGTTAGTGTAAACATTGAAGATCTTTACAGGCACTGGTGCGTCAATACCCGCCTGGCTCCAGTCGTATCTGTTCAGATCCCAGGAGTAGAATGTGCCGTTTGAGAGGTAAATATACACATCGCTAAGGACAGGCAGCCCGCCTTCTCCCGGGTAAGCAGCAAGGATCCTGGACGGATACCAATCCTCAAAATTGTATTCATAAGTCTCTTCTGAAGGCAAAACCTCTATAGTCTCACCGTTGAAACCGTTAAATGTCTCCGATGTAATTATCTCACCCGTAATGGGGTCGGCGTTGATCCACAGGTACTGTCCATTTTTGTCGATAGTTACCAAAAGAAGGTGCCAGGTCCTGGCTCCTTCCGAAGTCTCAGTAAAACCGACGAGAGGCTTAGACGTCATGAAATCGACGTTCTCATAAGCGCCGAAATCGGCAGTTTCAAGGTTGACCCCGGGAGAAACAATATCAAGTTTTTCGACAGATGCACTCTCTGCGCGGATGCAGTTGATGTTTGTCACCGACCAGAGGGGTTGGGGGTTCAAGGGATCAGTAACATCTACAGCGTAGATCCCGAATACCTGGCTGTCTCCGGTAATAGCAGGGGAACCGCCTGGAGATGGATCTCCTTCCGTCACCCAGTTGGTTCCTATCTTGTTGACCTGTTCAGTTCCAAGCCCTGTTGATCCGACCAGGATGCGCTTCCAGTTGCCGTTACTGTCCTGGACGTCATGCACATAGACAGGCCCGTCGAGCAAGGTCAGTCTTGCAAATCGCTCGTTGTTTTGATGGTAGTAGACCTGGTTGTAGACAGCCTGCTGAAAGGCAGGGAAAGGCGTCAGGGACCAGACCCGTGTCGCTCCCGGGTAATCAGGGTCGTCGGAAATCTCAAAGCAGTTCAAGATACCCTGGTTGGTAGGTAGAAACACAAAAACCTTTCCCTTACCACTAGCGTCGACCCAGGCTGAAGGGACGGAATTCTCGTCTACAAAAAACGTGAGCCAGTTATCCTCGGCCCACATTGGGATAGGGGGGGCATGGCCGGAATCCTCGAGTTCAAATCCCGCGTCTCCTCTGAGGAAATCCATCCACCCGCTGAAAGAAAGCCATGAACTGTCGAAGTCCTGATTGGGATAGTCTTGGGAAACATCATTTTCAGTAAGGGTCATCCAGTTTTCCATGTAGGAGGGTAATACCGCATAGCCCCTGAGATCGCTGATGATATCTTCCAGTGTCGAAGGAAAAGCTTTCGAGGTATTTTCCGCAATATACTCGTATGTTTGTCCTACGCTGTCAAAATCAGGAGTCACTCTGGAATAATCAAGTTCTCCGGTCCTCACTATTACCCTGAGGTCGGAAAGCCAGAAGAAAGTGTTACCCTCCATAGGGCTGAAAGTAACCCAGGATACGACATCACGTCCTATGCTGGTAAAGGAATAGGGTTCCCAGACATTAGCATTGTCAGACTGGCGAGGCCATAACGGCCACTTTGAGATGTCGTTGATCTCAAGCTCCGAGACATCTCCCAATAGTTCATAGGTTGTATTACCACTATATGTTATGTCTTGTTGCCCCACCGAAACTACAGCATCTGCAGGAGCTCTCCATCCGTATACTTCAGAAAAGGAAATCGCGTAATTCGTTTTCCCTTCAACAAGAGCTTCTTCTCCCGATTGGTACTCCTGTCCCTCGATGATAAAACGCGCTGAAGATCTTACCTCTTCAGGGTAAATAATCACTGTAATTCCGACCGTTTTAGCAAAAGAAGGAAGCACAAGGAACAAGTTGACCATCAGGATGCAAATGGCTAAGCCTGCCATTCTAAGGAAAATCTTGAGTGAAAATTTCCCGGTGATATCTGCCCATTTCATTCTCTCACCACCACCATTGCTTCAATTGAAAAATCCTTACCATCCTTGGACGCGATGGAACGGATCACGAACCTTTTTTCTCCAGCGCCTCCACCGAAGGGCAGGAATCTGCCAGGGTCGATGATGGCGGAGGTTCCTCCCGGAAGTGCGGAAGTACCTCCCCCACCTTCACCTGTTCCTCCAGGGAAACGAGGCGGAAGCTGTTCCCTAACCTCATCGGAAAGGCTGCTGAAAGACCCTGTAGATAGTTCATAGTTGCAATCGAAGACAAGCACTTCGACGTCAATCCCTGGGTCGACAACAAAATCAATCGGCCCCAGGGATGATCCGTCGTCTTTCTGCGCGTAGATCGATGTGATGTTCCCGCTGAATACCAACGGGTCAGTCTCAAGGTCGCTCCTGTTTTCCCAGAGTGCCACCTTCCCCCGCTCAACTCCGATCTGGGCTGCATTGTACAGCTGGGCATGATCCACAGTCTGTTTGGTAGTAGAGTAGAGATTTTCTACAACATATAAAGCCGCCCCTATCATGACCGCCCCGAATACCAGGAGGACCAGGACCAGGGGGAGCGCCATTCCCGGTCGGTTTATTGAAAATCTCGGCACTTTCAATTTCTCACCCTCCAGCCTCTCCTGACAACGGAAAGGTAGTAATGCCTGGCATCATCAGCAATATTCCCATCCCAGCCAGCTAATGTCTCGGGTGATACCATAGAACCGTTCCTCCTGTCGCCTCTGGCCAGAATTGCTACCGTCAGAAGGCCCTCATCAAAATCCCAGGAAAACTGGCAGTCGATGATCCCTTTGACTACTGGTTGGGGGGATTGACGGGTAACATCTTCGGCATAGAAGGTTTCGTTGGATACGTACGCTCTCAGGAACCGGACATAATACATCTCGCTGTTCTCGCTCAGATATCCGTCAAGCCGGGGCTCCAGAGTAAGGTCAGAACCCAGAATGCTTTCTACTGAGAAAGCCCTCCCGAAAGACGGGAATGTTACCCAGCCTTCCGTCGAGTTTGCAAAGTTATGGGTCTCGAAAGAATCCGATATCTTTGTCGGGTCAGGTGTACCGGACAAGGTTACAGTTACAGCCTCATAAGCGTTGCAGTCATTTGAGGTGACCGTGAATAGACCCGAGGGCATTGAATAGGCGAGGAGGAGTTCGTTGTCGCCAACAACATTAACGGCCTGGATGAATCCGGATAGATCGGCAGATGAAGGGCCGGTAAGCAGTTCATTGAAAGCGGTCCGGAAATCCGTCTCCGCCGAACCTGAACCGGGCATACCAAGCGCGCCCTGAAGGATCCTGTTCTCCAGATACGTAACAGCCATGATCCCTCTCTGTCGGGCCGTGGAAAGTTCACTGGATTGCACAAAATGTCTTGAAAAAGTGGAAGCCAGCATCAGTGCAGAGCCTGCTACAATAACAAGGATAACCATGGCGATCAGGAGTTCCACCATGGTGAAACCACCAAATTTTTTAAATATCTTACCTAGATACTGTCGCCTACAATTCGAACTTCGCATATTCCCTCTCCATTGAAACCGACCTTGTCCCAAGGACACCGTTCCACGTAACCGATACTTCAACTGTCTTGACATCATTCAACTCGCTGACGGTCCATCCCCTTGTGTATTTATCAATGTTGTCCGAACCATCTGTAATATCGTCATAATCCTGTTCAAGGTCATCCAGTTTCTCTCCGGCAAGACTTACTGCAGTCTCTCTCTCCATGCTATGTGCCATAAGCATCGTAGTTGATACAACCACTCCTGCAATGGCAAATAGAGCAATGGCAAGTATAACCATTGCTATAAGAACCTCGACGAGGGAGAGTCCCTTTCTTTGTTTAGCTAGTCGAAACAATGCTGTGCTTTTCATGGGACAATTGTAATACTTTTAAGGATTTTCCGCTACGTATTTACTATTATTTGTCAATATTCGAACGGGGGGATTTCGCGATCCAGGACACGAAAAAAGGGAGCCCGGTTTTCCCGGGCTCCCTTCGCAAATCACAATCAGGAAGAAGGAACTACTTGAGCTCGACTTCGGCTCCTGCTTCTTCGATCTTCTTCTTGACTTCCTCTGCTTCTTCCTTGGTGACGCCTTCCTTGACGGGTTTCGGAGCTCCGTCGACAAGGTCCTTGGCTTCCTTGAGGCCGAGACCGGTCAGCTCGCGAACAACCTTTATCGTCGCGATCTTGTTTGAACCGGCGTTCTTGAGGATGACGTCGAACTCGGTCTTCTCTTCTTCTACGGGAGCTGCGGCACCGGGCATCATGCCCATCATCGGCATAGCCATTGCCGGGGCGGCTGCCGATACGCCGAACTTGTCCTCAAGTTCCTTGACGAGTTCGGAAAGTTCGAGCACGGACATCTGCTCGATGGCGGCGATGATGTCTTCCTTTGAAAGGCCCTTGGATGCGGCCTTCTTCGCGGGCTTCTTCTCTTCGGTAACTTCGGTCACTACTTCTTCACCTTCTGCTGCCTTTTTGGCTGCGGTCATTTTCTGTTCCTCCTTTTTCATTTACACCCGTTGGGTTTTTATCTCTGGTATCAGGCTGCTTTTTCTTCCTTCTGCTCTTTTATTCTTGAAAGACATGTCACGAGTCCGCGAGTGGTTCCGGAAAGCACCGTGACGAGGCCTCTTACCGGGCCTATCATCGTTCCTGCAAGCTGTGCGAGCAGGACCTCCCTCGACGGCAGATCGGCCAGTGCCCTGACCTGGTCGCCTGAGAGGATATGGTCTCCCAGGACGGCTCCCTTTATGACAAGGGCTTCGTTGCCCTTCTCCCTGGAGAAGTCCCTTATAACCTTTGCCACTGCCGCTACATCGCCCCTGGTAATGGTAAAGGCGTTGGGACCGGTCATCAGTGTGTCGGGTACCGGCATTGATTCCTGGACGAGGGCTATCTCCATGAGAGTGTTCTTCGCGACGTTCATCTCGCCGCCGGCTCCTCGTATTGCAGCCCTTAGCGCCGTAATCTTGGCGACATTCAGCCCCCTGTATTCGCATACGAAGACGGCTTCGGCTTCCTTGAGCTTCTCCCTCAGCAACTCAACCTGCTGGATCCTTGATTGCGAAGGCATACATTCACCTCCTTACATAA
>Ga0228535_1001560_pt1 | contig 32944 bp, 22 predicted proteins | sample SJ1metagenome_FD_168457 | JGI IMG/M metagenome (GOLD analysis project Ga0228535, IMG submission 168457) | Enriched culture of PCE-dechlorinating microbial communities from Ithaca, New York, USA - SJ1 | ecosystem: Engineered > Modeled > Simulated communities (microbial... > Unclassified | place...
GAGACCGGCGTTCCCGGCCGCGCGGCTCCAGACGAGCGAACCCAGGAATTGCCAATTGTGCGACATCCTCTTCCGGAGGAGCAGCTCGACCGCCCGGTATTTTCTTTGAAGCTCCGGCACATTATCCAGACGGGTGAAGAGGGCCGGTGCGTCCTTGGACAGGAAGTAGGCGGTCACTTCCGTTTCGGGATAGTCATCGACGGTGGGGACGGAGGTCTTGAAAGGTATCCACCAGTCGGCCGTGGTGGCGTCGACCATGTACCAGTTTTTTTCGATGTCCGGGTCGTGAAGCACGTCTTCGATGATGTTCGTTTGGCGCTTCAAAACGAAGCGGAAGGAGACGCTGAAATCCCTGAGGACCTCATGGTCGATGCCCGCGGTCAACTCCTCCGTGCGGGGGGCTTTGAGATTGGGGGAGACCCGCTTGAATTGGTCGTCGGCCGCATAGATGCGGAAATTGTCCGGGCTGAGCGAGAACGAGTCGTTCTCGTCCACCAGGCCATCCGAATTTTCGTCGTACCACTCGAACGAATGCGCGCGAGTCGGCAGGAAAAAACTGATTTGCTGGGAATACATGAGACCCGGATATTCGGGATAATTGGCATAGGACAGTTTCAGAAGAGTCCGCCCGGAACCGCTGAGGTCGAACGCGAACGATGCCCTCGGCGCGAGCGAATTCCAGGTTATCATGTCCTTCCATTGCGGAACTTCAACTTGACCATAGGGATTCAGCCCGACGAGCGGCTGAAGCAGCTCCTCCCCGATCTTGATCGAGACGGCGTTTCCGCTGGGCGCCCGGCCGGAGGAAGGCCGATGGACTTGGCTGCGGTCGAAGCGAATCCCCAGGCTTAAGGTCAGGCGGTCGGCGAAGGTCATGGAGTCCTGAAGGCAAAAGCCGAGCCTCTGATACTCGTTTTTTTGGATCAGTCCGCTCCGATCCATCGAGGCCAGGTAGAAGGAAATCAGGCCTTTGCCCACCGTATTGCCTGAGACGGGCGATGGAAATTCGCCGAATAGATAGGGACTGCCGAAGTTGTAATTCACCAGCAGGTTGTCCGTCTTCCATGTCGAGAGGTCGGCATAGACGCTTTCGAAGTCGGCTCCCGCCATGATTCGATGGATCCCCGCGCCGAATCCGTCCATCCGCCGGCTCATGAACACGCTGGCTCCCACCCTTTTCCGCTGGGCGGCCTCGTTGAACGGGCCGCTTCCCCAGTAATTCCCGCTCCCGTAATCGTAGTACCGCGGCTTGTTCTGGCCGGCGGAATTCAGCGGGAGCGGCAGGGAGAAACCGGCGTAGGAGAGCCCCATGTCGATCGACGAGTTTTGATCGGGGGCGTAGACGGCATTCGCATAGGCCAGCAGCAGGCCGGCGTCGTCCATGATCCTCGTCGACGGCTGCGGGATGTTCCATCCGAGGTCCGGCTCGTACGCCGGCTGATATTCATCCGAATAGGCGAACATGATCTGCGCCCTGAACCGGGGGGACAGCAGAGCGCTCAATTTCAACAGCCCATAGAGATCCTTTCGGCTCGAGCCGAACTCCTTGTAGCGCAGGCCCGAGGGATCCGTCCATTCCTTGAAGGGGGCATCCTTGTAGAGCGTCTTGAAGCGCAGGTTCGTGAAATACCACAGCCGGTCTTTTTGGAAAGGACCGCCGAGGCTGAGCGAGAAGTCCCAGTGCCTTCGGCCCAGCGGGGGAACGGACAGGTTGTTGTCCGCGATCTCTTCCTCGGACCAGAGCTGTTGGGTCAAAGGGGATCCGGTGTGGAACACGCTCAGATGGCCGGCCCGTCGGTTGGAGCCCGACTTCGCGACGACGCGGATATAGGCGCCCGCGCCGCCGGCGTGTTCCGCCGGGTGTGCCGCCGCCGTGACCTCGATTTCGTCCACCGCGTCGATATTCAAATCCATGAACGGCGCCGTGCCGACGGGGTCCGTGACGTTGACCCCTTCGACGGAGAAAATGTTGGCCCGGACAGGGGAGCCTTGGAAGGCAAAATCCCGCCCGAAGGCGTTGTCCTCGGCGGCGGCGCCGGGGGCGAGGCTGATGATATCCGAAAAGGCCCGGGCGCGGGGGATATGCTCGAGGATGGGCTTGTCCAAAGAAGTCGCCATCTTGGCCGATCGGCCGTCAACCATGGGAGAAGCCTCCCCGCGCGTGATTTCCTCCTCGATGTCCGTCGCTTCCAGTTCGAAGCTGATGACAACGGTCCGGCCGACGCTGATCGTCATGTTATTGATGACGACCGTTTTGAAGCCGGGCATTTCCACGGTGATTTTGTAGGTTCCGGGCGGGAGGTCTGGAAAAGAATAATTGCCCGTGTCCGAGGTGATATAGTTGTGAATGCCCAGCAACGAGGGCGAGGCGACGAAAATGAAAGCGCCGGGCAGGGGAAACCCCTGCTTGTCCGTGATCTTACCCTCGAGAGCCCCGCCTTCCTTGAAGGCCTGAAGCGAGGTCGCGGAAACGAAGGCGCACGACACCATCAACAAGGCCGCGAAGATCCTTTTGGCCACTGGTGTCTCCTTGCGCCGCCCGGCGTGCCGGTGATCGCTCTCCCGGCCTGCCTTGATATCTTTTTTTATGCTCTATCGCGGATTATATTTTTTTTCCGCGGACCGTGTCAAAAAAACGGAAGACCAGCCGCGCGGGCGCCGTTCCGATTGTCCCGGCGCGGCGGCCGGGGAGCCCGTTCGGGCAATTCCCCCGGAGACGTCGATCGCGAATCCACGAACGGAGACCGGCGCGGCTCTCCGGGGCGCTACCGCCCGGTTTGGGAAACCATCTCTTGAGCCCAGGCGGCGGCTCCGATCAAGCCCGCGTCGTTCCCCAGAGAGGCTTTGCGGATCGAGCAGCAGTCGAAGGACACCTTGTTGGATCTCCGCCGGGCTTCTTCCACGGCTGGCCCCATGAGGAACTCTCCCGTCGTCATCACGCCGCCCCCGAGTATGATCGTCTCGGGATTCAAGAAATTGATGACGATGCCCAATCCGATGCCCAGATAGTAACCGGCCTCGGCGAAGGCGCTGACGGCCGCCTCGTCGCCGGCCTTGGCCCGGAGATAAATATCCTCCGACGTCAAGTTTTCCTCGGCGGATCGAAGACGCTCGTAATTTTTGACGATCTTCGGAGCCGAAGCCTCCGTCTCGAGGCAGCCGCGGTTTCCGCAGCCGCAGATGTCTCCTTCGGCGTTGATGGTGATATGTCCCAGCTCCCCGGCGTAGCCGCACTTGCCTTGCCACAGGCGGCCGTCGAGGATGATCCCTGAGCCGATGCCTGTCCCGATCGTCAGGAGAACAAGGCTTTGAGAGCCCTTGCCGGCTCCGTACTTGTACTCGCCGAAAGCGGCCACGTTCGCGTCATTATCGATCCAGAGGGGGACATCGATGAAGGCGTTGAAAGCCGGGACCAGGTCATAGCCGTCGAGGGAGGGATAGTTGGGGGAATGAACGATCTTCCGCTCGCGCTGGTTGAAAAATCCGGCCACGCCGAAACCGGCGGCGGCGATGGGGCCCATCCCCCGGGCCTTGAGTTTTCCCCAGAGCTCTTCGAAAAGGGCCATGAGGTCATCGATTTTCTCCGGGCTGGGCGCCTTGCTCTTGAAAACCAGATTTCCCTGGGAGTCGATGAGCCCGTACTTCAGTTGAGTTCCGCCCAGATCAAACCCCGCGACGAGGGGTGCGTTCATTTTTTCCTCCCGATGACCGCATAATTCGGCGAAGCGTAGAGCAGTTCGTTGAGATGGTCGATGTTCCTATTGAGGACGGCCGTTTTCTCGTCGGCGCCCGGCAGATTCCGAAGCCTCTCTTCTCCGAGGGGCGCGCCGTAGCGGACCTCGACGTCTTCGAATCCGGCGGCTTCCAGCATGAATTTCAAGGCCTGGGGATGGACGGGTTTCTGGTGGGAAAGATCCAGGTAGTAGATTTGGACGAGGGCGAAAACCGATGTCGGATTGACGGTTTCCAGGATGATCACCCCGCCTGCGGCGAGCTTGGCATGGGCGGTCTCGACGAGCTTTTTGAGATAGGCGGGCGCCAAATGCTCGATGACCTGGGAGGAGAATATCCCGGCCAGGCATCCGTCGTTTTCTTCGGCGAGACTTTCCAGTATGTCGCCTTGACGGCAGTCCAGGCCCTTATCCAGGCAGATGGCCACCATCTGGCCGTTGAGATCCACGCCAGAGGCCTCGATGTTTTTATCCCTGAGCATTTCAAGGAATTCCCCGCGGCCGCAACCCAGGTCCAGGTGCCTGCCCGGAGTTTGAAAATACGGCAGATAGCCCCGCAGCTGTTCCCGGATGGATTCTTCACGGCCCCTGAACCGGTTTTCGAAGCCGGCGTACCGCCAATCCTCGAGGGGCCCCAGAACATCCTTCACCTCGGCCGCGGACGGCATTTTCTTTTCCTCGAGGGCTGCGAGCAGCCGGTCCAGGTTTTCCCGGAGAGCGAGGAATTTCTTCATCAGGATCTTGACGTCTTCGTGCTCGGCGGCCAGCTTGTCCACGCGCCATTCCATGCTCTTGAAAATCATGCCCACATGGTTGCTCCCGAGGGCGTCCCATTCCTTGTCCTTGGCGTCCGCGAGGGCGGCGAGATCACGGAAAAGGCCGGCGGTCGCGACGGGTATCCCCCGCGTTTGATGGATCCAGTCGATGACGATGTCCCGGAGCTCTTTCAGGGCCAGGAAAACTTCCTCGTTGAAACGTCCGGAGGATCGCGGTTTTGGGACCGGTCTCAGGAAGGATTTCTTGACCCGGCTTTCAGTTTGATATTCCTTGAGCCGCTCTTCCAAGCGGGCGAGGGATTCTTCGAGCCGGGCGGCTTTCCGCGAAAGATCGCCGGCCGGCTTTTCCCCCTCCAGGGCTTGGAGTTTGGTTGTGAATTCCTCTTCCTTCAGGCGCCGATCTTCGGCGAGCTTCTCAAGCGTCCGTCTCATTCTTCTTTCGAAGGCGGCTCGGATTTCTTGGAGGAAGAATCTTTATTATCCGTGTCTTTAGGGCTCACGGATTTTTTGAAATTCTTGATTCCCTCGCCAAGGGATTTTCCGAGTTCAGGAAGCCTGCGGGCGCCGAAAATGATGACGACGATCAAGAGGATGAGCAGGAGTTCAGTCGGTCCGATGGGTCCGAATAGAAACATGGAAACCTCCTCTGAAGTCCAGGCTTCAGTCTTGCAATAGCGCCAATATTCCTCTCCAAAGTTACTTGAGTTCAGGAGAAAAGTCAAGGAACGCGGCCCGCGGGGGATCAGAGGACGGCGCTGGGAGCGGAAGAACCTCGATTCCCGTGATTAGGTGGCTCGGAATAAGGCCCCGTCACTCCCCGCGGCTCGTCCCGGAGAGCCCCTTGCCGGAAAATGACCTCCGGATTCCCCTCTTCCGCGGGGGCGCCGGGCGGGCTGCTCCGCCTCCGATCAAGACCGCGGCTTTATTCGTCTCCCCGCCGAAAAGGGAAGGCACGGGATGGGGCGTTTCCGATTCCGGATGACGCCCGGTTCGTGCCGGGACCCCATTCCTTGTTTGAACAGACAGGGGAATGGAGGCGCCGGCCGGTTTCTTGGCCGAAATGGACGGGAAGCCCGATTTCCGCTATACTTTTCGGCATGGAATTGATAAGAAATTTCTCGATTATAGCTCACGTGGACCATGGGAAGTCCACGCTGGCCGACCGCTTCATTGAAACGACCGGTGCTCTTTCGGCAAGAGAACTCAAAGAACAGGTTTTGGACACCATGGATCTCGAGCGGGAACGTGGAATAACCATCAAAGCGCAAACGGCCCGCCTCCTTTTTCACGGCCGGGACGGCCGGGAATATATCCTCAACCTGATCGACACCCCCGGCCACGTGGATTTTTCCTATGAAGTCTCGCGCAGCCTATCCGCCTGCGACGGAGCGGTTTTGGTGATCGATGCCTCGCAGGGCGTCGAAGCTCAAACCCTGGCCAACGCCTACCTGGCCACGCAGCACGACCTTCTCATCATCCCGGTCATCAACAAGATCGACCTTCCCCAGGCCGATATGGAACAGACTCTGGAACAGATGGAACACATCATCGGCATCGGACGGGAGGAAGCCTTGCTCGTGAGCGCAAAAAAGGGGACCGGCATCAACGAAGTCCTGGAGGCCGTCGTCCGGAGGATCCCCCCTCCCAAAGGAGACCCGGAGGCCCCGCTCAAAGCGCTCCTGTTTGACTCCTGGTTCGATCCCTACCGCGGCGTCGTCGCCCTCGTCCGCGTCTTCGACGGCCGGCTTGAGACGGGGGACAAGATCGTCCTCATGGCCGCCGGGGTGGAATACGAAGCCGAGGAAGTGGGCTACCTGGCGCCCAAGCCCGTGAAGACGCAGACGCTCTTTACGGGCGAGGTGGGTTATCTCATCGCCGGCATCAAGAAGCTGAGCCATGCCCGGATCGGAGAAACGATCACCCACAGGAACAGGCCCGCCGCGCACGCCTTCCCCGGATTCAAGGAAGCCAAGCCCATGGTCTTCTGCGGCATGTATCCCGCCGGAGAGAGCGGCATTGATGACCTGAGAAACGCCCTGGAAAAACTCCGGCTGAACGATGCCTCCTTCATTTTCGAGCCGGAAAAATCCCCGGCCCTGGGCTTGGGCTTCCGCGTCGGCTTCCTCGGCCTCTTGCACAGGGAAATCGTCCAGGAACGCCTGGAGAGGGAGTTCAACCTGAACCTGATCACCACGGCACCGAGCGTCAGCTACCGCGTGACGCGGCTGAGCGGAGAAGTGAAGGAAATCCATAATCCGTCCGAACTGCCCGAGGCGGTCGATATCCTGAAAATCGAAGAGCCGGTCATCGAGGCCTTGATATTGACGCCGGATAAATACCTCGGCAGCCTTCTCAAGCTCCTGGACGACCGGCGCGGCCTGCAAAAAAAGCTGGAATACATCAGCACGCAGCGCGTTCTGCTCACCTACGAAATCCCCCTCAACGAAGTCGTCTTCGATTTCTATAACCAGCTCAAATCCATCTCCCAAGGTTACGCCTCCATGGACTATGAGTTTTCCGGATACCGGGAATCGCCTCTGGTCAAGCTGGACATCCTCATCAACCGCGAGGAAGTCGACGCCCTGTCGCTGGTCGTCCACAAGGACAAGGCCTATGCCGTCGGGAGGGCGCTGGTCGAGAAGATGCGGCGCATCATCCCCCGTCAGCAGTTCGAGGTCGCCCTTCAGGCCGCGATCGGCAAGCGGGTCATAGCCCGGGAAACGATCAAGTCGTTCCGAAAGGACGTCTTGGCCAAGCTTTACGGCGGCGATTATTCGCGGAAGATGAAGGTCCTGTCGAAGCAAAAAGAGGGAAAGAAGCGGATGCGGCGGGTCGGCCGCGTCGACATTCCCCAGGAAGCGTTTCTGGCGATTCTCGAGATCAAATAGGAAACCGGGGGGCGCGCAAAAGGCGATTGCCAAACCGGGTTTTTTAGGTTAGATAAGAGGAGGGCCGCCGGCCGCGCGTCCGGCATCGGAAAGAATCATGGCAAAAACCGAAGCGGAAAAAATCATCGACAAGGGAATCCGCGTTCTCTCCGTTTTCCTGCCCTTGAAAACTTACCTCTATTTCCCGCTCCTCTACTCGGCCGCGGTCTGGGCGGGGAAGCGCGCGACCCGCTGGAAAGAATCCGTCCTCGCTTGGCAGGTATGGCTGGATCCGGAAATGATCGAAAACAAGCCGGACGCGTTCATCCTCGATTTTTTTGAAAGCCACCCCGCCTTGAAAACCGCATACGCGCGGGAATTCCGGGAGAAAGACATGGAGAGGTTGAGCCGGGATTTTCACCGTTTGTATCCGGTTTTCGGGCTCGAGGACCCCTTCCTTCGGGCGATTTTCAGCCGGGAATTGGAATGCGGCGAGATCAAGGCCGTCGCCGAACAATTCGACGCCCGCGTCGCCCGGGCGAAGTCCGATATCCAGGCCGCGGCCCTGGGGCCCCGGTTCTGGAGGCGTCTCAGGGGATTCGCCGGGGAATTCGCCTCGTTTTTCACCCATCTTCTTCTCGATGCCCAGGTTCAGAGAATCATCGCCGCCCGGGTTCAGGAATGGCTGGAAAAGAGGGAGGGCTGATCCCGTGATTTCCGGGGCGTCCCGGTCCGGAAGGCTTCGCTTTCCCCGGCGGCCGGCTTTATGGGGCCTCTTCCTCGTATTGGCCCTGAGCGCCGGAGGATGCATCTCCCGCCTTCAGGAGGCCAAACTCCATTATGCCGAGGGCCAGAGGTTTTCCGGCCTTTACCAGACGGAAAAAGCCCTGGCCTCGTATCAGCGGGCCCTCCTCGAAGCCGCGGCGGAAGCGGAAAGCCGCCCGTCGGGCCAAGCGTTCCTGCTCAAGGGGCTGGCGGAGATCAACCTTGAAAAGTGGAAAGACGCCGAGCGAAGCTTTCTCGACGCCGCGGCTTATGGATTTGACGAGGGCGAGGAATGGGCGCGGCAGGTCTCGATTCTGGGATTGACGGAGACATTCGAGGAATTGGGTTTCGGGGACGCGGCGCTCCAAAGCTATTCCTACCTTCTCGGCCGGTCGAAGCTCAGGCCGGTGCTGTTCCGGTCCGCGCTGAAATACACCGAGGCCATGCTGTCCGCCGCGCGGGCGGGAAGCGGTCCGGAGAGGGCGAAAAAGCTTTCCTCCGCCCTGGACACGGTGAGCCGGCTGTCGGAGAAGGATTTCGGCTGCGGCTATTATCATTATCTCCAGTCCCAGATATTGGGGCATCTCGGCGAACACGGACGAAGCTTCGAACAGGCGGCCTTGGCCCGCGAGATGAAACTTCCTTCTGAAAAGATCTCCCGGGATAACGATCTTCAGATCGTTTTCTGCTATCGGGAACTCAAAAGAAGCCTGCCTGCCGGGGAGTTCACGGCCTTCGAATGCCGGTACTCCAAATGGGCGCGGAAGTGGGGATGGCCGGGCCCGGAGACGCCGGACTGGAAAAAGGAGTAAGACATGCTGCCGACAATCGCCTGGAAAGGAAGCGCGGTCGTCATGATCGACCAGCGCAAACTCCCTTCCCGGGAGGTTTATATCGAATGCCGCGATCATCATCAGGTGGCCAGGGCGATTGAACGCATGGTCATTCGCGGAGCCCCGGCCATCGGAGTGGCGGCGGCCTTCGGGCTGGCGCTCGGCATGGGAAAAATCCGCAGCGCCAAAAACCTGGATCAGGCGTTCGAAAGGATCTACCGGAGGCTCGAGAAAACGCGCCCGACGGCCCGGAACCTTTTTTGGGCGCTGGAGCGGATGAGAGCTGTCTATGAAGGGAGCCGCGCCCTGAAGCTCGGAGCCCTCCGGAAAAGGCTGAAGGAAGAAGCCCTGGCCATCGAACGCGAGGACGCCGAGACGAATAAAAAGATCGGGGACTGGGGGAAGGCGCTTATCCCGGACGGCGCCGCCGTCCTCACCCACTGCAACGCCGGGGAGCTGGCGACGGCCGCCTTCGGCACCGCGTTGGGAGTCATCCGCGCCGCTTTTCGGGAGGGGAAAAAAATAAGGGTCTTCGCGGACGAGACGAGGCCTTTTCTCCAGGGCGCGAGGCTGACCTGCTGGGAGCTGGACCGGGAAGGTATCCCCGTCGTCCTCATCACGGACGGCATGGCCGGCTGGTTGATGCGGCGCGGCGAAATATCCGTGGCCGTCGTCGGCGCGGACCGCATCTCCCGCAACGGCGACACGGCCAACAAAATCGGGACTTATTCCGCCGCCGTCTTGGCCAAGGAAAACGGCATCCCTTTTTATGTGGCGTCGCCGATGAGCACGATAGACTTCAATCTGGCCGACGGGAGCCTGATCCCCATCGAGGAGCGGAGCCCGGACGAGGTCAGGACGATCGGCGGGCGGTGCCTGACGCTGCCCGGGGTGGAAGCCCGCAATCCGGCTTTCGACGTCACCCCGGCAGCCTATGTCTCGGGCATCATCACGGAAAAAGGCGTGGCCCGTCCCCCCTATGAGAAGAGTCTCAAGCTTCTCGCCGGCTGAAGGGATGAGACCGGAAGAGACGGCCCTCCGCGCGGCGGAGGGGGCTGCCCGGAGGAGGGCGACGGAGAAAGGAGAACGGGCTATTCGAGCCGTTTTTGTGTGATCGACATGCTGATACTGGCCATCGAAACCTCGTGCGACGAGACTTCGGCCGCGGTCGTCCGCGACGACCGGGAAATCCTGAGCAACGTGGTCTTGTCCCAGGACAAAGTCCACGCTCCCTACGGCGGCATCGTGCCCGAGCTCGCGTCGCGCCAGCACATCAAGTCCATTCCGTCCATCGTCCAGGAGAGCTTGACCCGGGCGAAAATCAACCTGGAGCACGTCGACGTGTTCGCCGTGACCCAGGGGCCCGGGCTTGTCGGTTCCCTCCTTGTCGGCCTCTCGTTCGCCAAGGGCCTCGCCTATTATTTCCGCAAGCCTCTGGTCGGAATCAACCATCTGGAAGCTCATATCGAGGCGGCTTTTCTGGAAAACCCCGGCATCGCCTTTCCCTCGCTGGCCCTGCTCGTATCCGGCGGCCACACATCGCTTTTTTACCTCGAAAAGAAACTCGGATACCGGCTCCTGGGAAAGACGCGGGACGACGCGGCGGGCGAATCCCTGGATAAGGTGGCCAAGTTCCTTGATCTCGGGTATCCGGGCGGGCCGGTCATCGAGAAGCTGGCCTCGGGAGGTGATCCGCAGGCGTTCGCGTTCGCCAAGCCGCGGATGACCGACCGGAGCCTGGACTACAGCTTCAGCGGGCTCAAAACCGCGGCGTTGCGGCATATCCGGGAGACACGTCTCTCCAAGACGCATCCGCGGCTCGCCGATTTCCTGGCGAGTTACGAAGAGGCCGTCTGCCGCACTCTTTTGGATAATATGGAGTCCGCGCTCGAAGGAGTCGAGGTCGGATCGCTCATTCTCTGCGGCGGAGTGGCCCGGAACAAGAGGCTGAGGGCCCGGTTCCTGGAGTTTTCACGCGCCAGCGGGGTGCCCGGTTATATTCCCTCTCCCAAGCTGTGCACGGACAATGCGGCCATGGTCGGAGGCGTCGCCTTGGAAAAACTGAAAGCCGGGATCGCCGCCGCCCCCGACTGGAATATCGACGCCTATCCCCGATAGCCCGCCTTCTCCCTCGTCCCCTCCCGGGAATTTTCCCGCGGTCAGCGGCCTTGTCCGTGACGCGGGGAATGGATTTTATTGATTTTCAGGCGCGAAAGCCCGGCGAGGTTTGTGATGGGGGGAACCTGGCGGCCGGCCGGAGTCCGGCGGGGTTATCTCTGAGGCACGATGGAAAAAAAGAACGGCTCCACCAGCATCGATTCCGGGGTCAGGTGCTTGAGGGTGACGTCGATTTCATAGAGGAAAAGGTTTTTGACCTTGCGCGAAGCCGCGGCCGTGAAGAAGAACTCCTTCATCTGCCGGCTCGTCTTTTCCTCGAAGAGCGGCAGGTCGAAGAAATCCGCCCGGATTTCATAGTCGCCCGTGTTCGAGCCGAAGGTCAGCTTCAGATTATCCAGCTCTCTGCGGGAGCTGAAAAGGATCCGGTAGCGTTTTTCCAGGTGGAGATAAAGCTCACCGTTTTGTTTCAGGACGACGCCTTTTCCCATCGGGAACGTGTGAAAACCGAGGGCTTTTTGCTGGGAGTACGAGGAGGCCCGGACGGGGTAAAGAACGCTCCTGGGATGGAGAACCCAGAGGAAGAACGCGGCGGCCAGGAGTGCATAAACGGCGACCACGGCGAGGAGTGGCCGTCCGCCTGGTTGAGCTTTTGAGCGCGCATAAGCGGCGATGAGCGCGACGACGGCCAGCACCCAGACATAGTTGGGCCAGTAGCCCGTGTTGTCGACCTTGATGAAGGACGGCAGGAGCCTGGGAAGGAAAAAGCGCAGGTTGCTGAGATGAACAAACAGGTCTCCGGCCCTTTCGGTGTATTCGTGGGTGGTCGGCTGATAGAGAAACGAGGGATGCCTGAGGAGAACGGCGGCCGCGGCGAAGGCGGCGAGCGCGGCGAATTTGAAAAAGGAGGCGAATATTTTCTTCCTGTTATGAGCGAGGAAATAGGCGAGCCCGACGGCCGCCGCCCATGCCAGCGGCGTGAGCACCCGTCCCTGGGGCGAATAGCCCTGGCGGTGCGTGAAGAAGGCATAGTTCAGGATGAACGGCATGGAGATCAGCGCCAGGAAGAAGAACTCCCGCCGCGACCGGCGGTACAGCTCGACCATCCCCATCAGGGAGAAAAGGTAAACGGGGGAATAGAGCAGGAGCCCGTCCCGCTGGTCGAGAAAATAATCAAAGAACGTGTCGATTCTCTGAAGGATCGGGATCTCCAGGATGGCCCGCTTGAGCGCTTCGGCCTGTTCGGGCGTCATCACGCCCTCGTAGATGGAGAACGGCGATATCGTCCCGTAAAGGCTGTAGACGAAATAATAGAAAAGCGCCGTTGAAAGGAGCGGGAAGGCCAGGAAATAGGCGATTTTCCACCCGGCCTTATGCTGCCGCATCAGGCAATAGACCGACACGGCCAGAAGGGGCCAGAATATCATGTTGAATTTGACTCCGAACCACATGAAGGTCGAGAGCGCGAATCCCAGCCCGGTCATTTGCCATGCCTTGAGAGGGGCGGCCGATGTCATTTTGCGATAGACAAGGAGCGAGAAAAAGGCCACGGGGATTTCGGGGTAGATATGCGTGGCGTAAAAAAGGACGGGCGCGCTGAAGCCGAAAACGGCCCACAGCGCGAGCGACAGCCGTTCCTTGTTAAACCGCTCCCTCGCGAAAAGGTAGACCTGGACGCCCAGCAGCGCCGCCCAGACGGCCATGCTGCCCTTGATCAAAAACGTCAGGAGCCGGCCCCGGAAGAACTGGCTGAGCCAATAGAACGGCAGCGTCAGCACGGACGTCCCGGGAAGGTTGATGGGATAGATGTCCTGGGGCCCGCGGCGGCCATGGCGTCCGTAGATCCCCAGTTTGAGCCGCGGATTGTCTTCCCTGGAATAGAAATGAAAATAATCCTGCCGCGCGTAATTGTTGGCCAGGTTGATGTCCCGGTCATAGAGCAGGCTGTGCGCCGTCAGGAGATAGTTCGGCTCATCGCCCGAAAAGGTGATCCCGCGCGAAACGAGGACGACCGCCGCGAGGTTGTAGGCGGCAAGCGCGGCCAGGAAAAGCGCCGTCATTTTTTTTCGCGTGGTGAAGGTTTCAAAGGAAGCCAGGAGCCGGCCGGGAAGGCGACGCAGCCCGCCGGACGGCCCGGAGGCCGTCACCGCCTTGATGGAGAAAACGGCGACCGCGACGGCGGCGAGGAGTATTTTCAGCCGGATCCTCAAGTCATCGCGGGTCAGATAATCGGCGAAAAGGAGAGGCGCGGCCAGAAGCAACGCCAGCGGAGAAAGGGCCAGGAGGTTGCTTCTCAACCGCGACGGAAAATCCAGGATTCCCGATCGGAATTCAACCCTCGAGAGGCAGATCCAGATAAGGATGAGAAGGAGATAAGCGGCGACGAGGCTCAGAAGAAAGAAAACGGGATCGGGCCGGAAGCCGTGATCGAGGATGGTCGAGCGCGGGCTCTGGGCGTAGGCGCTCGACCACAGGGCGAGGCCGAGCGCATAAGCGAAAAGGACGGCTAGTCCAAAGCCGGTTTTGTCCGTTTTCATTCAATTGAGTATTGTCGACTTGCGCCGGGAAGTCAAGCGGGCAGCCCGCCCTCGCCCCGGACGCTGAAATATGCTATAAATGAGCCTTTGAGAATGCCCATGAGACGGACGAAAAGGATCATTGTCGTCATGCCGGCCTATAACGCCGAAAAAACGCTGGAGCGGACCCTCGACGATATCCCCAGGGACTGGGTGGATGAGATCATTCTCTGCGATGACTGCAGCCGCGACGGCACGGTCGAGCTGGCCCGCCGGCTCGGGCTCCGGGTTTTAGTCCACGAAAGGAACAAGGGCTACGGGGGCAACCAGAAAACGTGCTACACGGAAGCCATGAAGCTCGGCGGCGATATCATGGTCATGATTCATCCCGACCATCAGTATGATCCCACGGTCATCCCCCAGCTCATTCTTCCGCTCCTCAACGGGGAGTGCGACGCGGTCTTCGGCTCGAGGATGCTGGGCGGGAAGCCGATCGAGGGAGGGATGCCCAAGTGGAAGTATCTGTCCAACATATTCCTGACCGCGGTGGAAAACGTCGTTTTCTATATGTACCTGACCGAGTATCATTCCGGACTCCGCGCCTATTCGCGGCGCTATCTGGAGTCGGTGAATTTCCTGGCTAACTCGGACGATTTCGTTTTCGACTCGGAGATCATCGCCCAGGGCGTCATCCATGGAATGCGGATCAAGGAAATCCCGATCGAAACCCGCTATTTCGAGGAAGCCTCGCGCATCGGATTCGGCCGGAGCGTCGTCTACGGGCTTTCCATTCTCCTGACGCTTCTCAAGTTCAAGCTTCACAAGCACGGAATTATCAAGTACCGGATGTTCAAATAGCGGGGACCAGCGAGAAAAGGTAGGGGTTCCTGGCCGTGCTGACTTCGGATCTTTTCGTGATGGAGATCGTCACCCGGTAGTAACTCGCCCCCCGGCAAACGTATCGGGGGGGATTCGGCAGTTCTAACGAGCGTGTTTCTCTCCGGGTCTCTCCCTGGAAAAGCGGCCGGTCGAAGAGCCCGATCTCCACCTCGTAGTCTCCCTCCAGGGAACCGAATTCCATCTCCATCCTCCGGAATTCCCTCCAGGACGAAAACCAGAAAATGTAAGACCGGCCGTCTTCCGGCAGGAGGAATTTCCCCGGCTCGACCTGCCGGGCCACCCGGGAAAGCGAGTAAAAGGTCACTTTTTCGCCGGCCGGAAAGGCGGTTTTCACGGGATTGAGAAGGACGATCCGCGGATAGAGGACCAGCCAGGCAAAAACGACGAGTCCCCCGGCCGGAGCGCCCGCGATAAACCGGCCCGGTCTCAGCGGAACCTTCCTCGGCGGAAGGCAGGCGTAGAGAATGATGAACAGAAGACAGCCGGCGGGCCATATATAATTGGGAAGCCAGCCGGAGTTGTCGATTTTGATGAAGGACGGCAGAAAGTCCGTCAGCCGGAAATGGAAGTTGCTCAGAAGGTAAAATAATCCCCCGCCTCTTTCGGAGGTCCCCGCCGTCGTTTCCTGGTAAAGATGGAAGGGATTCTGAAGGAGAAGCCAGGTCACGAGGTAGCTCGCCGCCGCCGCCCAGGCGAGCAGCCTGGCATACAGCCCCTTGCCCTCCCGCGTCAGGAAATGCCCTAAAAATATCCCCATTCCCCACATCACGGCGACAAGGGGACGGGCCTGCGGCGCATAGCCCGTCCTCTGCGTGAGAAACGCGGAGACGAGCACATAGGGCGCCGTGACGAAAAGGGCCGGCCAAAAGTCGCGCGCCTTCTTGCGGAAAGCCTCGACCATCCCCAGGATGGAAAAAAAGTAAATAGGGGCGTAGAGCAACAGCCCGTCCTTCTGATCCAGAAAATAGCCGGCGAGGGTTTCCCAGCGGAAGTGAAAGGGGATGTCCGCGAACAGGGATTTGAGAAAGGACACGGTTTCCCCGGCTTTCAAGCTTCCCTTCCAGGAGACGGCGGACAGGGAAAGCGAACCATAAAGCGAGAACTGAAAAAAGAAATAAAGGGCGGTCAGGGACAGGGATGAAGCGGCGAAAAGGACGGCTTCCGGCCACGACCGGCGCTTCTTGATCAGTATCCAGAGGCCGTAGAGGAAAAGCGGGCCGAGAATAAAAATGTATTTGAGGGCGTGAAACCAGATGAAGCTCGAGAGGAGAATCCCCGCCAGAAGGATTTTGCCTTTTGTCAGGAATTCCGGAAAACTCAGCAGGCGGAAGGCCGTCAGCGAGAAAAGGGCGATGATGATTTCCGGATAGACATGAATGGAATAGAAAAAGAGCGGCGAGGTGAACATCATGAGTATCCAGAGCAGGAAACCCGTTTTTTCGCTGGACCACGCCCGCCGGCCGTAGAGGAAGACCTGGAGTCCGAAGAGCGCCCCGATGAGGCTCATCGCGAAACGGATGATAAAAACGAGCGCGGGCTTTCCGAGTGGAAACCCGACCGCATAGAAGGGGAAAAGGAAAAATGAAGTCCCCGGCGAATGGAAAGAATACTGGCTGCCCGCTTTCCGCCCCGGGACGACATGCGGATCCAGAGGCACCTCCGGCATGTAAGCCCTATAGTCCCTGCGGGCGTAGTTGTCGGCCAGATCCAGGTCACCGTCCCGCAGAAGGCTGTGCGTCATCATCAGATAATGCGGCTCGTCTCCGGAGAAATTGATCCCTTTCCGGCTCATCCAATGCGCTCCGAGATTGAAAACGGCGAGGCTCGAGACGAAGAGAAGGATCAGCTTCGTCCTCAGCGGGAGCCTGGAGACGGCCGCGAACCTGGGCGGGGCGGCCGGAAACTCTTCGGACTTCCATTTCAAGATCTGAACGGCCTTGATGCAAAAGACGAGGCCGAGGCAAACCGCCAGGAAAATTCCGGCGCGCTCGCGGATATCCCCGCGCCCGATATAATGGCGGAGGGAGAAGGGCGTCAGGATCAGGAGGGCAAGGGGGAGATAGGAAAACGCGTCCTCGCGGCGGATGCGGACGGGGTCGAGCGAAAACAGCCGCGAGATTCCGCTCGAGTAAAGACTCCGGAATACAGCGAGGATCAGAAGAAAAGCCGCGGCAAGAAGCAGGAGAAGAAGGGGGTGGGGAGAGAAAGCATGGTCGATGATATCATAGCCGGGGACGGCGCGCAGGAAAACCGTATAGACGGCCAGAGCCAGGGCAACCGGCAAAAAACAGACGGCCTCAGCCGCGGATGGACGCTTGAACATCTGCTTGACTATTAGTCGAGTTCAACGCCAAAGTCAAGGGGCTGGAGAAATTGGGGACACAATACCCATTTACCTTATTTCCGGCAAGCGTCGTTCCCCCCGGTCACGCCTGCCGGGTGATTGATGATTCAATAAGGTAAATGGGTATTGTGTCCCGCTTTAGCGCAGGGGGCTTGCCGTGCGCCGCGGGGAAACTTTCGCCCTTCCCGCTGCGTATATAATTATTACGGGACGGCTGTTCGCCTTGTTTTTTAGAAGCTTTTTGCTAAACTGGATGAGGGTTTTCCGAAAAAGGGGAATCTCTCGCAGAGGAGGATATCCGCAATGATGAAAAAAGCCGTAGTCTTGCTTGTGGCCATGATGATTTCCGCTCCGGCGGCGACGCCGCAGGAGCCTGGAACCCTTTCCCTGACACTCGAGGATTCGATACTCAAGGCCCTGAAAAACAACCTGAATGTCGCGGTCGAAGTCTATAACCCGGGAAGGGCCGGCGCCACCCTGTCCAAAGCCAAGGAGATATTCTATCCCAGCCTGGAATTTAGCTATGACCGCGAAGACGACATGGAGCCCTCCTATTGGTGGATTCAGGGCGCCGAGACGTTGAGCAGCACCTACGATTCCTATCAGGCTTCCCTGGCCCAGAAGATCCCGACGGGCGGCGATTTTTCCCTCTCCCTGGTTTCTTATAAATCCGATACGAACCAGGCTTTTCAGCTCATCAATCCCCGCTACGGCAGCATCCTCCGTTTTGACTTTACCCAGCCGCTCCTCAAGAATCTCGGCCCCAAGGTGGCACGCAGGGAAATCATCGTCGCCCAGAACAACCTGGAGATCTCGAGAAACCAGTTCAAATCCGTCCTCATGGACACCATTTATCTCGTGGAGGAAGCCTATTGGGAGCTGGTTTACGCCATCGAGAACATGAAGGTGAAGGAGCAGTCTTTGCAGCTCGCCAGGGACCTTCTGGCCAAGAACAAGAAGGAAGTCCAGGTGGGGCAGCTTGCGCCGATCGAAATCCTCAATGCCCAGGCCGTTGTCGCCCAGAGGGAGGCCGAGATCCTCCTGGCGGACGCCCAGATCAAAAGGAGCGAGCTCATTCTCCGGAACCTCATCAATGCCCGGACAGACGCCGGCGGCAAGATCGAGAAAGTCGTGCCCTTGGACAGGCCGGAGTTCAAAGCCAAGGAAGTTTCTTTGGACGGCGCGCTGGCCGAGGCCATGTCCAAGCGCCCGGACCTGAAGGTCAACATGACGGACATCGATACGCGGAAGGTCAATTTCAGCGTGGCGAAAAACCAGCTTCTTCCAAGCCTTGACCTGAAGCTCTCGTACTGGAGCCCGGGCCTTTCGGGCGACAGGCTCATCTACGATAATTCGGACATCTTCGGCGGCAAGATCATCGGCAAGGAGCCGGGCGCGGCCTCTGACGCCCTCAGGGATTCCTTGAAGTTCCTCTACAACAACTGGTCGGTAGGCATGACGCTTTCCGTTCCGCTGGGGGATCTGTTCAGCCGGGCCGGTTATGCCCAGGCCAAGCTGGATCTCGAACAGAGCGAGGCCAAGCTCAAAACGATCGAGCAACAGATCATCGTGGACGTGAGCGACGCCGTGCGGAGCATCGAGACGGACGCGAAAAGGGTCGAGGCCTACCGGATCGCGCGCGAGCTGGCCGAGAAAAGGCTGGAAGCCGAGGCAAAAAAGCTGGGCGTCGGCCTGACCACGAACTATTTCGTTCTCCAGTACCAGGAAGAACTGGCCAACGCCCGGTCCAACGAGCTTAAAGCTCTGGTCGATTACAACCTTTCGCTGGCCAAGCTGGAAAGGTCCACGGGCACGAGCCTGGAAAGCCGGAATATTTCGATTTCCAACTATCTCGAGAAATGATCGTCCAAACCCGGCATGCCCGGCGGGCGGCGGGTTTGACCGGGCTTTTTTCTCTGTGTTAAGATGGGCCCATGGAAATCTCGGCCGTCATCATAACCTTCAACGAAGAAAAGCGGCTCGAACCCGCCCTCAAGAGCGTGGCCGGGATTGTCTCAGAGATCGTCGTCGTCGACAGCCAAAGCACCGACGACACGGCGAAAATCGCCAAAAAAAATGGGGCGAGGGTTTTTGAGCGTCCCTGGACGAATTTCGCCGATCAGAAGAATTTCGGGATCCGCCAGGCGTCCTTTCCCTGGATTCTTTCCCTCGACGCGGATGAAAGGTTGTCACCCGGTCTCCGCGAGGAGATCCTTGCGCTCAAGGCCGTTGAACCGGACTGCGCCGGGTTTTCCGTCTGCCGGCGGGTCTTTTATCTCGGAAGGTGGATTCGTCATTCCGGCTGGTATCCGGACCGGAGGGTCCGCCTTTTCCGGAGGGACCGGGCGCGATGGGAAGGCGAGTTCGTCCATGAAAGCCTGGCCGTCGATGGAAAAATCGAAAAACTCGCCGGTGCGGTTCATCATTTCACGTACAACGGCATCACCGACCATGTGGCCCGCATCAACAGGTTTTCCGACCTGGGCGCGCAAAAGCTCTACGCGAAAAGAAAGAAATGCCGCTTGTATCACCTCTTCGGCCTGCCTCTGGGAAGGTTTCTGAAATCCTATGTCGTGAAGCTGGGCGTTCTCGACGGCTTCCCCGGCATCGTCATATCCGTGCTCAACGGCTACTCGATCTTCATCCGCTACGCCAAGCTGCGGGAGATATGGAAAAAAGGAGAACGCATTGAGCCTTTTCCAGATTGACGCCGGCCGGGAGTGGCGGGGCGGACAACGGCAGGCGTTTTTCCTGGCGCGCGAGCTTCAAAAGAAGGGATATCCGTTCGAGTTCGTCGTCCAGCCCGGAAGCCCTCTCCAGGAGACGGCGTGCGAGGCGGGTCTGCCGGTCAGGCCTCTCAAGATGCGGAGCGAGGCGGATGTCCTCTCTATCCTGCGGCTGGCCCGGGCCATGAAGCGCCGGAAATGCGTGCTTGCCCATTTCCACGACGCGCACGCCGTGGCCATAGGGTCGAGCGCGGCGGCGCTGGCCAAGGTCCCCATCCGGATCATATCCCGCCGGGTGGATTTTCCCGTCAAATCCCGCCGCAAATACACCAGGAATATCGACCGGATCATCTCGATTTCCCAGGGCGTGAAAAACGTGCTCATCCAGGGGGGAATCCCGGCGGATCTCATCGAGGTCATCCCCTCGGGGATCGATTTCGCGCCGTTCCGGGAGCCGGGCCCCAAGGATTTCCTGCGTAAGGAATTCTCCTTCGCTCCCGACGACTATCTGGTCGGCATCGTCGCTCAACTGGAAGATCACAAGGGCCATAAGTACCTGATCGAAGCGGCCGGCATTTTGAAGGGGCTCGCGCCCAAGATCAAGATCATCATCGTCGGAGAGGGATCTCTGCGCCTGGACCTCGACCGGCGGGCCCGAGACCTTCATGTCAACGACATCTGCTATTTCCTTGGATTCCGGAACGACATTCCGCAGATCCTGGCTTCGCTGGACCTGTTCGTCCTCTCATCTCACATGGAGGGCCTGGGAAGTTCGATCATGGACGCCATGGCCAGCCGTCTGCCGGTGGTGGCCACGGAGGCGGGAGGCATTCCCGAGATCGTCATCCAGCGGGAGACGGGCCTTCTCGTCCCTCCCCGTGATCCCCAGGCGCTGGCCCAAGCCATCATGAAGCTCTATCTGGACAGAGGCTTGGCCGGCAAGCTTGCCCAGGGCGGTTTTGATCTCGTTCATGAGAAATTTTCGGCCGAAGCGATGGCTCAAAAAATCGTCGACGTCTATGAACGTATCGCGTTCAGGAAAGGGGTCCGGCTTGACGGACAAAGTCAAAATCCGGAAGCTCTCTAGGTTCGCGGATTTCGAGAAGCTGATTCCCATTCAACAAGCCGTTTGGGGGCATGACGAGCTGGACGTGACTCCGATCCATCAATTCTGCATCTCCTCGCGAATGGGCGCGATCCTGATCGGCGCCTATGTCGGGGAAGTCCTTGCGGGCTTCGTCTATTCCTTCCCGGCGATCTTCCGGGGCAGGTACTGCCAGCATTCCCATCTTCTGGCCGTGTTGCCCGAGTTCCAGGGCCGCGGAATCGGGAAAATGCTGAAATGGGCTCAGCGCCGGGAGGCTTTGGAGAGGAAGATCGGACTCATCACCTGGACCTTCGATCCCCTGCAGGCCAGGAACGCCAATCTGAACCTGCATACGCTCGGCGGCGACAGCCGGACTTTTTACGACGATTTTTACGGCCGGATCCCGACGCTCTGCCTCGGGCCGGGCATTCCGACGGACCGCCTTCTCATCGAATGGCGGATCGGGGGAAAGCGCGTTTCGGGCAAGCCCGGAGCTCCAGGCGCTTTGCCGGAGCCTCATCATTCGGCGGTCGTGTTGCACAGAAAAAATCCGGACGATCCCCTCTCTCGTCCGGCGGCGCCGGACCTTCGTTTGAAAAGCGCCGTCGTTCTGGCCGAGGTCATGAAAGACGTCCGGTCCTTGGCCGGCCGGCCCGATCTCATCGCCGAATGGCAAGCCGGTCTGCGCCGGACGTTCCGGCACTATTTCGCCGGCGGTTACAGGGCCGAAGATTTCATCTTCGGCGAGCGCTGTTTTTATGTGCTGAGGAGGACCCGGCTGGCCCGATAAAGCGGGGCCGGCAACAAGCGGCAGATTCGGCGGGGCGGCGGCCGGGCAGCGGAAGCACGCCCGCCGAAAAAAGGATATCCGAATGAAAATCGAAAGAATCGAGATGGCGCACTTGATGCTGCCGTATGTCCATTTTTTCGAGACGAGCTTCAGCCGCGAATACGAACGCAGCTTCATTCTCCTCAAGGTCTTCGCGGAGGGCCTGTGCGGCTGGGGAGAGGTCGTCGCCGAACGCGCGCCGCTCTACAGCGCGGAAACGACCGAGACCGCCTGGCACGTGCTCAAAGACTTCCTGATTCCCATGGTCTTCAAGGAAGACATTGGCGAACCCGAAGATTTTTATCGCGCGGCCGGAAGGTTCCGCGGCCACCCCATGGCCAAGTCGGGACTGGAGCTGGCCTTCTGGGATCTGCGGGCCCGGAGAGCCGGCGTCCCGCTGTGGAAGCTCTACGGAGGGACCCAAATGGATATCGCCGCCGGGGTGAGTTGCGGGATCGAGGATACCCTTCCTGAACTCCAAAAAATGGTGGCCCGCTATCTTGATCAGGGCTATCGCCGGATCAAGCTGAAGATAAAGCCGGGTTGGGACGTGGACGCCTGCCGGGCGATTCGGGAGGAATTCCCCGGCATCCTTCTCCAGGTGGACGCCAACGGCGCCTACAGCCCGGCCGATGCGGACCAGTTGAAAAAGCTGGACGGCTTCGATCTTTTGCTCATCGAACAGCCCTTCCGTCCCTATGACCTTTGGGATCACAGCCGCCTCCAGAAGCAGTTGAAAACCCCCCTCTGCCTCGACGAGAGCATTCTTTCCGAGGAGACGGCCAGGGCCGCCGTTGAGATGGGAGCATGCCGTATCATCAATATCAAAGTCGGCCGGGTGGGAGGCGTCGTGGAAATGCGCAAGATTCACGATGACTGCCGGTCGCGGGGGGTTCCAGTCTGGTGCGGCGGCATGCTCGAGTCCGGCATCGGCCGGGCGCATAACCTCCATATCGCCACCCTTCCCAACTTCAAGCTGCCGAATGACCTGTCGGCGAGCAGCCGCTACTATAAAGAAGACCTGATTGATCCCCCCATCGAGCTCAGCGGTCCGGGCACGATACGGGTTCCCATGGACCCGGGCATCGGCGTTTTTCCGGTTGAGGAGCGTATCCGCAGGGCGACGGTGAGACAAGAGGTCTTTCGGGCGGATTGAGTTCATCATGGCTCGGCTGACGCGCGCTGACAAAGCCTGGCTCGTTCGAACTTTCGGACCTCGCGCCGTTTTGGAACCGGACGGAGAGACGGGATCCCGGCCGGAATGTCTGTCCCTTCCGCAGTTGTTCAGGATTTTGATGGGGAATACCGTTTCGCAGCCTGTCGTGTATCCGGAGAATGAAGCCGAGGTCTTGGAGCTCGCGCGCTGGGCGGCGCGCGGGAAAATCGCCCTTTTTCCGCGGGGCGGCGGATCGTCGCGGTCCGGGGCATCGGTGCCCGCGGATATGGGCATCATCATCGATTTTTCCAGGATGCGCCGGATTCTCGCGGTCGATTCGGAAAAGCAAACCGTGACGGTTGAACCGGGCATCAACTGGGGGGACCTCGAGAGGGAGCTTTCGCTGAAGGGGCTGGCGCTCCGCCTGATTCCCGCCCGCGGGCTTCTTTCAACCGCCGGGGGATCGGTCGCGCAGGCGAGCTATGGCGAGGGGTCCTGGGAATTCGGAGGGATGGCCGACACGGTCGTCCGCGTTCGCCTGGCTCTTCCGGGAGGATCCGTCAAGGAGCTTTCCGGCGAGAGCCTGGAACTCGTCTGCGGAGCCGAGGGGACGACGGGGTTGATCACCAAGATCACTCTGCGGGCGCGGCGGTTCGAAATCATGGAGCACGCGGCGGCCGTATTTCCCGAGGCGGGCCTCCTGGGGACGTTCTTCAGCGCCTGCCTGGCCCGGCGCCTGCCTCTATGGTCCGCCGGCTTCATGAATTCGGAGGCGCTGGCATTCCAGAGGGCGGCCTGTCGGCCGACGGAGGAAGGCGGGCGCGCCGGCAAGCCGCCGCGGCTTAACGCCGGGAGCCCGGCCTTCACGACGATCCTTTCCTTCCGGCTGTCGGACGGGCCCGTCGTCAAGGCGGCCGTTCGAGAACTCGCGGCCGTAAGCGGAGGAGTTTGCTTGGATGAGTTTCCGGGCGAATGGAAGATTCCTTTTTCCGGCCGTGTCGATCTTAAGAAACTCAGGCTGGCGCCGATCCCCGTGGCCGTCGCCGTCCCTTTGGAAAAGACCGGAGAGGTTTTGAACGCGCTGGAAAGACAAATCAGCCGGCTGATCATTCACCGGGGCGTCATCGTTCGCGGCGGCAAGGACGGCAGGCCCGAAACCGCCGTATTCGGCCAGGCGTTCTCCGACCGGTGCGCTTTTTCCCGCCACCTGGCTTTCGGGCTCGTTCTCACGGCCGTTAAGGTCGCCGAAAAACAGGGGGGGAGGGCGCTTGAGTCCGGGCTTTTATTCACCCACCGCATCGGCAGGATCCTCGGCGAGGACCGGGTTTCGCGGATGCGCGATTTCAAGTGGAACGTCGATCCGGGCGGCATCCTCAATCCCGGCAAAGTGTTCGAGGAAAGCCTGGTCAGTCGCGGTCTCAGCCAGCTGGGCCCCGGAGAAATCCCGATCCGCATGTTCGGAAACGTGGCCGTCCGAAGGGCGATGGCCCGCGTCACGGGAAGCCGGGCCGCCGGCGATCCGTCCTGAAAAGGGCGGAAAGAGCCGCGGCCCCGTCTCGCATCCTTCGGAGAAGCCCCGCGATCCCGCTCCTTCCCTTGTCGCCCGCGCGCCGTCCCGGCTCTCGGAACGCTTTTCGTGAGCCGGGGGATCCCGTCCCCGCTTCAAAGACAAGCCGGGCATCCCGGTTGACTGTTTCGGCTGAATTTTTTAAAATGACAACTCCTGTCAGCGGCGGTGCACGGTCGGCCGCGCGGTTTGCGGACCGGGACAGAACGCGGCGCGACGGATATCGGCGGGGGGGCCTTCCGCGGACATGAGGGGATTTTTCTGACAACCCGATGGGAAAAAGGACGTCCATCCTATGAAAAAACTCCTGATTTTGGGGGCGGGGACCGCCGGCACGATAATGGCCAACCTGATGCGGCGCCGGCTGGACAAGAACGAATGGTCGATCACTGTTGTCGACAAGGACAATGAACATTTCTATCAGCCGGGCTATCTCTTCATCCCGTTCGGATTCCTGAAGAAAGAAGACATCGTCAGGGAAAAATCCGGGTTTATCCCCAAGGGCGTCGAGTTCGTCGTCTCCGGAATCGAAAAAATCGATCCTTCGGCCGATGCCGTCGTTCTTCAGGACGGCCGGAAAATCGCCTATGATTATCTCGTCGTCGCCACGGGGGCCGATATCGTCCCGGAGGAAACCCCGGGAATGCTCGACGGCTGGCGCGACACCATCTTTGATTTCTATACCGCCGAAGGCGCCACGGCCCTCCACGAAAAGCTGAAGGCCTTTGAAGGGGGACGGTTCGTCGTCCATGTCAACGAGATGCCGATCAAGTGCCCGGTCGCGCCCATCGAGTTTGTGCTTTTCATGGATGACTGCTTTTCCAGGCATGGACGGCGCGAAGGCGTGGAGCTCGTCTACGTCACGCCGTTGTCTTCGGTTTTCACCAAGCCCCTGGCCTCGAAGAAATTCGGCGCGCTTCTCGAGGAACGGCGCATCCGGGTCGTCACGGACTTTTCCGCGGAGCGGGTCGATGCCGGAAGCCGGAAGCTTGTTTCTTATGACGATCGGGAAGTCCCCTTTGACCTGCTCGTCACCGTTCCCACGACCATGGGCTCCGGGGTCATCGAGCGGTCGGGCATGGGCGACGAGCTCCGTTATGTCCCCACCGATCCGGGAACCCTCCGGTCGAAAAAACATGAAAACGTCTTCGTCATCGGGGACGCGACGGACCTCGCGAGTTCCAAGGCGGGATCGGTGGCCCATTTTCAATCGGAAATCCTCGCCGAAAATATTTTGCGGGCGATCGATAAAAAACCTCTGGCGCCGGACTTCGACGGCCATTCCAACTGTTTCATTGAAACGGGGCGCCGCAAAGCGATCCTCATTGATTTTAATTACACGGCGGAGCCTCTGCCGGGCCGGTTTCCGATTCCGCTCATCGGTCCCATGCCGCTCCTCAAGGAAAGCCGGATCAATCACCTCGGCAAGCTGGCTTTCCGCTGGATTTACTGGAACATGCTTCTCAAGGGAAAGCCCATCCCGTTCGTTCCCTCGCGAATGAGGACGGCCGGCAAAAAGCTTCCCCGTGAACGCGCATAGTCAACCCAAGGAGGGCAAAGATGCCTCAAAAACGAATCGCGGATTTTACGATTGACGTCGACGAGGAAGGATTCCTGACGGACTTGGGCCAATGGAACCGGGATATCGCCGCGGCGATCGCGGCCGACGAGGGAATCCCCGCGCTCGGGCCCGCCCATTGGAAGGTCATCGAGTTCCTTCAGAAGGAGTTCAAGGAAAGCGGACAGGTCCCTTCCGTCCGAAAGCTCAACAAGTCCGGCGTCGTCAGCACGAAGGATCTGTATGCGCTCTTCCCCGGCGGTCCGGCGAAGAAAGCGGCCAGGATCGCGGGTTTGAAGAAGCCCGAGGGCTGCGTCTGAGAATCGGCGCATCGGATACGCGGCAAGGAGAAAACCATGACGGAAAAGATCAAGAAAGTCTCAATCATCATTTCGAAGGGCTCTCTCGACGGGGTCTACCCCGGGCTGATCATGGCCAATGGAGCGCGCATGGAAGGGATCGAGGCGAACCTGTTCTTCACTTTCTTCGGCATGGACGCCATCCACAAGGACCGCATGAAAAAGATCAAGGTCGCCACGGTCGGAAATCCGGGCATGCATCTGCCGACTTTCCTCGGCTCCATCCCCGGGATGTCGGCCTTGGCCACGAAAATGATGATGAAGACCATGGACAAGCTGGACATCCCGCCCGTCCCCGAGTACGTCGAGATGATCCATGACGCCGGCGGTAGGCTTTACGCCTGCAAGGCGACCGTGGATATGTTCAAGTTCAAGAGGGAGGATTTCTGCCCGCAAGTCGAGGCGATCATCAACGTCGGCAGGTTTTATGAAATTTCGGCCGGCGGCCAAATCATTTTCACCTGATCGCCGGCAAGGCGGATGCGGGTGGAGGGTTTCGCGGGCCCGCTCCATCCTTTTGACGCCGGGGCCGGACGCCTTTCCCGGAATCTATTTTTTGTCCGGAATCCTCGACTCAAAACGGTATTGACCCGAGCGCACCTCGAAAACGGCGCGGCCCGCGTCCGTCCCGGCGAAGCTGACCCCCTCCGCTTCCGAAGCCGGGCGTCCGCCCTCGGAGACATCCGCGGCGCCGGAGGCCGGCATATAAACAAGCGCGCGGGCTCCGGCCGGGATCTCGACATCGAGAATGAATTTTCCTTCGCGGATTCTCCAATCCGACGCGATCTCCCCCCTGACGGAATGGTAGCGGGTCTTGGCCCAGGAGATGTCTCCGACGGGGTGGGGGTCGATGACCACTTTTTCGAATCCCGCCGAGTCGCCGGACTGCCGGATGCCGGCGAGTCCCGTGTAAAACCATTCCATGATGTGACCGAGCATCATGTGATTGTTGGAGACATCCTCGCGCGCCGGCCAGGATTCCGTCAGGGCGGTGGCCCCCTTGGCAAGCTGGTAGCCGTAGCCCGGAACGTCGGAGCGGGAGTTCATTTCGTAGATGAGCTCGTTGGCCCCGCCTTCCTCGAGGGCTTTGACCAGGTAATGAAAACCGATGTCGCCGGCGGTCAAGGCTTTTCCGTCCTTTTCGATGGCGCGGACCAAATTTTCGAACACGGCTTTCCTCTCCGCCTCCTCGGCCAAGCCCAGGCATAAGGGCATGGCCATCGACGTCTGGCTCCCCGTGGCATAGATCTTGGCGTCGCGGTCAAAAAACCTCGCGTTGAATGCCCCGCGGACCTCGGCGGCGCGGCGCCGGTATTCAGCGGCGTCCGCGTTCCGGCCGAGAATCCCGGCCATCCGCGCAAGAAGGTCGAGGTCATGGTAATAGGTGGCCGTCGCCGTCAGCGCGATGGGCGTCAATTGCGATCCCCCCGGCGGATTCGGACCAAGGTCGTACCAGTCGCCGAGCCCATGAGAAAGGATGTGATCTTGGGCTTTTGCGTCCAGATAGGCGGCATATCCCCGCATCATGGGATAGGCCCGCTCCATCGCCGCGGTCGTCCCATACCACTTGTAGAGACACCAGGGCAGGATCACGGCGGCGCTCCCCCATTCCGGGGAATCCCGGAACCCGCCCTCGAACGGGACGAATTCGGGCGCGATGTCCGGTACGAGGCCGTTTTCAAGCTGCGCTTCCATCATGTCGCCGAGGAGCTTCATGTAGAGCGGCTCGATATGGAAGTTGTACTGAATGGAATTCCCCATGAGATATGCCTGTTCAAGCCATCCGAGCTTCTCGCGGTGCGGGCAGTCCGTGGGCACGCTGGCCAGATTGCTTTGTATGGCCCAGCGGATCAGGCGGAATATCCGGTTGAAGAGCTCGTTCGAGCATTCGAAACTGCCGGCGACCGGGGCGGAGTTCCGGGTATGAAGAAGATGGAGGCGGACAATCCGCGGAAATTCATCGTCCGCGTTCCCGGGCTCGGCGCCGGGCCCCCCCGGCGGTTCTTCAAGGGCGGGCCGCCCGCCTTGGCCTGACCGGGTGTCCGGGACGGCGTTTTCGACCTGGACGTAGCGGAAGCCGTAGTAGGTGAAGCGGGGCGCCCATTCTTCCTCTCCGGCGCCTTTCAGGGTGTAGAGGAAACAATAAGGCCGGCCCGACGCCTTCTGCGTCACGCAACCGTCCGGGTCCAAGAGCTCTCCCGGGACCATTTTCACCTGCTGCCCGCTCCGGCCCTTGACGGCGAGCCGGATGATCCCCGACGCGTTTTGGCCGAAATCATAAACGAAAATCCCCCCCCTGGGCTCGGTCACCCGGGCGTTTTCGAATACCTCCATGATTTTTAATGGATAATCGCTCTCGGCTTTCAGCGCCCCGCCCGGCCCCTGGGAGGAGAGCGCGTTTTTCCACGCCGCGTCGTCGAACGAGGGCATGTCCCAACCCGGCTGTTCCAACCGGGCGTCGTAGTCTTCCCCGCCGTATATGCTGGAAAACGTGATGGGCGACCGGCCGGCCTTCCAGTCCGGGCCGCTGACGATGGTCTCGCGTTTTCCGGATGCGTACTCGATGCCGAGCTTGACGATGGCCGTCGGCGTCCCGTGGGCGATAACCAGCTTCCTGTAGCGCTCCCGGTTGATGTTGAAAAAGCCGTTGCCGACGATGAGGCCGACGGCGTTGCGGCCCTCCCGCACGAGAGATGTGACGTCCAGAATGTTGTAGAGGCAGGTCTTGCGATAATCCGTCCAGCCGGGTGCGAGAAAGCCGTCTCCGGCTTTTTTCCCGTTGACGCGGAGTTCGTAATGGCCGAGCCCCGATACGAAAACGATGGCTTTCCGGACTTCGCCGGAAACCTCGAATTCCTTCCGGAAAAGCGGAATGACGGGCCGTCTCACGGCGGCTTCTTCAAGATTATCCCCGAAGCCGTGAACTCCGGGAACGACCTTGAGGGAATCCGGAAGCTCCTCATAGGCGATCCATCGGGCTCCTTCCCAATCCGGGACTCCGGGAAGCCCGGTGATGAAAGAAGCGGGTTCGCTCCAGCGCGCGGGGCGTCCTTTCCCGTCCCATATTCTCACCCTCCAGATATATTCCGTTCCGGCCGCGAGTTCCGGGCCTTCGTAGGGGACAAAGGCGCTTTGCGCGGATGTCTTTTTTCCCGAATCCCAAACATCGGATCGGCCTTCGGACAGGCTTTCAAGCCGGGTCGCCACCAGGATTTGGTACGCGCTCTGGCCCTGGCCGCGCTCGTCCGAGACGATCTCCCAGGAGAACCGGGGGCCGCTCGCGGCGACTCCCGCCGCGTTTTCCCGGCCGTCGCACTTCAGATTCCGAAGCGCGACCGGACTCGTCCGGCAGGAAGACAAGATACAAGCGAGCGCGAAAATTGCGGGGATCGATTTCGTTGCCATTCATTGACTCCTGACATGGATTGAGGATGACCCCTTTCTAGCCGACTCTATGCCGCCGGACGCCAGGACTTTCGCAAGGTGATGACCCCGCGGCTCGTCCGGCGGCCGGAAGGAGCGCCGGGCCCCGGCCCGGTGATCTCCACTTTCAGGAACAGCCGCTCCCCGGTTTTCATCCCGCCCTTCTCCCGGGGCACGGACAGCCAATAATCCACGTAGCGGTCAAAGCGGCCGATGCGGAAGTTCCACTTGTCCTCGTCGAGAAGCCCGGCGGATTCCCTGTTTTTCCCGCGAAAAAACGCGGCGCCATGGGTTTCCACGCCGGAGGCGCCTTCCGTGAATTGGAGGGTGACATCGTATGCGCCCGGCTCCGCCGCGAGTCCCGTGACATCGGCCCAGAGAACCAGCGTCGGCGAGTAATCGAAATCCTCGTCCTTCCATTCCAGAACGGGATGCCGCCGGAAATCCGGATGCGGATCCTCGATCCCCAGCCCGGCCCCGAGAAGCCGCGCGGCTCCGACCGCATGGGCCGCGGCATCCACGGTGTCGCGGAACCTCGAAGCCAGCCGGCCTCGAGGCTGCGGGTTGACCAGCATGCCCCACTCATAAAGAGCCGGGGCGAAAATTTTCGCGGCATCGTCCATCGCGGCCAAAGCCTGGCCGGTTCTCTGTTTCTTGAGGGGTTCATCGGGCAACGCGGACGCGTCGGAGACGGCTTTCAACGCGGACAGAAGGTCCAGCGCCGCGGCGACGCTCAAGGATTCATTGACGGCGGCCGGCGCTTTCATTTTTTCGGCCATCCGGAGGGCCCGCCGGGCTAGGGCCCGGCTTTCCTGAAGGTCGGCGTCGCTCTCGAATTCGGCCAATATTCCTTCCCCGAAATGGAGTCCGCCGAATTTCGCCGCAGCATCGGCATCGACGATCAGGCCGTTCCGGAAAACGAACTCGCCGGCCCGGAAGATAAGCCCTTCCACCGGGCGGCTGCCAGCCAATTTCCAGCCGGCGGGGCCGATGGCCTCGGTCCATTCAGCGAATTTTCCGGGCGAGTTCATTCCCTTCCGGGTCGCGTAGGCTTCCGAGAATTCACGCGCCGTCCGGCCGCGGCTGTTCCAGCTCCATTCGGCGGCGGCGGTGACGTTGAATTCGTAATAGCGGTTGGACGGCGTCGCGTAGCCGATGATGCTCCGCAGCCCTTTGTCAACGAACTCCTGCATGCGCGCCCGGATGAACTGCGGTCCGGTGAAGGGGAAGACCGTCCGCCAGGAATTGGTCAGCTGGGGATAAACGCCGAGCCAGCGGCCCGATCGGGCGTAATCCTCGAGCAGCGGATAGATCATCGGTCGGTGCGAGCTGTCGTAGGTCCGCCCGCCGTCGTAATAAATCACCCGGGTTTCCGGCTTGACGGCCGCCAGGATCTTGCCGTTCGAGTCGTAGCTGGCCTGCGTCAGGAGAATGCGCAGGATCGAACCGGGATGCGCCGTTTTGATCTTGTCGAAGGCGGAGATGATTCCCTGCGTTTCCAGCACGAAGGGCTCCCTGCCGGCGCATCCGGGGCAGTGGCAGCGGTTCTCCATCTCGGAGAGCCAGACATCCACTTCCCGGATTCCCGGCATTTCGAGGAGTTGCCCCATCCAGCCCGCGAGCAGCTCGATCGTCCGCGGCTTGGAGAAACAGACGGGCGGCGTATAATCGGTCGGGAGCGGCTTCCCCGGTTCCGGGACGGCGGCGACCTCGGGGTGGAACTTGAACAGCCCCGTCCCGGCCAGCTGCTCCAGATGTAGGATGATGGGCACGATCTTGATACCCGTGCGGGCGCCTTGCTCGAGGAGTCCGGCGTCGAGAGAGGCCTTCGGCGAGCCGTCTTCGTTGAAGCCGAGGTTGGAATGGACCTCGACCACGTTGAGCTTCCGGTCCGCCATCCAGGCGAGGTCCTGAGCCGCGTTCCCTCCCCACTCGCCGCGCTCGGCCAAGTCAGGCCAGTCGAGGATGTCGACCAGGGGAAGATCGAACCCCTTGCACGGAGCTCCGGCGGCCGAAGCGAGCTGATCCAGGGTGCGCGACGCGTAAAGAAGGCCCAACGGGGTGTTGGCGGCGAGAAGAAGACCGCGGAACCGCTTCTTGGTGAAGACGGGACGAATGGCATACGCCTGATCGTTGTTGGGAACCTTGGCCAACGCTTCCCTCAGATCGGCGGGGCAATCCCCGGACGTCAGCGCCAACCGTATTTCGAAGCCCCGGCCTCTCGCCAGCGGCCGGAGGATTCCCTCGGCCGCGCGCACGAGAGGATCGATCGACGGCGGGATGGCCAGCGAGATATCCTCGCAGGAGAGGCGGACGGTTTTTTTGATGTCGATTTTCTGCGGCATCGGGATGAGGCGGTTCGTCCATTTTTTCTGGTCTTCCGGCCGGGCGGCGAAGCCGGGCGTCCCGGATACAATCGCCGCGAGGCCGAGGCAGGCGAAAAGCTTGGAGAAGCGATTTGTTTTGCTCATGGTGTTACCTCGTCTATCCTATTCGAGTAACACATTCGAGAAAGAATTTCCAGACGACAGTACGAACATCCGGCCATCCGCGGGGCTTGAAAACCCGGCCGCTCTCCGGTAGATTAGTGTCTGTCGATGGTTCCTGCAATTCATCTAAGCCGAGGGTCATCGTGATAAAAACCGCTTTATGCCTGATCGCCGTTTGCCTTCCTTTAAGCCTTGCCGGATGTCTCAATGTCGAAACCGCGCCCGCCGGCGCGTCGAGGCCGGATGTCTCCTTGGTCCCCCGGCCGCTTCAACTGGAGCGGCAGCCGGGTTCCTTTGAAGTGAGACCGGAAACCCGGATCTATCTGGCCTCCGACGATCCTGAAATGGAAAGGGTGGCGCTCGATTTCGGCGAGAAACTCGGGCTGGCCTCCGGCATCAAGATTCCCGTTATCGCCGGAATTCCGGAAGATCCGCACGGGAATTTCCTTTTCAGCCGGACGAACGCGGACGATCTTGCCGAGGAGGGCTATAGGCTGTCGGTGACGGACCGGTTCGCCTCCTGCGAGGCCAAGACCGGGCGGGGGCTCTTCTACGGAATCCAGACGATTCTCCAGCTCCTTCCGCCGCAGATTCACACCGGGAAGCTTGTCCCGGATGTCCGCTGGACGATTCCCGCGGTCCGCATCGTTGATGCTCCCCGCTACCGCTGGCGGGGGATGATGCTCGATGTCTCGCGGCATTTTTTCACGAAGGAGTTCGTCAAACGGTACATCGACTACCTGGCCATGCACAAGATGAACACGTTCCATTGGCACCTCACGGATGACCAGGGCTGGCGGATCGAAATCAAGCGCTATCCCCGGCTGACCGAAATCGGCGCCTGGCGCGTGGACCGGGAGGACAAGCATTGGAAAGAACGCGATCCCCAGGCGGACGGCGAAA
>Ga0228535_1001561_pt1 | contig 32936 bp, 28 predicted proteins | sample SJ1metagenome_FD_168457 | JGI IMG/M metagenome (GOLD analysis project Ga0228535, IMG submission 168457) | Enriched culture of PCE-dechlorinating microbial communities from Ithaca, New York, USA - SJ1 | ecosystem: Engineered > Modeled > Simulated communities (microbial... > Unclassified | place...
CTTTCGCAACCGCTCACGCTTCAAGATGGTCATTCTGTTTCACTTGGGCGGCTTGTCGATGATGCCAGAAATGGTGATCTGACCCATAGAGAAGTCGGAAGAGCCATATTTTTAATTAAAAAGGGAAATAAAGATAATTCATTTTTAGAAGTGAGCAAAAACCGAAGGACGAAGAAAATTTACAAGAGCCAAATATTAATCTGAAATAATTCTGACAGGAGTTCAACGCCAGCGTCCCTGTTAACTTTTTATAGGAGGAAAAAACAATGCAGAAATGGTTTGAAGTAATTCCAGAACTAGTAAAAGCAGGTGATAATGTCCGAATATATGATTCTAAGCTAGAGTGTTATACATTACTTGAAGTTTTAAAAGTATGCCCTAAAACTTTGCGTGTTTTGAAATTTGACGAAAAAAAAGAGATTGAATATCCGGTATATATTCAGCATAAAAAACTTGGCCTAATACCTCGAGAAATAGGCAAAGATGAAGAAACGCCTAAGATCTTTGAGGAAATTGCACAAGAATGGTTTAATCTTGCTTCTAATACAGAAGAAAGTGGTTATTTTACGGTAAGAGCAGGATTTTATTTTATTTATTCAAAGAAATTATGGTTTCTGCGTGCTCCGTTTGATAGAGAAGGCAAATATATGCCTCATATTGAAAAAATCGCAAAACGCCTAAGAGACGAAGGGGCAACTAGCGTAATTTTTGATGAGGGAGAGCTTGATTAGATGATAAATAATTTTAAACCAACTACCAGCACCCCAAATTTTGATAGTTGAATAATATTTTAATTCCATGCATCTGGGATTGATGAGTTCTTTTGTGAATAAATTATTTTTGAATTTCGATAATCGATCAAAGGCCAGCTTTTTGTTTTATCAATCTCGTATGAATCACCTGATCGAAAACCAGTGACTGGATGAATATCAGCCCATGCCGCAGGAGTTGACCAGCCGGGAGTGCCTAAATATTCATATACAACTTGTAATAACTCAGCAACAAATTTATCTAGTTGTGTTGTAATATTATTATTTTGTTTATAGAGATAAGGTATCCGTTTTAATTTTTCTGGTCCATAATTATTATATTGAGGCATATTTTCTTCAGGGGGTCCAAATCCAGAAATAAAAGAAGCATCTGAATTATCATCTGAATTATCAAGAGAAAAAATCATATTAGGAATATAGGTGCTCATTACTTTTATGGTTTTGTCTGTCGGTTTTAAAGGATCCATCATATTAAATTCATTAAATATATCGTTTGTATATGATTGATTTTTTCGAATTAAATCAATATAAAAATTACTTATTATTTCACCAGTAGCTTTAATATTTATTGGCTTTTTATATGAAATAAAATATTTATAAATTGGATTAAAAATGGATTCTCCGTCCTTTTTATTTAATCGACTTCTTCTAAATTTAAGATCTATATCAATAACGCTAGAAAGATTTTTTAATCCATTTTCAAGATCTGATTTTCTCATATGTGATTTAACGGTAATTATTGCTATAACGGATTCTGGAGGAACAATTACAAATTCATCAATGCTAAAGATTACTCCGTATTTCGATGAATCCCAGATAATAATATCAATTTGTTGGCTATTTTTTTCAACTTCAAAGCCATAAATAAAACCGCTACTAATAGAAACTGAATTTGGTAGTATTTTACGAAGAAAACTTCTAAGCAAACCTTCTCTAAATATTCCGCTGCTATACTGTTGTGCAAGACCCAATAGTTTAAAAACGCGGTTTTTCTCTGCTAAAAACTGTTCAATATAGCTTTTAGTAAATTGTCGAAAATTGTTTAAAATTTGTGACCCATCTTGACCAAAATTTTCACTCATTTAATATTTCCTTCTTTAATTGAGCCGAAAGTATAAATAAAATATTTGCTAGACATGCGATCTATCAATAGCGCAAAACTTGCCAAGCAAAGTGTAAAGCAAGTTTTATGTCATAGGCAAGTCAGTTTAAAGAAAGTGTTAATAGCCATTAAGGATTATCATGTCCAAGATTTTTAGAATTAATATTATTATCATTTCTGTCATTATTAATATGATTGTTAAAATCATTTGAATTTTCATTATTATTAATGGATGAATTATCAGGTTTTTTTAACCTAATTGCATTAATATCTAAATTATCAGGTAATATAACATTTGGGGAATTATTAGAATCTAAGATTGATTTTATTCTAGATAAGTCATCATGAATAATATTTTCATAAGCAGAGTATTGTATTTGATTCTGTATTTGATTCTGTATTTGATTTATAATTTTTAAAGCTTTACGAATATTATCCTGAGAATTTAATAATTCGGTTAATGATTTTGAATTAGCAAAGGTTTTTAATAAGTAATTGCGAATATTATTTAAATTATCGATTTCTATATTGCTACTATAAATTACATTTTTTATGATGCTATTATAATTATTAACTTCAGTTATTGCTTCTTTAGATACCTGTTGATTCATATATTCATTAGCATACTTCAAGAACAAATCCCCAGAGTACATGTGAAAATTCATTCCTGTTTCTTCTTTAAATTCTCTAATCAATTCAACACGAGGTCCTTTTCTCTTTTCTTGAAATATCTCCCACCAATCATCCTTTAAATCATCAGTAATAAATATAACATTCATTTTAGATTCTAAAGATTGCTTAATTATTTGCTTCCACAAAAATAGATCTCCATATCGATCTTGTTCACTTTTTTTCGCATCTTGATATCCAGGAGGAATTTTATTATCAAAACGCTTTTTGCCTAATTCAATTAATTTATCTTTAGCTTCTTCATTAAAAGGCTTCCCAACCTTATTTTCAAAAAGATCAGCTATTTCTATAAGATATTTATCATCATCAATTAGGCAAGAATATTCATTGCGCTTTTCATTGAGATCGTTTTTAATTTCATTCAAAAGTTTGATGAATTTGTCTAATAAATTTTTTTCAATAAATGGGTTTTTGATATTTTTATTAAAGGTATCATATATTCCTTCAATTTGTTTAATAGCGTCTTCGTATATTTTTACTTGATCATCAATAACCTTTAATCTATTTTTTAAAAATTCATAACAAGCTTGATGTGGTATCCATAATCTATCAGATAAGTTCATTAATAATTTAATCAAATCATCTTTTGTATTTTTTGAATATCTATAAATATTTAATAGAAAGCTTGCATCAAATACTATTAGGGAATTTTTCCATAAATCTTCAATTTCTCTTTTTTGCTTTGGGAAATACTCAAAGAATTCTTTTCTCATATTTTTATATCTCCTCCTATTAATTAGGGCTAACTAACATATTCTACATCAGAAAACCTGGTAAGGGAAGAAAAAATCTAACGAGCGAAAGGCATCAGCGCGGTAAACCCTGCACGAAAAACGTTATGCAGAGTTGAAGCGCTATACGCTTTTTCTGCGTCATGTTAGAGAGGGACAGCATAAGTACGGCACGTCGTGCTGATATGCCGGCTTCGCGTGCCAGCCTCGCTCTATGAAATCTTCCTTCAAGGAGCTTCGTTATGCAATCCATGGCATTCGACAGGATCGTATTCAAGCACTATCTCTTGGCAAAATGCAATTTCAGCGAAAAGGCAGGCAAATGGGACTGCATATGGATCGATAGATTTTTGCGCTGCTATCCGGACTGGATCTAACACCGAGAGAAAGCCATTGCCGCATTTGTGGAGTATCTATCCAAATCCAAGCCTGCCAATATCATCAGCATGGCGCTCTGGTACGTGCAATTATTCATTGCTTTTTGCGATGTTGGCCCAGCTGAAGAAGCGAAGCGTCTTGCAACTGGCACAAAAGAAAATTCAGCCAGCTCGAATCCACACGCAATTTCGACCTCATCCTTGTTTGGGAATAATCCAATAATACAGGACTTATCACGTCTAATCTTCACGCGATTTTTCTGAGGAAATCTGACGATTTTTTTGGCCATCTCAGATTGATTTTTTTTAGGGAGTTTTAGCTTGCATTACACACCAATTATGGTTGCCCAGAGTGTAGGTATGCATAAGCGCTTCAAAAAGGATATTGGAGATCCTTAGGAAGTCCCTAGTGTTTCAAGTATTGCCCGTTCAAGGCGCTTCCCGGGTTCTCCGGGTGCGTCGTGGTAGGCTTTCACAAGATCAGCAAAGGCTTTCAGGTTCATTCTGTTTTCCCTTTATGGATAATAGGTTATGGTGCGGATAGTAACCTCTTGCGGTTCAAGATAAACCTTTCCAAACTTTGAGACTTCTGCACTTGTTATTTGCTTTGTCCAATTCCCGAATTTATCGTATTCGTAGGTGTAGATTTCTTTCCTGATTAGTGATCCGTCGGCGTAATACAAAGTTTCAATCATGTTGCCCTTGGCGTTGTAGGTGGAGATATATTTCTTTTCCAGTGATCCGTCGGCATTATAGTCGGCTTCTTCCGTCTTGTTCATGTTGCCCTTGGCGTCGTAGGTGTAGATATATTTAAAGTTTAGCGATCCTTTAGCATTGTACGTAGCTTCTTCTATCATGTTGCCCTTGGCGTCGTAGGTGTAGATATCTTTAAAGTTTAGTGATCCGTTGGCGTCGTACCGGTCCTCTTCCGTCATGTTGCCCTTGGCGTCATAGGTGGGGATATATTTCTCGTTTAGCGATCCGTCGGTATCGTACCAGTCCTTTTCCGTCATGTTGCCTTTATCGTCGTAAGTGTAGATATCTTTAAAGTTTAGCGATCCTTTAGCATTGTACGAAGTTTCTTCTATCATGTTGCCCCTGGAGTCGTAGGTGTAGATATATTTCTCATTTAGTGATCCATCATCATACTTGGCCTCTTCAATCATGTTGCCTTTGGTGTCATAGATAGAAGTTGTTTTATCGCGTAGATCATTTTTAACATATTCTCCGAACTTTAAGGTTAATCCCCATGTTTCTTCTTCTAGCGTGTGCACTTTCCCTTGTAGACGCGCTGATTTGAGATTCTGTGCTGAAGTAGTTCCTAGTAGTGCGATCCCCAACAGCATCACGGCGATTAGCTTTTTCATAACTTCCTCCCCTTGAATGCCGATTTTACGGCATCCTTTATTTGTTTATGGCCGGCGGTTTGTGGATAGCTTCTTAAAAAGTCTTCCACTTCTGTGGCGGTGTATCCATAATCAGGGCGGGCAGCCCTTCGCGCGATTTCAAAGCAAAGCCGGTTCCGGCCGTCAAAATTCCCGTCCTCATAGGCCCATTGTGCAATCATTGACAAGAGCGGCGGGGTCTTTTGCCAGTCTGGGCGTTCATAGGTGAAATGCGGCTTTACGACGCCGGGTTTTTCGTCTTGATACGGTGTTAGGCTGTTTTCGATAATGGCTGGCAATGTCGGGGCATGGGCGAATGATTCAACAAGGATATATTGTTTCGTTCCTTTATACTTGAAATGGAGGTGAAAACCACCACTTGGAGTTTTTGTATAGCATGGAAACGATCCAGCCTGGATATTCTGCAAATAATCAGGTAAGGCAAACCCTCGTTGTGCAAAAAAAGCGTAGAATGAGGCCAGACCGTTTCCGCCGTCTGCAAAGCCAATATCAATATCAATACACAATAAGCCAGCATCCCCTGGAATGAATCGGAATCCTTTAATCTTGACGCCTTATGCCCATCCGGCTAAATCTCCTCGGCCTTCTCGAAGGGTGGCGATTTCAGCAAAATCATTTATAAAAGCTTTTCGGCAGTCTTCGCGCATAGCGATTAGCGCACCACTTGCGTAGATTACGATAATGATTTCAGCTCTGATAATTCTTTTAACCGCTCTTTAGCTCGGGAAACAACATCAGCATTAAATGATTCAGGATACCGGGCAATTACCGATTCGAAAGTTAAATCAGGCATTCCCATTTCTATCAGCACCTTATAGCCAGCTGGCTCTATTTTCCTATCAACCGCCTTTTCGGCTGCATGAATAAGCCCATATCGTTTTACCATTTGCCATGTCCTTGACGCAGATGTCTTGCGCTTATTTTTATCAGATAGCACTTGCTCATACGCATAGATGGCCTCGAGTAATTCAAACTCAATATTGCTAGAAGGTTTGCGGGAAATAGCCAGAAGTTCAACAGCTCTGCGGCGAGCTTTTTGCGCAAGTTCAGGATTTATTTCTCTGACATTTTTGGCAAGTTGCATGCATTCGTCAGGAGTTTTCAATTTTTGTATAATATCATCCATATTCATCTCCCTAAAAGGATAGCATTTGATTAACCATCGAGACGTACATGGGCGCAATTTGTGCCGCACGCAGAGCGAAAATACAAACTGTGACAATAGCTGAGTCAGGTTGAAGCAGCTGTTCAAAGTCTTTTTATTCAACAACATATGCATTATTAACATGATACTCTGTTGGATCAGTTATTATTTTATTTTGAATAACTTCATATTTAGGATATAATTGGTAGCCAATGATACCTTTTCTTTCCAAAACTTTCAGTTTACTTAAATGAGTAACACGGAAGAGTAATTTTCCAAACTGTATTGTAATATTATAAACTGATCTTGCATTCTCTATTATTTTTATTTCTACATTATCATCAAATGTTAATTGCATTGTTCTTCCTTGCCACCAAAATAATTCTGTTTTAAAATTTGAAAAAGCAAAATCAATATAAGTATTTTCAGGTATTATCCCTTCTCTAAAACTAGAATAATGTTCTTTCGGTACTATATGTTCACTATTTGCACAATAATTAAGTTGAATTGCTGTCTTAAAAAACCACTTCGAAAGTATATGAGAATATTTTTCAGAAATCTCTTCTGTTCCATTATTTAAGCCTATAATTATATTCTTTGCAGAATTCTCAATTTCCCCTAGAAACTCATTATTACATTTTTTGCATACATGACCATTAAGAAATTTATTCAATACATGTCTTCTAGTTGATTTTATAGCGCCAGTTACAGAATACCTAGTATATACAAAATCTGCCATTTTTATATTAAAGTATTCTAATAGCCATTGAGCAAATACATGCTCATTGGATAAATCAGAACTTCAACAAAAAATGCATCCCATTTTAATATTTACCATCCCGAAGGGTACGCCGAATATTTGCTTAACCTGCGAGGCGTAATGGAGCGATTCTTGCCGAGGCGCGAAATGACGACAAGCAAGAATCGTGACATAGCCGAGAAAGGTTGAAGCAGTTGTTAGCTGTTTTTACATCTCAGCAGAAAATTTTATACCCATACGACGAATAAACTCAAAATCATTAATCCATTCAATCTTCAAGTCGTCACACACATTAGGTATTCTTATTCTATTCCTTGAACGAAGTTCAATATTTTCTTTTGTTACTACAACAGCGTTTTCAGCCATAGCATGTGCAATTACCCATGGATCAGCCAATGACCGGCTTTTTAGAGTATCTACAAGCCTGTGATGCGATGGATTTTCATAGACTTTTTTAATACATTCTTCTACATCTTGGTTAATTTCATGAACAAATATTTCTTTGTGTTGTTTAACCCACACTAGGAGCTGATCATCCTCTTTTTCAATTTCTCTAAAAACTTCTTCAGGTATAAATATGTCCCCTTTTTCAATCAGGGATTCAAGACAATTCCAATAGCTGCTGCAAATATCAGGCGCATAGTACCAATTCCATGCTTGAATCAATACATTTGTATCTAGACAGTATTTCATACTAAAGCCCTACCTCTTTAGATATCTTGTAAAAATTATTAACTTTAGCGCCCAACAATGATGATGCAAATGATGGTGTAATTTGTTGTGAGTTATATAAACCAAGAACATATTTAGTAAACATCTTTCCATTATGGATTGATTTCATAAGATAATAAGAAGGACCGCCTTTACTTTCACCGACAGAGTCTTTATATGCCTTTATTTTTTCCCACTCTTCATGGAATTTATTTACAAGAATGAAATATTTCTGCTTATTGAGATAACCAAGATCATACATTCTGCGAGAAACCATTGTTTTACTTACTTTATAGTGTAAAGAAATATAATCAACAACCTGCTCTATATTACCTATTTTATGAATGTAACTATCAATAAAATTTTTAGTTGAATCGGGTGGTAATAATACATTAGCAGCAATCTTGTTGCATTTGATCTCTATTGGATCATAATCAGAGATATCAATATTTCTAAACCCAATATTTGAGACTCCAGAATCATCTAACCAGAGGTGAGCTAATTCATGGACAAGTGTAAATATTCTTGCAGCTTTAGCATCATTTTCATTTAGGAAAATGAAGGGAGCCATCTTATCAGAAATAACAAAACCTCTAGCTTCATTTACACTGATTTTCTTACCAGCTTCATTCCCGGTTTGGAAAACGAAAACGCCAATATTCTCAACTTTATCAATCCATTGATTGAGAGCTTCTTGTCTTGAAGAAAATGTTTCATCCTCAGAAATACCAAGAACAGAACGAATATTTTCAGAAATTATTACTTCATCATCTAATGTTGTATATGAACCTACAAAATCCAATTCTTGAGTATCTTCATCTTCCATTATTTCTTTTAATGCCATAGATCGTTCAATTGTTTCACGAATAAGCAAAGAAAGTTCTGGAGAAAATGGAACACGTTCTTTTTCAGCTACTTTTCTATAATCATTCATTGGTTTATAATTTCTTGGGATTACTGGAAGATATAAAACTGATAAAGGCCGTTTATAGATTTCAGACATTTTTCGTAACAAGGTAAATGAGGGATTATCAATTCCATTTTCATAATTGCTTAATTCTATTGAATCAATATGAAGTTTTGCCGAAGCTTCTTCTAATGAATAGTTTATTGATGATCTAGCCCATTTTAATAGATCTGGATTTGGGTGGGCAATCCTAGCTTTCATATAATATTAACCCCCTGATTATTTACTTTTTTCCTCTGCGCGAAGCGTCCTTCTAACATATTCTACATCATAGAACCGCACAAGAAAAGCAAAATTCGAAATCAAAAACATTATTCAAATATAAGATTGAAATCAAACCACATAGACAGCTTTAGAGCGCGAATAAGATCTCGTAGATAAGGCAAAAGCGGCATACGCATGCAAATCTGCAGCAATTCTCGAAAAATCGGGCAAGATAATAAAAGCAGCAGCTCTTAAAGCAACTGACACCAACTGTTCTGAAAATCTAGATATATGCCAAGCATTCCTATCCTTTAAGGCATTACTCATAAGTATCCTATAGGCGAGGACAAGCGCGGCCGCCGAAACAGGTTCGTGCTGATAGCAATCGCCTTTTTTCTTTACTTTCAAAAAAAATGGTAAAACAGCATGAATGCGGCGTCAACACCTCTTGCACAAGCAGTTATAAAAAATACAAGCCAATATCGCCCGCTTCTGACGTTGCCTCCTTAAGATTCCTTACCCTTTTGCCCTCTTATTTGATTCCATTACTCAATTCTTACGCCTCCCAAAAACCCTATCGCACCCTATGCAACAGCATGGAAACAATTTATTCAAACAGCTGTACACATTGAATCAAAGCCCATCCTGCAATGCGTATATATAGTAGGAGGAACCAATGGAATCAAAAATACCTGTGAACAACCCCATGCCATTTCCCAGAAGGGAGCGGATCCTCATCAGCGTGAACGAGGCCGCCCAAATGCTCAATCTGTCAAAATCCTACATCTACCGGGAAACCCGTAACCGCACTATCCCCCACGTGCGCATCGGCTCCCGCATCCTCTTCCGCGTCACAGACCTCAACGCCTGGATCGAACAGCAGAACCAGCCTGCCCTGCAGGAACAGGACTGCGCCTAAAGCCATACCTTGCCAATAACAAAGGAGACTCAAAAAATGACCAAAAGCCAGGCGCTTGAGATCATCAAGCGCTACCCCGACGCCAAGAACTACATCAAGCAATCACACCTCGAGCAGCTCTCGCCGCTCGTGGAAGTTGCCATCGAGGCAATCACCTGCAAAAAAGAGGATTTCCATTGCCTGCCCGGCAACACCTACATGCCCCGGAAAGAAACCATCGACCGCTTTGCCATGGCGGCCGGCATCTCATTCAACCCTCTCGAGGAATCGACGAGGAAAGAAAATGACTGCTACATCGGACGATCCCAGGCAATGGTAATGGGCCCCGACGGCAAATACTGCTACGGCGACGTCTGCGAGTACGAGTACGACGTGACTATCCGCCATGAAGAGGAAATGCTCATCGACCGCAATTCCAGGACGCCCAGACTGCACGCCGGCGCAAAACCAGTCGAAGACCGTGCCCGCCTTGCCTACCTCACCTTGCGGAAAACTGCCCGCCAGCGCGCCAACACCGGCGCGCGCAGCAGGGCTATCCTCTCCATCCTCGGCATGCAGACAGGCTTCAAGGACCTCTTTCCCCCAGATGCCCCGCCCACAGCTGAAAAGACCTTCCTCTTTTCGCGCATCATCGTAAACACCAAGAACGAAATGGTCTTGCACCGCATGCTCGACAGCCTGACTGCGCCCGCAAAGGCGCTCTACGGCAGCGACGCAAGAAACCTTGAAGCGCAGCCTCTGCACTTGGCACTGCCCGAACAGCCCGAACCCGAGGAAGACCCCGATCCAGCCACAGATGAGCATGAAGAAGCCATTGCATCCATACAGGAATCCCTCGATTCGGGGCTGTTGGGGCCTCGTGCCACACTAGCCGCCAGGGACGCGCTTTTAAACCACCAAAGCGATGATGCCTACCTTGCCGACATTGCCGCACGCCTGAAAGCGGCAATCGAAAACCGCAAGCACACGCAGCAAAACAACCAATGAAAGGAACAAACAATGAAAATACTCCACACCGCCGACCTGCACGCACGGCGTGAATCATCCCGTGAATTCTTCATTTCCTACGACTCCATCCGCAGCGCGGCCATGCGCCACGATGTTGCCATGATTGCCATCGCAGGCGACATATGGCACGGACCCGTCCAGAATTCGGCAGGCAGCCTCTTTCCTGATTTTATCGAGGCAATCCGCAGCCTTGGCGACATTGCGCCCGTCGCAATGATCTACGGCACCCCAAGCCATGACGTCGAAGGAAGCCTCGAGATATTCGAAACCCAGGAATGCAGCCATGGTATCAAGATATTGAGGCCTGGCACTGCCTATGTGCTGAAAAAGGGGAAAATAGAAGAATTGAATGGCGGCAACGAAGAAGAAGCAGAATTGCTCATAAGCGGTATCCCGGAGCCATCCAAGCGCTGGATTATCAGCGCTGCCTCCGAGCCCGGCTCCCGCGATGCCGACCTCGCCGCAAACGAAGCCTTCCGCATGCTCTGCATGGCCACAGGCTGCATGCGCGAACGCTACCCCCGCCTGCCTTCGCTCGTCCTTGCCCATGGCCAGGTGGAAGGCGCCACGACCGGCCACGGCAGGATGCTCGGCACCGGCGACGGCCTTCACTTTACAAAAGACAACTTAAAATCACTCAAGGCCGAATACATCGCCCTCGGGGACATCCACCAGCCCCAGCACATCGAAGGCACCCGCGCATGGTACGCAGGCAGCGCCTACCCCCTGGATTTCGGTGAAACCCACAGGGCAGGCTGCTGGATCGTAGACATCCACGAACCCGGAAAGCCAGTCGACGTAGTGCGCGAAAACTTCCCGCACCCGACCAACCGCCACCTCATCTCCCATGCCTCCTGCGCCATGGAAATCCCCACGATGCACAACCAGAAAGTCTGGTACGAAGTGCAAGGGACAAAACAGGAACTCGCCCCCCTCGATGCCGACATAATCCTCTCGCGCCTCTTGGCCCACGGCGCAGCAAAAGGGTCCAAAGTCACCTTCGACATCACGGATAGCGACCCCGTGCGTGCCTCGGAGATACGGACGAAAAAAAGCCTTGAGGAGAAACTTTCGACATGGGCGCAGGTATCTGGGGAAACACTCACTGAAAGCATCATTGAGAAAGCACGGAGCCTCGAGCGCGAGACCGCAGCGCGGAACGCCGCCGCAGGCAACGCCCGCTACCGCATCGACAGGCTCATCCTGCGCGGCGCCACGGGGCTGTGGGCAAAAAGCCGCAAAGACGAAATCGATCTCGACCTATCCTCCCGCGGCCCAGGCGTAATAGCGCTCATCGGCGCAAACGGCGCAGGGAAAACCACCATCCTCGAGAATCTCCACCCCTGGCCGAGGCTCCTTACCCGCGAAGGCCCCTTACGCGACCACTTCCGGCTCGCCGATTCTTTCCGAGACCTCTACCTGACCGACGAGGCCACCTCCTGCAAGTACCGCTGCCTCATCCGAATGCGCGCAGATATCCCTTCAGGCACCACCGAATACTGGCTCTTCCGCGACGCTGGGCAAGGCTACGTACCGCTTCCGGGCATCAATGGAAGGCTCGAGCCCTACCAGGAATGGATAGAGCGGCTCTTTGGTTCGCTTGCGCTCTACCAGCGGACCGCCTTTACCGCGCAGAAGAACAGTAAGAGCTGCCCTGATCTCTCAGCCGCAACCAAAGGCGAACGGAAAGAGCTCTTTTCAGAGCTGTGCGGCATCGACTGGCTCGAAGCCTACCGCGAAGCCGCCAAGGAAAAGGAAGATGCCCTCTCAGAAAGCCTAAAGAGCCTCGAAGCAAAGCACAGCATCTTAGCCGGCTCCCAGGCGCGCTGCGCAGCGCTGCAGAAAGAAATAGAGGAACATGCTGCCTATGCAGATGAAAAATCGCGCGAAGAGAAAGAGATTGTCCGCAAGCTCGAAGAAGCCAAGGACGAGCTCGCCAAAATAGAAAAGATGAACCAGGAGCGGACGCGCCTTATCCGCGAGCGTGAAGAAGCAAGAATGCGCATGCTGGAGCTTACGAAAAAGGAAAACGAATGCATGGGCAGCATCGAAAGCCTGCGCGCAAGCCTGCGCCTGAAACCCGAGATGCAGAGCATCATCAACAGGGCGCGCGAAATCGAAAACCGCCGGGAAGCGCTTGCAGCCGAGAAGGCCGCCCACGATGCACGCCAGAAGCAGGAGATGAAAGATTACCTCCTTGCCATGACGAGCTACACCACACAGCGCAACGACCTTGTCGCAGCAATGAACAAAATAAAGGTTGAAATAGCAACGCTGAAGGAGCGCGCGCATACCATCGAAGAGCGGCTTGCAATGCCGCTGGGCGAAAACTGCCCGGCATGCGGCCAGAAGCTGCCGCCTGAGCAGCTTGCACGGCAAAAAGAATTGAGAATTGCCGATGAAGCCTCCCTCGAATCGATCTATGCCAAGCTCATAGACATGCTAGCCAGCAAAAAAGAAACCGAGCAGAAACTGCAGAACCTTGTGCTGCCCAGCTACCCTGCCCAGATGGAATACCCCGGCACAGAAGAACTCAAAAGCTTAAGTAAGGAGTTTGCAGCGATCGACCTCGTGCGGGCATACGACATCGTGCAGCGGGCTGAAATCGCTGAAGGGACCATCGCACACCTGCGAATAGAGCTCAAAAAGCTCGAAGAAGAAATAGGCAAAGTAAACCGCATCGATGAGGACAGCAAAGCGAAACTGGACAGAATGCCGCCCAAACATGAGGAAGAAAAGCTCATGGAAGCAATCAGCACGCTGGCAGAAGAGCTGACAAACACCAAGCTGGACATCGCGCGGGCACAGACACGCCGTGAAGAAGCCGAAAAGCAGCTTGCGGAAGCAAAGCGAAACCTCGAGGAGTACGAGCGCCTGGGAGAACAGCTCAAAGCATTGACCCAGGAGATCTGCGAATGGGCACTCCTCGGACGCGCAACCGGCAAGGACGGCATCCAGGCACTCGAGCTCGATGCCCTTGCGCCGTCCATATCGGCAATTGCCTCGCGCCTTTTGGCCGCCTCGGGGAACGAAGGAAGCATCGCAATACAGACATTGCGGCTTGCAGGCAAAGGCTCCAGGCAGCACGCCATCGAGGATTTCGAGATCATGTACATAAGCGCCCGTGGCGATGAACAGGAAATATCCACCCTCTCTGGCGGCGAAGCAGTCTGGGTCCGCAAGGCCATCTACGACGCATTCGAGCTCATCCGCGCGCAGAATACAGGCATACAATTCCGAACCGTCATCCTCGACGAAGCAGACGGCGCCCTGGACCACGAGTCGCGCCTGCGATACCTGCGCATGATCGATGCAGCACACAGAGAATCAGGCCGCTACCAGACCATCATCGTGACACACAGCCTCGAACTGCAGGAAATGGCCGACATGAGCATCGCCATCGCAGACCTCAAGCCCCACGCCGACAGGCAGAACGCAAAGGACATTGCCATCCCCGCATGACCGGGTGCCCCGGCTTTCCACCGGGGCACTTTCTTACAGAATAGATATCCTCACTAATAGAAAGGATACGGAATGAGTGCAATCGACAAATGCCTATGCATGGTCCCTGAGCAGGAAGCATTCTTGCAATTCCATTACAAGCACCCGAACATCTACCTCGAATTGAAAGCGTTGGCGAACAAAGACCGAGCGCGGGGAGAGAAAAGCCTCGACATCCAGAAATTGCTCGCACGAATCCACGACCCCGCGATCGAAAGACTGCGACAGGAGCGCACAGATGCAGCGATAATTCTTTGCCACTATCGGGCGCTGCTTGAATCAGACTTTTGCCTTTGGAAGATGTTCCGAAGCGGAGGCTGACAATGGCGCGTCGCATGCGGCACGGGCTTGACTATTTCCCCCTCGATACCTCATGGGACCTCTCGATGCGCCTTTTAAAAGCAAAATACGGCCTTGAAGGCCTTGGAACCGTCATCCAGCTCATGCAGATGATTTACCGCGAAGGTTACTACATCGAATGGAGCAGCGAGACCAGGCAGCTTTTCTGTGCAGAGAACCAGATCGATGAGCCGAAATTGAATGCAATCCTCGAATTCTGCCTTGGCCACGGGCTATTCAACCAAGATCTCTTCAAGCAATACAGCGTATTGACCTCGCAAGCAATCCAGCGGCAGTGGATAAAGATATGCCTGTATTCCAAGCATAAAAATCTGGGAATCGATGCGCGCCTGAACCTCTGCCCGGAAAACAGCGATGCATATGGACAGAAAAGGGAATACCTAGACAGCACTAGCGGAAAAAACGCGCAAAATTCAGAAAGCCTGCGCGACAATTTCGGGGATTTTCCCGACAATGACGGGGATTTTCCCGACAATTGCGGGAAATTCCCGCAAAACCCGCGCAATATGCAGGAAATTGGTACGGAAATAAAAGAAAAAGAAAATAAAGAAAAGAAAAGCACCCTGGCGGAATTTTGCGCGCAGCCTGTGGAAAACAAAAGGGAAATCCAGGCGCTCATCAAAGCGCTCGCACAGAAAAAGAGCGCCTTCCCCAATGGGCCTCCGGCCTCCAAATGAAAAGAACCAAGCGCCCTGCCATTCAAGAGAATTGCAAACAAGGAAAGGCAATGAACAAGCTGCTTGAATGCGCCGGCAGGAGAGCAAGAAATATGCCAAATCTTGCAAAGAAGCAATGATATTTTTTAAAAAAAAATGCAAACTCCTCCCAAAATATTCAATCAAATGAGAAATTTTGCGCGAATATATATATGAGGAGGAACAAGAAATGACAAACGAAGAAAACAAATACCAATGGTATGCCGCCATGCTGGATGAGCTGAGAGCCCGCAAATACTCCACATCCACCCGAAAGCGCTACCTGGCAATCTGCCTGCAGATTGCGCAGGCTTACCCGGACAGGGACCTGAGATCCTTGAAAAAAGGCGAGCTTGAAAGCTTCCTTGCAGCCATGGAACGCGGCGGCGCATCTGCGAGCACCATCAACCAGGCAATCAGCGCTGCCACATTCCTATGGCGCAATGTCTTTGAGCTGCCATTCCCAATAAAAGTGAGGCCACTCAAGGACAGGCAGCTTCCAACCGTGATCACAAGATACCAAGTCATGCAGCTCATCGCAGCGGCAAACACGAGCAAAACCCGCCTTGCGCTGGCGCTTGCCTATTCTGCCGGCCTGCGGGTATCCGAGATAGCTTCTTTGCAGATCGGCGACATAAACCGCGAGCGCGGCGTTATCCACATACGAGCAGGAAAAGGGCGCAAGGACCGCGTCGTGCCACTTTCCCAACTTGTATCCGATATGCTGGATAAATACCTTGCACAGCATCCAACAAAGCGCTGGATTTTTAGAGGAACGACGGGAGGCAGCCATGTCAATGTGCGCAGCCTTCAGAATGCCATGGCAGCCGCGCGTGCGAAAGCAGGCTTATCCTCTGACGTGACTATGCATACCCTGCGCCATTCTTTTGCCACACACCTTGTCGAGCGCGGCGAAAACCTGGTTGTCGTCAAGGAGCTCTTGGGCCACTCGAGCCTGTCCACTGTGCAGCAGTACGTCCACATAGCCAAGACAGGGATCCTTGCAACCAAGAGCCCCCTCGATAGCCCGCCCCTGTACTGACCCAGCGCAGGGCGCAAGGGCAGCACCCCCTTGCGCCCTGCAGCCAAGCGGCAAGGAGAAAACCGCGCCCCCGCCAAGGACCCCCGCCCCCTCAAGCCTTCCAATGCGCTCACAACACACCAAATAGCCCCTCTTTACAAGCCCGGGACGCTGTCAAACCAGACCAGCGCCATCAAACAAGGAAAAGCGCCCACAAAGAAGAACCCACAACGCTCCCACACAAGCGCGGCGCCTGCGCGCAGAGTCCCAGAGCTACCAAAACTACACCCCTGACCAGCCCAGAAAGCCAGCACACAGGCACAGAGCCGCACGCAAAATACCAGCGCCAAGAACAACGCAGGATAGACAAAAGCCCCACCCAAGTGTATACTAAATCATACATGCCTGATAAACAGGTGGGGAACAGGCAAAATGACAAACAAAGGCCAGTTCAAAAAAGGGGTATCAGGAAACCCCAAAGGACGACCCAAAACCGGAGAAGCAATCACCGAACTCTTCAAGGAATACCTGGAAGGGATCGATGAAACCACCAAGCTTGAAAGAAAGCGCTTGCTCGTGGAGGAACTCTATGCCCGTGCAATGGGAAAGAAAACGATAAGCAAGCGGGGCAAACAAATCCAGCTGCCCGGATCCGATGAGCTTCTCAAATACATCGTAAACCGCCTCGATGGAATGCCAAAGCAGGCAGTCGACCTCGAAGCCTTTGTGGACGGTGAAGAAACACTCACGGTATTCATCGAGCGCCCCTCGGGCGCGCCTGCGAGTCGCGCGGACGAGAGGCGCGAGGGAACGAAGGATGCTGAAGACCAACCAGCATAGCATGGCCGCTAAACGGCCTTGGGTGCGCTCCTCAAGAGCGCGCACAAAACGCGCGGAGAGGAGCGCACCCGTGGCCGGCATGCTGACGGCGGCACAACACTATTTGCTTCAAGCTGGCACACTCCAAAAAGCCTTAATATCCAGAAATAGATATCAAGCCTATTCCCTCGAGCGCGCCCCCAGGGCGTGCCGAAGGCGCGCGAAAGGGGGGCGCGAGAGCGGTAAAGAAGCCTGCCATGCAGCTTAATCTAACCCCCAAGCAGACCGAAGTGCTCTTCTCCCCGGCGACCGAAATCCTCTTTGGCGGCGCAGCAGGACCCGGTAAGAGCCACCTTTTAAGAGTTGCGGCCATCATCTGGTGCAACGACATACCGGGCCTGCAGGTCTATTTCCTACGGCGCACCTACCCCGAACTCATGAGTAACCACATGGATGGCCCCAAATCCTTCCGTGCCCTCCTTGCCCCATGGATTGAAATCAAGAAAGTGAAAATCGTAGACAACGACATTCGATTCCAGCACAACGGCGCTGCCATCCACTTAAGGCACTGCCAGTATGAGCAGGACATGTACAACTTCCAGGGCGCCGAAATCCATTGCCTTATGATTGACGAGCTCACCACCTTTACCTACGCCATCTATAGCTTTTTGCGCTCCCGAGTGCGCATGACGGGCATCAAGCTTCCACCACAGTGGAAAGACCGCTTTCCCCGCATCCTCTGCGGGTCCAACCCCGGCAACATCGGCCACACCTGGGTCAAGGCAAGCTTTGTCGACCACGGCACGAAAATGCACCGCACGCCCCCCGAAGAAGGCGGCATGATCCGGCAATTCATCCCCGCGTGCATGGAAGACAACCCCTACCTCCTTGCGGACGATCCAGGCTACCGTGAACGCCTGAAAGGTTTAGGCGACCCGGGACTCGTGCGCGCCATGGAAGCTGGCGACTGGGACATTGTGGCAGGGGGAGCCGTGTCCGACCTCTGGGACCGAAACCGCCACGTCATACAAGCCTTCCAGATCCCAAAAGGATGGTACATCGACCGCTCCTTCGACTGGGGCTCAAGTAAGCCCTTCTCCTTGGGATGGTGGGCCGAGAGTGACGGAAGCCCTGCGATACTGCCAAATGGCCAACAGAAAACCTGGCCCAAAGGAACACTCTTTCGGATCGCAGAATGGTACGGCTGGAACGGCAAACCCAATGAAGGCTGCAAATTGGAAGACACTGCAATCGGCAAGAGGATGAGGGAGATGGAGGTGGCAATGAGAGAGACGCTGGGGATTGAGGGGGTGAATGCGGGGCCTGCGGACGGGATGATTTTTGAGGCGCAGCCGGGAAAGCCTTCGATTGCCCAAGGCATCGAAGATGGCTATGGCAGGAAAGACCTCTTCTATCCTGCCGACAAGCGCCCTGGCTCGCGCATCAAGCGCCTTGCGATTTTCAGAAGAATGCTCGCGGCAAGCGAGCATGAGCCCTTGGAAGAGCCCGGCATCTTCTTCTTTGACAGCTGCGTCTATGGGGCAATAAGGACCATCCCAACACTGCCACGGGACCCACGAAACCCGGAAGACATCGACACCAGGGCTGAAGACCACGCATGGGATGATATAGGCTACCGCCTTACCACCGTAAGGCCCATTGCCAAAAGCATCCAGATCGAGGCCGCATGAACATGGAAGAAAGCATCCTCCACCCCCAGTACCGAAGGTACGCCCCCTTATGGAAACGCTGCAGAGACGTCATCGAAGGCTCCGACGCCGTCAAGAAGGCACGGGAACTCTACCTAAAGCGCCTGCCCGGCCAAAGCCAGGAAGCCTACGAACACTACCTCGAGCGCGCCATCTTCTTCAACGTCGCCGGCAAAACCCTCGAACTCTACCTAAGCCTCATCTTCTCCAAGGCAGCCGCCATCCACGGCATCCCCGAAGAATCCCCCCTCCTTGCCGACTGCGACCTCAAGGGCAACACCTTAGAGGAATTCATGGAGGAAACCACCGCCGAAACCCTCACCGTCGGCCGCTGCGGCGTCCTTGTCGACTACTCAGGCACCATCGAAGCCGGCATGAGCCTTGCCGACGCCGAGCGCGGGGAAGCGCGCCCCTACCTCGTACGCTACCCCGCCGAAAGCATCCTCACCTGGCGGCAGGGCCGCCACCGCGGCAAAACCCTCCTCGACCGCGTCGTCCTCAAAGAAACAACAAGCAATGAAGATGAAACCGACGACAGCCTCCAGTACCGCGAACTCCTGCTCGACAACGAAACCTACACCGTCCGCATCTGGAAAAAGAATGCCGACGACCAATGGACAGCCCAAAAGACCATCATCCCCCTTCTCCACGGCATGCCCATAGGGCACATCCCCTTCTACTTCATCGACCCCCTGTCCGGCACCCCCGACTGCAAAAAGCCGCCCCTCTTAGACCTCGTCGACATAAACCTTGGCCACTACCGCACCATGGCCGACCTCGAACATGGCCGCTTCCACTCAGGACTGCCCACCCCCATCTTTGCCGGCTTTAACTTCCAGGAAGGCGAGACCATCAAACTCGGCTCCACCGAAGGCATCTGCTCCAACATGCCCGAAGCCAAAGCCTACTACCTTGAGTTCTCAGGCAAAGGCCTCGAAGCCCTCGAAAAGGCCGCCCAGCAGAAAGAAGCCTGGATGATCCAGCTTGGCGCAGGCCTTATCGACTCCTACCAGAAGACCCAGGAAGCAGCCCAGACCCTCATGATCAGGCGTTCCGGCGCCAACGCGACCATCGGGAGAATCGCCATGGCCGTCTCCGAGAGCATGACCAAGGCCTTGAAGTTCCTCTGCGCATGGGCAGGCATGCCCAGTGAGGAGGTGAAAATCCAGCTCACAACCGAATACCTGCCCGAGAGCGTGAACCCCCAGGAGATCGCCATCCTCCTCCATGCAGTCCAGAGCGGAAACTATCGAAGAATCGACTGGCTCTACCGCTTGAAGAACGCAGGCATCATAGGACAGGATGCCAAGCCCGAGAAAATCGATGCAGAGCTCGAGAAAAGCAGTGGGCAGGTGGAAAATAAGATTGGATTTTAGAGGGCGGCGCCGCGAACGCGGCGGCGCCCAGGTGGCCGAGCGAAGGTGGCAGCGACCAGGGGGCCGACCCCATGTGGCATGGCGGAGCGAAGGTTTGTCCCTGGCGGCCTGGATTGCGAGGCACCGCAAAGCGAAGGTTTGCTGCCGCCGGCCTGCCCAGCGCGGCACGGCGTGAGGCTACGTAAGCCGGGGAAACCCAAACCAGTTTTGGCCTTCTCCGAAAGGCCGGCCGCGAAAGCGGCGGGCTTGAGGAGAAAAAGCCAAAGCTTTATGAGCTATGGCCGGCAGCAGCCGAACGGCGTGCCGCGCATTTCTTTCTCCGCCGGCCGCCACACTTCCCAACCCTGCAGCTGCCGCAGGCGCTCATGCGCGCCAGCGCTGACGGCCTGCGGCACCTTGCACCTATTTGGGTGCGGCGCCGAAACGGTACGCCGGAAAACCCGGTGCCGGGCCCGCGATACCGGGAGCGCGTAGCGCGTGTAGCGCGGGCCCCGGCACCCGCAGGCGACCTACAGACAGGGCAGCACCACTTCTAACACCCTGCAGCAAGGCTATCAGCTAAGATGGTGTATGCGAAATTTTGCGCACGCAAAATTTGGCGGAGCCCGAGCGTCGTGCGAAGCACGCGCGAGCGCATACACTGCTCTTAGCTGTAGCCTGGCAGGTTGGGGGTTGGGTGGCTCTGAAAAGTCTGTGAATGCAATTGCATAGAGCCTGCCTAGGAAATACGAAGGCGCCCGACTGCATCTTGCAGCATGCGCAGGTCGTAGGCCTGAAAGCCGACTCCTACCGCATGAAAGAACGGCTCCGTGTGGGAGCGGCAGGCTTTGAATGATGAAAATAGGTGGCCAGTTATCCCGGTTATTCTGCCTCGCTTGCGCCACAGAAACATGACTTTATTCTATGCTCGATTGTTCAGGCCTGAAATACGAAGCCATCTAAAAGATTGGGAGCATGGAGTAACGGTCGTTCTTAATGATCATTTTTCATAATCGAGCGACATCTATGTTGGCAAATAGCAGGCATGAAGGAATAATGTTTCGCAAGACTTTAGAATGGCGAATGATAAAAATAAATTTTCAAATTGAAACAAAAAAGAGATTGACGCCTGCATTTACGTCATGTAATGTACATTAGTTGTGCAATTAAAAATTTTTATTTTCAATGCACCACAAAAAGATATTTCTTATTTTTCAAGAGGAGGAGGCTTGAAATGCGTAAGAGGTCGGCAAAATTTTGGCTGGGATTATCGCTCATAGTATGCCTTATAAGCATGCTCGGCGCTAATTTTGTGCAAACGGGAGGATATTCAATAACAGTAAAGGACTTGCGTTGGGAAACTTCTGCAGGTCATATGATGAGTGCGCTTCTTTTTATACCAAAGAACGCTTCTGTAAAGAATCCTGCGCCTGCTATCATTACGAGCCATGGTTGGTATAACAACCGCGAAATGCAGGACATGAATTTTGTTGAATATGCGAGGCGCGGTTATGTAGTAATGTCCATCGACATGTATGGCCATGGCAATTCCGATACGCTTGTAAATTCACAAGTTCAATATCACGCGACAGGAATGACGGATGCTGTCGAGTTAATGGCTACTTTCCCATTCGTCGACAAGTCGAGAATTGGAGTAACAGGCCACTCCAATGGAGGCCGTGCTGCAAATTGGGCTGTTGATGATGATAATTTAAAGTCGACACCTTTGATCAAATCAGTGCTATTAGTAGCCTATGACCCTACGTATACCGATAAAGATGGCAAATATATCAATAAGTACGGTAATCGCGATGTTGGTGTTGTCGCGGCGAAATACGATGAATTTTTCTTTCGTGTAAAAAATAAGGATGGCTCAAAGACAGCACCGCGCGATTACATAAACCAAGCGACTGCTCAATCGTTCCTTAACTTTGGAATAAATCCTGAAGAAGGCGAAAAACGAACAAGTTCAGTCTTCTATACAAAGGTAATAGATGGCAAAGAAGCGATTCGAGCTATTTTTACCCCGACACAAATACACCCTTGGAACACCATTTCCAACAAAGTTGCCACCTTCAGCCTTGATTTCTTTAACAAGGCCTTGGGAGCACCCAACCCTATCCCTTCTACCAATTTAGTATGGTACTGGAAGGAGATATTTAACGTTATTGGCCTGATTGGGTTTGCGATGTTTGTGTTCGCATTTGCAAAAATTCTGTTGCAGACAAAGTATTTTGGTGTGCTTAAAACAAAAGAAGAGCCAACGCCGCTGCTCGCTTCAGGTTCGAAAGCAAAGGTATGGTTTTGGATTAGCCTGGTTCTTGGGGCTTTTGTATCATTTATTTCTTATCTCTATCTGCCGAATATCGTCAATAAGCCTGGTTTTAGACCAACATTTTTCGTACAGGCGCCGGTGTTCTTTATCGGGACTTGGGCCGTGGTGAACGGGCTGTTTACTCTGGTAGTCATGCTTGTGACTTGGTATTTCTTTGACGGTAAATCAATCAGCCTTAAAGAACGTGGTATCGCTATTAGTGGAACGAATTTATGGAGAACTATTCTGCTTTCGCTTTCGGTGGTATCTGCGGCTTTCTTTATCGTATTTTTTTCGGATTTCATATTCAAAGTCGATTTCCGTCTATGGGTTATACCTGTAAAAGCATTCACCGCTGACAAGATTCCGATCATTATTCTTTATCTTCCATTCTTCTTGATTTTCTATGTGCTGCACTCAGTGTCAGTCAATGGTTTCAGTTTCATCAAGCAGGGTAAAGAATGGGTGAATGTGGCGCTCTTGGCTTTCTTCACTGATTTAGGCGCGCTCATGTACGTAATCATTCAGTACGGAATATTCTTTGCAAGAGGATTGTCTTGGACTGAAAAGATGAATCCTCCGATTTCAAACATCTATGGAATTTGGCTGTTCCCGATTTTGGTGTATTTCCCGCTTGCCGTAATTCTGGATCGCAAGTTGTTTAAGTTGACCAAAAACCCATATCTTGGAGGCATAATCTTTGCACTTATCATGACCATCATGGCCTGCACAAATACCTTGACTGCAGTGCCTTGATACAGCAAGAAGGAATAAAATCCTGCGTTACGATAGCATCGTCGTTTTCCTAGGCGGTGCTATCGTAATCTTGTTAGAAACAAGTAGTCAGCGTTCGACTCCATGGTGCATAATAAATGAAAAGAATTCATTCAAATCCTGTCCAAATTCGGTCATCAGATTCGCGATAGATCCCTTTGTAATGCATGGGGTCATGAATGTGCATGCAACCTCACCGCTTGATAGCTTTGCGCTCCCGCAGCGATTTGTGAGCTAATTCAACGTTTCGGAAGGCCGCAAGGCCATCTTCGGCGCAGGCCAGCTCATGCAGCGCTTCCTGCAGTGCAAAAATGAATTCTTGCATGATGGCGACAATGAAGATGCGCAATGGTCCACTCGTAGTCGGCACTCGTCCTGAGAGCAAAATAGAATGCAGCGGAACGTGCAGAAACGCCAGATTCGATTTTAGAGAATTGATAGAGCGTCAAATATCAAATTCTGTCTAATTGCATGAACACGGCCTGCACCTTTATGAGTTATCATATCGAATGATAATCCGCCCAAGCTTGGCCAGCTGTCGGGTCACGACCAGAAGCCTGGCAGGTTGGGGGTTGGGTGGCTCTGAAAATTCCGCGAATGCAATTGCATAGAGCCTGCCGAGGAAATATGATGGTCCCCGACTGCATCTTGCGCCATGCGAAGGAGCCTGAAGATCAATTCCTACCGCATGAAAGAATGTCTGCGTGTGGAAGCAGTAGGCTTTGAATGACGGACAAAAAACCGGAAAATTGAAATCGACCTTGACACCTTGCTTTGCCGCAACAGTAAGCAGGTGATTTTTATATCCTAAAACTTATTAGATTCATCAGGCACAGCTTGAGAATATTGGAAGAAAAAAACTGACATGTTAATGCTTCCAGTATTCATCTTGAAAAGATAAACTGTTTTATCAGACAATCTCCATGTAGCAGATTCTTCTCCATCTCTTGGAGAAGGTGGTGCTATATAAAATGTTTCTTTACCATATTTGTTTCTAAACATTCCCAATAGCATTTGGAATCTAGAATTGGCAGCGGCAATATCCAAATTAGGCCCCTTAGGAGTTATTGAAACTTTGTTCAATTTATTATCAGTTCCAAGTAGGAATGAAACATTATATAAAGAACCCAAGATATCAAAATCATGCAAAACCAAATTCTTGCTAATAATTTCTGATGTATCTTTCTTATATACAATTGATTCAATAGCTGTCGGATAAATTGCTAATATTTGTTCCTTTGTCATTCCCAAAGTTGTTCCATTCCATAATTCCTGCGAAAAACCTACAATACCAATGACAAGCATTAAAGCAAGGAAGAAATATTTCATTTCTTGGCTCCTTATTTATTTGCCATTTATAATTATGTGAGCATAAATAAATTTTTGCAATATCGAATCTTGACAATCCATTATGATGATGAGAAGCTTAAATTAAATAAAGGAGGCATAAAGTTATGAAAAGAGCAGTATTGTTAGTTTCATTTTTAATTATCGTGCTTACATTATCTTTTTCTGATCCGCTTACAGGTTTTTTGGGAATACCTTTTGGCTCAACAAAGGATCAAGTTATTTCAGCAATGAGTGCAAAGACTACAATAAAGCCGATTATTGGAGATGACTTAATATTATATAAAAATATAAAATTTGCGGGTAGGGATGCAGAAAAAATTTATTTTAAATTTTATCAAGATTATTTTTATTTTTCACTAGTTATTATCGTCCCTGAACGAAATAGAGCGCTCGAGACTTATTATGCAATTAAAGAAGACTATTACACAAAGTATGGAACACCTCACTGGGATAGAGAAGAGTATTCTTCGCCATATAAAAAAGGTGATGGATATGAAGAAACTGCATTATTTGCAAATAAAGCTAATATCAGTGCAGATTGGCTCTTTGATGAAGGTAATAATATTTACATAGGTCTTAAATATAACAATAGAGAAACTCGATGTGAAATAGGCATTCTTTATACTGAAACAAAGACATTTAATAAAGTGCAATCTATTGAAAAAGCTAATAATCTTGATGATTTATAAAATGAGCTGAAATTTAATGAAAAGCCCTCAATATTTAAGCTTAGGGATTTATTATACTCTGCTTTGCATTCATTAAAATACTGAGTTATTTTGAGCCTCTTGCTCAGCATAAGCTTTATCTGCATTAATAGATTCATACTGTAATCGCAAATAGCCTGAAGTTGAATCTATTATAGCCTCCAGCCAAATACTACTAAGATCGTTTGGGAGATTAGAATTATATTTTCTCATCCAAAAAGAATCAAAAATTATTACCTCATTTTTTATCGTCCAATCGCTATCCTTGTCCAATATACTGCTGGATTGAAAAGAATCAAAGGTTTGATTTGAGCCATAAATATTGCTTAAGCTTTTTTTGAATTTCATAACACTTATTTCTTAATTCTATTCCGGATGATGATATAGGAATATCCTTACTAATTGCAAGTATTACATAAACGCCATAATTTGGACTAATATCTACAGCATAAAAATTAAAGTCAGAATGTTGCTTTTTAGGAGTAATTCGATATCGTCCATTTGCATCTCTTATAGGAACTGGATTTACGCCTATTAGTTTTAATTGTTCAAGCGTCATGCCCATTTCAATGCCAAATGGCCCTGCAAATACGGCAGAAACAAACAGAAGGCTAATAGCAAAGAGAATAGAAAGCTTTTTTGGTATTGTATCCATTTTCATGCCTCATTTATTTTGGAGTCAACGCAATATGGTAGCTGCATTAATAGACCGCATATGCAAGCTTGCTCCATTTGGCCATATTCATATTTTATGACAGCTTTGTCTGAAGGCATAGCCAGTCAGTAAATTTCCACCGCCATAAGCGGTGGATTTTTAAGTTGGATTAAAACAGCTCCAATTATCTTGATACTTTAAAATCTCTTTGGATTGCAAGCCGCAATGCATTGATTTCTTTGATCTTGGCCTTTCTCCATTATGCTTAGCCAAGTACTCTCTATGATGCTGCATTAAAATATCTTGCAAATCATTCCATTTTAAAATATAGAACTCATCTTCTCCATATTTTTGCCCCAATTTAACAAGGACAAATATTAGTTGCTCTATTGGTTGAGCTTTTTTTCTTCCAATAATTTGCTTGTTGCCTTCCATTTCTATAGTTGCAAATCTATCAATTGGAAACTGCCATGATGCGCCATTTATAGTTTTTACCTGAATTAGCCTGGTTATACCGATTTGATTTGTAGCAACGATATCAAAATCAGGTACATTGCCTGAAAAAGTCGATGATAGATATCCTCTGCGAGCTAGTTCGCTTGCTACGAGATATTCGCCGACTTGCTTTGTCAGCTGAACATTTCTTCCTGTTGCCATATGTTTTATCCTTGACTAAATACTGATTTTCATATTTGCTGCCCTGCTATTATATGCCCAAATCGTTCGCTTTACGCACACGCTCGATATCGACTTTTGGAATGCGATTAAAAGTCATAAGTCCGTTGACTTCGCTTCCAACATCATAGAGCTGCGTATAACAATAGCCGCAGAACAATCCAGAATGTACTATATCGGCTGTGTACTCTTCAATGCTTTCTTCCACAGCGTTTTTATTTTCTGTATCATACCAGCCAAAGCCGCCATATTCGCTTAAAAAAAGAGGCAAGGCATCTGCATTCGCTGGTTTTTCAAGGAAAATGGAGCGTGTAGCGAAAGGAACCTGATTCCTGATATAAAAATCCGCTACGCGCCTGAGCGAAAATCCTTCAAGAACATATTCATCTCCATTGGCAATTTTGTTATACAAATTTCTTGCAAGAGTAGCATTTCGAAGATAATGGTGAAAATCCACTATGTCTGTCATAAAGTGTTCCCATCCGCTATTTTCGATTACTGGCCTCGTGGGATCCATATGTTTGGCAAGTGTATACATTCTTTCAACGAATGAGCGCGTTGCAGATGATTTGCGATATATCCCCCATATACCCCATGTTTCGTTGAATAGCATACGCATAATGCACGAGGGGTGCATCGAGTCGCGCATGATAAGCTCTTTGAGTTCTGACTCATAGCGGCTAAATGCCTGCTTTGAAGGAAGATAAAACGAAGGCATTTCGAAACTTGTAAGTAAGCCCAAGCGATCGCACAGGTAATGGAAATATGGAGCCTCTACCTTTTCATGGATTCTGGCTCCATTGTAGCCGAATGCTTTTATTGCCCTAATATCGTCTGCCATGCGGCCATAATCAAGCGGAGTATATACGCCGCCAGGATAATAGCCCTGGTTTAATACCATTTTGAGGAAGACTGGTTCTCCGTTGATCTTAAAACCATCTTTGCCGACTGAGATTTCGCGTAGTCCAAAATAGGACTCGACTGTATCAAGTACTGCATTGCCGTTCAGCAAGGTCAGGACCAAAGGATGTAGATTCGGTGCTTCAATAGACCATAAGGCTGCATTAAATTCATCGAATGCAAACGTAGCATTGAATATTCCATTGTCCATTTCAAGGAGCCTGGTAGCCTGCTTTGTTCCTCCGTCAGAAGATTTCACACTAATTCGTAGGCGAAGGTTGCGATAAGGAATTTGTTCGCTCTTATTACCACGAGGATTCAAAAATACAGAAATGGTAAGCTTTTGCGCAGAAAAATCGACGCTGGTTTGTGCGCGCTCAAGATATCTCAGGCCGACTTCCTCAAGCCAGACAGACTGCCATATTCCTGCTATTCCTTCATACCAGACAAAGAATGCAGTGCGCATGAATGTCTGCTTGCCACGCACCTGGAACGGGCTATGAGAATCGCGCACCTTGATTTCAATGCGATTCTTTCCAGGCTTTACTGCAGCTGTAATATCGAAAGAAAAGGAGGCATAGCCGCCAATATGGCTTCCCACTTGGTGGCCATTGATGAATACAGTGGCCATGTAGTCGCATGCCCCGATATGAAGAAGATACCGTTTCTCAGAGGAAAAAGATTGCAATATGAATTCGCGCTCATAGACAAAAACTCCGCTATCCTTAAAAGTAACGCCGGATTCCTTGCTGCCAATAGGGAAGGGTACGCGGATTTCTTTCTTTACAGCGCGATGCGTAAGTGTCCATATGCCATCAAGGCTCATCCAGGTGCGCCTTGCCCAGGAAGGATTGGGATGTTCGGCAAAGATATGGCTATCCTCGACAAAGCGATTGCTTGATATCTCGTTCATCATTGGAGTTCAACCTTTGATGCCTGTCATGGCAATTCCTTGAACTATATTTTTCCTGAAAAACAAAAAGATCAGGATTTGGGGTATTGATGCGATTACCGCTCCGGCCATTATCAAGGCATATTCAGTGCCATGAGTGCCTTGGAAATTGGCAATGCCCACTGTAACGGTATATTTTGCAGAGTTCGAAATAGAAATAAGCGGCCAGAGGAAATCATTCCATGAGCCAATAAATGACAAGATTGCTACAGCAAACATCGCGGACTTGCCCAATGGCAATATAACAGAAGTGAAAACCTTGAATCTGCTCGCACCATCGATATAGGCAGCTTCCTCGAGCGCTGTAGGAATACCATTGAAAAATTGAGTCAGGATGAATACACCCACTGGCAATGCGAGCCTCGGGATTATGACTGCAGCAAGTGTATTGAGGAGCTTGAATGTATTGAACTCTAGATACAGCTGAATAATCATGGATTCAAACGGGGCCATCATGCCTGCAAGCACAAAGAGATACAAGGCTTTTCTTCCTCTGAACCGCATCCTGGACAATACAAATGCCATTGTGGAATCGAGAAAAAGCGTCAATACAGTAGTCACCGATGCAACAAAGAACGAATTCAGAAGCCATTGCTTTATAGGCGTAGTAGTCATAGCTTTAATGTAGTTCTTGAAGGTAGGAGATGCCGAAAACAGCGTAAGATGATCGGTAACAACATCATTTTCAAGCTTCAGCGATGTAATAATAAGCCACAGCAGCGGTATTAGCCAAAGCGCAATGAGAACAGCCACAACAATGCTAAGAAGTATTTTTTTCATTGTGCCTCATCCTTGCTTGAAAGAAGCTGGGCAGCAGAGATGACAAGAATGACAAAAAATAGAATCATTGACATTGCTGATGCATATCCAAGCTTGAAATAATTGAACCCGGTTTCATACACATACTGAACGAGTACACGAGTTGTGCCGTAAGGACCGCCTCCAGTCATTACGTATACCTGTCCAAATACCTTAAAAGAAGCAATGATCTGCAAAATGACTACAAGCAATGTGGTATCTTTCAATAAAGGAATGGTAATTCGGGTAAGCGTAACAAACTTTCCTGCTCCATCGAGGCGGGCAGATTCATATATTTCATCCGGAATTTGTTTCATCCCAGCAGAAAACAGTATCATGTTAAAGCCAGCCGTCCACCAAAGCGTTGCCATTACAATTGATAGCATTGCTATATTTGGATCAGTGAGCCAGCCAACTCCTTTCAGCCCGATTGCTTGCAGCAATTGATTCACCAAGCCAAAATTCTTCTGCAAAAGCCATGCCCATAGCGTTCCCACGACTGTCGTTGAAAACATATAGGGAAGAAAAAAAATGCTTTCTGCGGTCTTCCCCAGCTTTGTAGGACGCACAGATATAAGCGCCATAAGGAAACCAACAACTATGAGAATTGGAGTAGAAAGGGCAACAAACTGTAATGTATGAAAGAATGAAGATTTGAACTTTTCATCAGAAAAAGCCTGTACAAAATTTCTAAAGCCAACGAAAACTTTGCCTGAAAGAATATTCCAATCAAAAAAGCTGAGATAGATTCCATACACGACAGGAAATACAAGAAATGCCATGTACACCAAGAGAAATGGTGAAGAAAACAATATGAGATCTCGTTTTGTATGCGCAGCAAGATGCATGTAATAGTATCTCCATTCGAAAAAGCGGAAACCTGCGCTGCAAGAATACAGCCCGGGTTTCCGCGATTGCATTTTTGTTGCAAATTTACTTCAGTATATCGTTGACTTTCTTTTCAAGCTGGTCAAGAGCCGCCTTTGCGTCCTTATTGAGTGCGATGCTTTCCTCAAGTGAATCGGAAATGGCATCATACAGCTCGCCCCATTTGGGTGTTGCAGGCGCAGAAAAAGTATTTTTGGCAGCATCGGCATATTCGGCACGATGAGGAAGATTCTTGAATTCGGGCTTGGAATATACGGTAGTGCGGGTAGGAATATGGCCTGCTTTTGCCCACATCTCTCCATGCTGGGTCATCCAATCAATGAACTTCATGACAGCCATGATTCTATCAGGATCGATTGTTTTCTGTACTGGGACAGCAAACGTATGTGAATCTGTCCAGCCAGCATTTTTTCCAAGAAGAGCGGGGAACTGAACGACACCAAAATTTAATCCACTTTGAGACTCAAAAGCGCCAACCGTCCACACACCATTGAAATGGAAGCCAGCCTTGCCAAGCTTAAAGCTCGAAACGGAAGAATCATAGTCAAGCTGTTTCGGAACAAGTTTATACTTATTCACCATGTCACTGAGTGCCTGGTAAGCTTTCACGCCTGCTTCGTTATTGAAGTTTGCTCTTTTATTGGAAGCATCAAGTATGGTTGTATTCTGCTCCATAAGAAGAGACATAAACATGCGAGTGAGTGTGTAGGCTTTATAGGTTGCTGTGGTGTTATCCAATGCAATGCCAATTGCGCCTGTTTTATCCTGGATTGCTTTTGCCGCAGAGATAAGCTCGGACAAGGTTTCTGGTACTTTGGTGACTCCAGCCTTGGCCATAAGGTCCTTATTGTAGTACATGACAAGTGGATGCACATCGAGTGGGATTGCATAGAGTTTTCCATCGAACTTGCAGCTATTGAGAGGTGCAGGGGAGAAAGTAGAAAGGTCGATTTTCGCTTTCTGCACATATTCATCAAGCGGCAAGAATACTCCATTGGGAACGTAGTTCACCAATTGAGACTGATGCACGACCACAACATCAGGAGCATTTTTGGCGGAGAGAGCTGCGGTAAGTTTCGTGTAATAGTTCGTGAACTTGACCGTATCGGTCTTCATCACGATTTCGTTCTGCGATTCATTGAAAGCTTTTACCATTGCATCGAAAAACTCGCCATCGCCACCAGTAAAAAGTGACCAGAAGCTGATTTCGATCGGTTTCTGTGCACCGACAGTCATTAAGGCCATCAAAATGAGCCCTAATGCCAGAACCAACCTGTTTTTTTTCATTTGATACCTCCTTGTATCTGTGAATCGCCAATATTTTCAAACGTCGTCGTCTCTCGCAGCATAAGGCGGGACTCGATCGTTTGTCTCCTATATATCTTGTTCGGATCAGTCATATGTTCAAAAAGAGATTCGAATGCAATTCTTCCCAGCTCTTGTTTTGGTATGCGGACAGAGCTCAAGCTGTTGTATAAATAACGGGAAAGATCAAGATCGTCGAAGCCCACAACCTCGACATCCTGAGGAATGAGATAGCCTGCTTCTTTCAGTGCGCGCATGGCACCGATCGCAACAAGATCATTAAAAGCGAAAAGAGCGCTGAAAGGTAATTCCTTGCGGATAAGCGCATTAATACTTCGATGCCCATCCTCGATATGACCATCAGTTTCTACAATCAGATCTTCATTCACTGGAATGCCAGCTTCACTATGTGCATCCTTATATCCTTTCATGCGATCAAAAGAGCTGCTCACAAAAGAAGGGCCAGCAAGATGCAATACATGCCTATGGCCATTTGCAAGAAACAAAGAGGTCACTTGTTTTGCTTTCTCATACTCATCAGTGAGGATTGAATGATCTTCAAGGCCAGGAAGCCATCGGCCGACAAGAAGGAAAGGAACCGGCAAACTCTTAAGACGTTCGAGATTCGCATCCTCGCCAAAAACAGGAATGATAAGCAAGCCATCAACCTGGCGTTCAATAAGTGTGTCGATCGCCTCCCGTTCGCCTTCTGGTGACTCTTCGGTATTCACGAGCAGCATATGGTAATCGTGCGATCTGGCCGCATCTTCAATACCAAGTATCACTTCGGCAAAATAGGGGTTTGATGAATCTGCTGAAACAACGCCAATAGTATTTGTTTTCCCAAGCCTGAGGTTCTTTGCGACAACATTTGGGATATAGCCCATTTCCTCTGCGAGCTGTTTGATAAGCGATTTTGTTGATGCTTTCACATCATCCGCATCGCGAAGGGCGCGCGAAACGGTATTGACTGAGTATCCGCTCTTTATTGCAAGCTCTTTTAATGAAGTGCGCATAATATTATCGTTAATATTTTACGATGGTTCTATGGAACGTCAATCACGATTTTTCACGAATTTGCAAAAATTTTTGGTTGAAAATAGTGCAAAAATGCAAATTTTTATATGGTAACGTTAATATTTTTCATGAAGAGAACGCTATATAAGATTTGAAGAATAAAATTCTATGTACGCGGTTATTTTGAAGATTGCAGAGCAACGCAAAGATTTAGAGTGAGCTCATATACAATCGCTTACTGTCCAAAAGCCTTTATCATTGATTTTATACGATCATTCTTTAAAAAATATTGCAGCAAACCAAATGAAAAGCTATAGGGGCTTTACACACTGCCCCTGTATGATTTATTATA
>Ga0228535_1001565_pt1 | contig 32874 bp, 31 predicted proteins | sample SJ1metagenome_FD_168457 | JGI IMG/M metagenome (GOLD analysis project Ga0228535, IMG submission 168457) | Enriched culture of PCE-dechlorinating microbial communities from Ithaca, New York, USA - SJ1 | ecosystem: Engineered > Modeled > Simulated communities (microbial... > Unclassified | place...
CGACGGACCTGGGAGAAGCGCTGGAAGACGCCAGGCAAGGATAAGGCTGAGTATCTACCGAAATATGCGCTGGCCTAGCGCATCTGAAGGGAAGATGAGGAAGAGAGAGGTGCATGCTTGGTAGTGCGCGCTGTTCGCTTGGCACAAGGTTGGGGGCACTAACAATTTATTTGGGGCTCGCAAAGCAGCTGCTCTGGGTTACTTGACAATATAGGTTCGTTTGAAGTATACTAAAAAGGTCTAAATAAATGTAATATGAACTTAATAACCACTCGGTCGCGCTACGGCTTGCGTTTTCTCATCGATCTCGCCGAACATGGCGGGACTGAACTCCTCGATCTGGGGAGTATCGCGGCGCGTCAAGGAATACCCGAGCATTATCTGTCTAAACTCGTCATTCCTCTAAAATCAGCTGGTATAATTCGTTCGGAACGCGGGTCTGGCGGTGGCTATTCACTCGCCAAGCCTGCATCCGAGATCAGTCTCTTGACCGTCGTGGAGGTGCTGGAGGGACGCACGTCCCTCCTTGATTGTACCGCCAACCCTGCATCCTGTTCTCGCTCCGGTGAGTGCAGAACACTTCCTGTATGGACGGGTCTCGATAAAGTAGTTCGAGATTATTTGGCGGGGATGACGGTCGCTTCGGTCGCGCAACTCTTCCCCGATTTTTCTATTTAAGTTTCAGGAGAAACAACATGAATATTCGTCTCAATAATGCCACGAGGGCAGTTGTCCTCGCGATAGTAGCTCTGTTTTCAGTAGCATCTGTTAGTGCGCAAACTCTGCTCGATCAGATAAAGGCTGCAGGTGTGATCAAAGTAGGAACCGAAGGTACCTATGCACCCTTCACGTATCATGATTCCACAGGAACCCTCGTCGGATTCGACGTTGAAATTGCTCGCGAAGTGGCGCGGCGTATCGGCGTCGAAGCACAGTTTGTTGAAGGGAAATGGGATGGGCTTATAGCAGGGCTCGATGCCAAGCGTTACGACATTGTCGTGAATGAAGTGACAATCACGGAAGCACGTAAAGCCAAGTACGACTTTACGAAGCCCTATATTGTATCCAAAGCCGTCCTGATCGTTCGCGAAGATAACACAACTATCAAATCCTTTGCCGACCTCAAGGGAAAGAGAGCAGCACAGAGCCTTACCAGCAATTTCGGCCAATTGGCTCGTGACAAGGGAGCGATCGTTGTCGCTGTAGATGGCTTCAATCAGGGGTTAGACCTCCTTCTCTCCGGACGCGCCGACGCTGTCATCAACGACAACCTTTCGTATCTGGATTTTAAAAAGCAGAAGCCCGACGCAAAGGTAAAAATCGTCGATTCGCTGGAATCGGCGGAAGCGCAGGGCATTTTGCTCAGGAAAGGCAATGAGGAACTCCTGCGCGCGCTCGATAAGGCCCTCGCTGAGATGAAGGCAGATGGTACTTATATCAGAATCTCGCAGAAGTATTTCGGCGAAGACGTATCCAAATAGAGCTGAAAAGCAAGGAAAGGCCAAATGCAAGAAATACATTGGTTCAAGATTATGCTCGACTCATTTTGGCCTTTCCTCTCAGCAGGCCTTTGCTTTACCGTGCCGCTCAGTCTTCTTTCGTTCGTTTTAGGGCTTGGGCTTGGATTTTTAGCTGCCCTTGCGCGGCTTTTCGGGGGGCCCATCGCTTCTGCCATCGCTCGTTTCTATGTCTGGATCGTGCGCGGAACCCCTTTGCTCGTTCAACTCTTTCTCATCTTTTTCGGATTGCCGAGTATCGGCATTGTGCTGGACGCATTCCCGGCGGCTCTGATCGGCTTTTCGGTCAATATGGGAGCATATCTCTCTGAAATCCTGAGAGCAGCGATCAGCTCAATCCCAAAAGGACAATGGGAGGCTGCTCAATCCATCGGTATGAACTGGTCACAGACAATGCGCAGGACGATTCTTCCCCAGGCTATGCGAGTCGCAACACCCCCTCTCGGGAATTCCTTTATTTCTCTCGTCAAAGATACATCACTCGCCGCTGCGATCACAGTTCCCGAGTTGTTTCAATCGGCCCAAAGGATCGCCGCGGTCACCTACGAGCCGCTTATCCTCTATACGGAAGCGGCACTCATCTATCTGGCCTTCAGTTCGGTTCTTTCAGCTTTGCAGAACCGGCTCGAACTCCGTCTGGAGCGTAATCTGGTTACTGCGGAGGCTCCGAAATGATTAAGCTGAGCGGCATTCGGAAAAGTTTCGGAAATCTTGAGGTATTGAAAGGAATCGATTTAACAATCAGAGAAGGAACCGTGACCGTGCTTATTGGTCCCTCCGGAGGGGGAAAAAGCACGCTTCTTCGATGCATAAACCTCCTTGAGCTGCCCCAGGCAGGCAGCTGCTCCGTGGGGGATATGAGCGTGAGCTTCGCCCCGAATAAACACCCTCGCAGCGATGAAATTCTGCGTCTTCGCCGCAAGACCGGAATGATATTTCAGGCATTCAACCTATTCCCCCATCGCACTGCTCTTCGCAATATCACCGAAAGCTTGACGGTCGTTCTCGGGTGGGATGAATCGAAGGCCAAAAAGCGAGGAATGGAATTGCTGGATAAGGTCGGTCTTGCAGATAAAGCGGATGCCTATCCCTCTACCCTTTCAGGTGGACAGCAACAGCGAGTAGCTATAGCAAGGGCGCTTGCCTATTCTCCGGAAGTCCTGCTCTGTGATGAACCGACTTCAGCGCTCGACCCGGAGCTTGCAGCGGAGGTTTCAGCGACGTTGAAAGCCATTGCCGCCGAAAAAGTAACAATGGCAATCGCAACCCATGATTTCCGTTTCGCCGCATCAATAGCGGAGAAAGTTGTGTTTCTTGAGCAAGGCGTCATCGTTGAGTCGGGCGAACCGAGGGAGCTTTTTCTCAATCCTCGCAATGAGCGGACCGCGGCATTTGTCGCTTCGTCGGGAATCTCCTTCGCGAATATGCTTAAAATCTAGAAATAAGGACTTGTACAATGCACTTTTCAACAATCGCCATTCACGAAGGGCAAGGCGCTGATAAAACATCAGGCGCGACTATCCTTCCTATTACCATGAGTACCACGTTCACACAAGAAGCTATCGGGACGAACAAGGGCTATGAATATTCACGGACGGGAAATCCGACCCGCGATGCCTTGGAGAAATGCCTCGCTTCCCTCGAAGGGGGGAGGTTTTGTTCCGCGTTTTCATCGGGATCAGCAGCAACTGCGGCTGTTCTTTCCATGCTCAAGCCAGGCGATCGGGTTGTCGCAGGAGACGATATATATGGCGGGACTTATCGCCAATTTGAGAGAATGTATCGCCCACTGGGCATTCAGATCGATTATTTCGACCAGACTTCGGCCGAACGGTTTGAAGAGGCATTGGCGCTAGGCGCGAAGCTAGCCTGGATCGAGACACCGACCAATCCATTGCTGAAGTTGGCTGATATTGAAGCATTGGCCGACGTTGCAGCGCGTTATGGTGTGCCTCTCATTGTAGACAACACATTCGCAAGTCCTTATCTACAGAATCCATTGAAGTTTGGTGCCTCGGCCGTGGTCCATAGTTCGACAAAGTACATCAATGGCCATTCTGATGTAGTAGGCGGAGCTGTAGTCACATCAAATGACCAAATCATGGAGCAAGTAAAGTTTTATCAGAATGCTGCCGGCGCTGTCCCTTCTCCTTTCGATTCCTGGCTCACCTTGCGCGGCCTCAAGACCTTGGAACTCAGAATGAAACGCCATTGCGAAAATGCACAGATCATAGCTGAACATCTTGCGGCCAATCCTATGGTTGATAAAGTGCTATATCCCGGGCTGCCATCGCATCCCCAATATAATTTGGCAACAAAAACTCTGAAGCGCGGTTTTGGCGGCATGGTATCTTTCAGAATTCCGGGCGGCTTGCGTGCCGTTGATCAGCTCGTATCGAAGCTCTCTATAATTTCTTTTGGGGAAAGCCTTGGTGGTGTGGAATCGCTTTTATGCCATCCTGCGACGATGACACACGCATCATTGCCAGCGCAAAAACGGGCAGCTTATGGCATCGACGATGGGCTGCTCAGGCTCTCGGTGGGGATCGAGGATGTATCGGATCTGATAAGCGAACTTGACAGCGCTCTGGGTTGAGGGGCATCACTTTAGTTTCAGGTTCTTGCCCTAAAGACTGGAGGTGTTCGATGATGAATCCCGGCTCGACTGCGGATCGATGGAACACAACGCCATGGTCCGCCAGCTGCGCTGCATTCTTCCTTCAAAGTCAAATCACTCCGAGCTTACAGGCTTATTGTCGCGAGAGATGACGTTTATATCCAATATCTTTGTGTGCAGCGTATGATGCTTCGATGATAATTTTATGAATTTTTGCTTGGGCGAATTTTTTTTGGTTATAGTTTGATATTATACAAGTATATGAATCAAGGATCGATTCCAGGAGGTCTTTATGAAGTACAAATGCATGATGAGCTGCGAAGGCACAAAAACCTATTCCGAACCCGGTAAATGCCCGGTGTGCGGCATGAACCTCGTGCCGGTCGAAGAGACGACAGATTCATCGCAGGATGACAAGCCAAAAGGCCACGACCATGGTGGCCATTCCCACAGACACTGCTGCTAGAACATTGCGACAGCTACGGGCATGAGCATCACGATCATACCTAGTCTTTCAGCGTTCTCGCCAGGACCTCGAAGTACAGCCCTTCGAATGTCTTCACAATGAACCACCTGCACCCAATTCTATTTCATTATGCATTGATATGACATACAAGCTTCACAAAAGGTTCACAGCCGCACTGTACTCTTCGCCAAGAGGTGGAAATCGCAATCCAACACAGCGATGCAAGCTGATCAATCCAGGCAATTCGGGCGGGCACTTTCTGGTCATGCAGGACAGGGCGATCTGCATCAATTCGCAGATCATCGCAAAAGAGAGCATGCCAGCCTGATACGCAACGGAGGCGCAAAAATCAGGGCTGAGCGGGGAATGATCGTGGTTGCGGTCCCGAAAGGAGCATTGTCGTGATCGATGCAAAGGTCAAGTCGCGTTTCATAGCGGTGCTGCCTGCGATATTTTTCATCAGTTTCTCCGTTTTTACCTTCGAGGTAGCGTTGACGCGTATTTTCTCGGTCATGCTGAGTTACCATTTCGTGTTCGCGATAACTTCGACCGCCATGTTCGGATTGGGGCTCGGCGGAGCGCTGTTCAATCGATTCGGGGCAGCTATTCCCAAGCTGGCAATCAAGGTGAGCGCTCTCATATTTCCTTTGATACTGGTCTTGGCCGTACTCGCCATACTCATCCTTCCCATCTACGAATTGGATTCAATTACGGGCTTTGGCTTCTGGTTCTACATAATCTTGGCTTTGCTTCCTTTCTGTGCAGCTGGTCTCTGCGTCTCAGGCTTGTTTCAGGAGTACTCGGATCGAAGCTCGCTTCTGTACGGCGCAGACCTCCTGGGCGCGGCAATGGGAGCTCTCACTGTTGTACCTGCAATGGACGCTTTCGGCGGGGTCAATGCCGTGTTCCTCGCCGCGGCGATCGCAGCCCTTGGAGGCTTCTTCCTCAGCCTTCCGAGTCTTCGCTGGTCCATTTTTGCCCTTGCTTCGCTCACTGTTTTCGCCGGCGGATTCGCCTTGCTCATCGCGACTGGTTCATCTGTTCCTGTTCCCATCGCCAAGGATCCCAACAAGGACATGTATAGGATGCTTGCGAATCCAGCCTACAAGGCGAAGATCGTGGATAGCCGCTGGAGTTCGTTCGGACGGACCGACCTCGTCAAAAGCGAGCTTCTGCCCAACGAGATGACTCTATTCGTCGATGGAGCTGCCGGCTCAGCCATGTACAACCTGGAAGCGATCCTGAAAGATGAGAAGGAAAAAGCTCATCTTACTTTACATTATGGCGAGTTCTTTCCTTTCCTGTTTATGAAAGACCAGGAAAAACAGACTGCTCTCGCGATCGGACCCGGCGGCGGGCGCGATGTTGTAATCGCGTTACTGGGCGGAGTAAAAAACATCACGGCGGTAGAGGTTAACCCTGATGTCGTTCAAATCGTCAAGAAATACAGCGCTTTCAATGGCGGTATATATTCAGGCCATCCTCAAATAACTCCGGTAATAGCCGAAGGCAGAAATTATGTACGCACAACCAAGCAAAAGTTCGATGTCATCATGCTGTCTATACCTGTTACAAAAAGCTCTCGCAGTATTGAGGGTTATGCGCTCACCGAGAACAGTTTATTTACGACCGAGGCATTCGAGGATTATCTAGACCGGCTTACGGAGAGCGGACAGATAATAATCGTCGCCCATAACGATGCGGAGATATACAAGCTCATTGGCCTCGCGGTAAATGCGTTCGGAAAGCGAGGGATGTCGGAAAGCGATGCTATGAAGCATATCTATACCATCGCCGCTGACATGATGCCGGCACTCGTAATACAGAAACAGCCTATAGATGAAAATAAGGCACAGGCGATACACGGAGCCATGCATCTGCTCGGCTTCGACAAGGGGGCGTTTTTCATTCCCAATATCGCGCAACAGGTTATCAAACCCGGAGAGCGGATCGGCGTCGATAAGGAATTGAGGATGTTCGATCAGTTCTTGGTCGATATTTCGAAGGGGAAACTTTCGATGGCGACCCTGACCAGAGCTTCGACGATCGACTTGCGCCCTCCTTCGGATGACCGTCCTTTCTTCTACAAATTCGAGCGTGGATTGCCGAGCCCTTTCGGGTTTTTCCTGTTCCTGATCGTAGCCTTTTTCGCAGCGTTGATCGTGTTATCGAGCCTGAAGCCGACGAAGACCAGCAGGCACTCAAAGAGAATGCTCGACCAACTCAGGGAGAATCCAAACCTCAAGAAGTATCTGCTCTTGTTCTCAGCCCTCGGGATCGGTTACATGGTCATCGAGATCGCATTCTTCCAGAAATTGATGCTCTATATAGGACAGCCTCAAATGGCACTTACGGTTCTCCTTTTTTCGCTCCTTCTCGGCGGGGGCCTGGGGAGCCTCTTGAGCTCGTTCATAGCGAGGAAATCTCTGATAGGAGCGGTGATCGCAGCTCTGGGTATCGCCTTTATAATCATACTACTCATGTTCCTGTTCCAGCCGATCTACGCTATGCCTCTCGATCCGCGTCTGGCAAGCTTTTTGCTTATTCTTCCTCTCGGCGTGCTAATGGGATGCCCATTCCCTATCGCGATGAGGTATTTGCGCATTCATAAATTCGAAAGTTTCACGTCGCTTATGTGGGGTGTCAACGGAATCGCATCTGTGCTTGGGTCTGCCCTGGCTATGATTGTCGGCATTTCATGGGGATTCACATCCGCTCTGATTGCAGGAGCAGTTGTTTACGCTTGTGCCGCTGTCCTCTTCTGGAGGATAAAAAAGGAAACGGCTGCGTCTTGATCTGCTAACTACCAAGTATGGATCAGTATGCCGCTGCGTCCATGGCCCCCTCCTCTGATCTTCCCAATATTCGAATAAAGACTTGATGCGGAAGACAGCCGATCCATTGGCCGGGCTGCGAAATGCGTCCCGTTTGAAGGCAGATCATCTTTGGGCAATCCGAGCTCAAAACGCGAACAGTTCTGGCTTCGATTGCGATGACGCAAGTACCCTCTGGGCCGACGGGGGGAAGGAGCAAGTCATTTTTTAGCGGATAGAGCCAGACCCCTGCAGGAGAGCGTACCTCAACTTCGGGAACACCGCCTCTGACCGGAGTGGTGAAGTAGATGGACATCCCGATCGCCATCACGCCAAGCACAAAAACCAGGAGATCGAACGGGCGCAACTGAACGCGCGCTAATCGGTTATGTTGCATCCAGATTGTCTACCGCTCGCCGTTCTTGCGGATGGCGCCTGTAACGCGCCTGTCCTTCATGTCCTTCGAGAAGAAATTACTGAACTTCGGTATATGCTTATGCTCAGCTTCACTTGACTTAGGATTCTTCGTTCCGCTGGGGCGCATCATCGAGAACATCATGGGGATCATGAGGATGGGGCATAGCAGGAAAATATACTTGGACAGCGAGTTGACGCCGGGGATTCCGCTAAGCAGCGGCAATAAGGCGAGAAGGAGAATCGGAAGGCCGCAGCATATAGCCATCATGAACATATGCCCTTTCCCGCTGTGGCCCTTGTGCGCTCCTGTACCTTCTTTCCCGTCGTGGGCTTGATCGTTGTCGTCATGGCAGTTCATAGCCTGGCTCCTTTTCTCCCCGTGTGTGTGCTGCGCTGAAAAAGCGCGCCATCAGTACTATCCAGAGTATTATTTAAATCTCTCACATAGTTATGTGTATCCCTGTCGTATGAAACGTTTATGAACGTTATCTGTTATTGCTGTGATTTCTCATGCGCTGTCGAGTTCTATCATCTCTTCTCAAGTGTTACGAAGATTGTGTATTTTGCTCAGCCAGCCAAATGCGAAGCAAACTTGCATTACTCCGGCAAGAGAAGTCAGAGCTCCAAAAAAAGCATACACAAGGTTCGTGACACTGTACATCTGTTGCGAGCACACAAGCGCGGCGACATATGCCGCCTATCTTTCCTATTGCGACCATCACGGTCCCACGCGCGACAGCCTGATTCCCATGTGCGGCGAGGGGCTGAAGTCGGATCATTAGCTTCGCGCGCATATTTCGGATTCTTTACAAACAAAAGAGGCCGCCCGGGGAGTCTCGGGCAGCCTCTTTTTATGGCCTCTATTTGGCTTTTGCATTCAATGCACAGCAAGATTTAAAAATTGGGGTCAGACCCCTTTTTTAAATTTTGTTAAATTTTGCGCGGACTTCGTGAAAAAGGGGTCAGACCCCATTTTTCACTTCCCCCACTCCTCTCTGATGTGCTTGATGGATTCGAGCATGCCGTCTTCAGGCTCGCCGGCCTGGCGGAGGTACTTCTCTGCGCTGTCGAGGTCCTCGAAGGAGCGCTGGATGGCGGCATCCCTGGCTTTGGAAACTGGGTCTTTTTCCACGGTAAAGTAGCGGTAAAGAGCACGGTAGAGGTAGAAGATGCCAAGCTCGGGGGGCTTGCCTTTGGCGGCGAGGATGGAGCTGTCCAGGAAGCTGAGCCCGGCTGAAGGGCCCGCAGGGTCGAGGAGCCAGTTGGTGAGGATGCTCTCGAGCGCGTCGGTGCTCACGGAAGGTGGGAAGCGCGTGAGGAGGTCTTCGGCGATTTTCTGCGCGCGTAGCTTGTCGCCTGTGTTGACCGCGAGCCGGTGACGCATGGCGGGACCGAACCAGTCATCGGGGTAGTCTTTCTCGAGGGCGGCGAGGTAGTGCTCAAGCTGAGTGCTTTTCCGGTTGTCGAAGGCAATCTGCGCGGCCTGCTTGTAGTAGTCGAGGGCTTCTTCCTTTGATCCTGTGTTCGCGATGAGCATGTCGAGCTGGCCGAGGGCTTCGTCGATCTGGACAGCTCTGACGAGGGCGTCGACGAAGGTCTGCCTGAGGTAGCGGTCGTCGGGCTCCCATTCGACCTGATCGCTCAGGATGGCCACGGCGTCCGTGTTGCGCCCTGCCTTCATTAGAAGCTCAGCATAGTGGATAACGCTCGTGGTGTCGACGACGATGTAATTTTCGTTCGCCAGGTCGAACCAGCGCAGGCCCTCTGCGAGAATCTCGTCCGAAGTGAGGCTCCAGTCATCAGGGTAATAATTGTAGACATTGTAATAAAAATCACCAAGGGCGAGGGCGAGCACGGGCGGAATGTCCACGCCGCGATCGAGCAGGACTTGCACGGCGGCATGGGGGTCGAAGTCGAAATATTCCTCGTCGATGGTACCGTCGGCGCGCGCCTTGTCGACATCGCCGTCAGGCGGCGTGTCATAAAAGGAAAAGCCCCTGTAATTGTCAGTGTACGAGTTGCCATCGAGCGCGGTGCGGATTTTTTCGGCAAGGATGTAGGGATCGCGGTCAGTGGGGTCGGTTTTCTGGAGGAGCCGCCAGGCCGAGAGCCATTTTTCATCCCAGGTGAGCTCCTCGGCCTTTGCAATCGCGAGCTTGGTATTCCGGGGCGCTTCGTCGAAAAAGGCGGGGAGGTAGTCGAGGCTGGCATCGCCTGGCGCTCCTTGGGTGCCGCCCTGGGCGCTGCCATAGGTCGCGCTCTGCGCAGCGCTGCCATGGGCAAGACCGCCGCCCTCACCCTCGCCCGCGAGCCTCAAAAACCCGAAAAACTGGCTGTAGATGGCGGGAATCTGCGCGCCATCGGTTTTAGCTTGAACGCCCTCGCCTGTCCTGCGCAGGACTTCGGTGATATCGAGCCCCGGCGTCGGCAGATGCTTGAGCAGTTCCTCCGTGAACATGCCATTGCGGCCCGTGCCGTCCTGCGCGACTCTCCCTGCGCTCGTCGAATAGACCACGATACTCGCAGGCGGAAGCTGTCCGACAACCGCAAGCCCCCGCGCACTCGACCGCGCCCACGAGAACGGATTGTCCCTGCAGGCGTCGAGGACAATGATATTGAGCTTGTTGTGCGCCTCGGAGAGGCTATCGAGCACGAACTGCAGAGGAACCGCGCGCGTTCTCAGCATCGATTCCGAATTGAGCCGCGCATCCACCGGAATGAGATAGTTTTCGCCCCCTGACTGCACGCCATGGCCGGCGTAATAGAAAAATCCCACAGAATTCGGCGACTTGGCGAGTTTGTCGCGGAACCGCAGCACCGAATCTTCCATTGAATAGAGGTCTGCGTCGGTGAGGACCTCGGCATCGAAGCCGAGCGAGGTGAGCGTATCGCCGATATCCTGCGCGTCGTTTACCGGGTTTTTGAGCTTTGCGGTGCCTTCGTAATTGCTGTTCCCTATGACGAGCGCGATGCGATTGAGCGCCTCGTTCTGCTGAGCGCAGAGAGGCAGAGCGATTACTGCAATCAGGAAAAAAAAGGCGACAAGCCGAATGGCGATGAGCCGGCGCATGGCAATACCTCGCTGAATCAAGTATAGTCCTTCGCGCCGTGAGTGCAAGGGCGGTGCGCGCGTGGTGGCGCCTGTCCAGTATTTGGCGTAATTATTGGAATATAATGTCTATTATTGACGTAAAATTTGGAATTTAAAAATCGGGGTCTGACCCCGTTTTTAAATTGGCAAGCGCCGAAAGCGGGCAAAACGTGACCGCAAGGCCTTTCATTTCTCTCTCGAAGGGCTGATCGACATTGGCTGACACCACCAAGTTCACAATTCCCGGGTGAAGGGCACGGAATGCCTGCATTCCCTCGGGCTCGAATGCGTCAGCGCTCCACTTCGCCTCGATCGCGATCGGTGGGGCGCCTCTCGGAGCGAGGACAAAATCAACTTCATGCTCCTCTTTGTCTCTCCAATGCATGATGCCGGGGGACCCTTGCAGGATCGCCTCCAGTTCATTGAGAACAAGATGCTCCCAGAAGAATCCCTTTTCTTTTGCGGGGATTTCGTGGAGCCCCTGGGCCCAGGCGACAAAACCCGTATCGAAGGCATAGACGCAGGGTGTCGCAACAATCTCCTTTGCCGCTCCCCCATGATATGGCCTGACAACGAGCACCAGATGCGTTGCCTCCAGAATCGCCAGATAGTTCATGATCGTAGGCCGGCTGACGCCGCAGGAGGCAGCGAACGAAGCGGCATTGAAGCGGCCTCCGCTCTGTGCCATGAGCAGTTCCGCAAACTTGAGAAACGAGGAGCGGCGCTCGAGGCGAAATAGCTCGAGAATGTCGCGCGCCCAGAATGCCTCCATCCACTCGGAATAATCCCTGTCATCGCGCATGTCGGAAAGGAAAAAACCGGGCAAGCCCCCGTGGAGGAATCGCCGGGTGCGATCGCTGTACTGAGGAAAGTTCGAATCTGCTTCGCATAATGGTGTAAGCTGAAGCTCCGCCTTGCGCCCGGCCAGCGTATCCCTGAATTTTGCTGAGGCACCAAGCGTCGAGGAGCCTGTCGCAATGATGTGAACATCAGGAAAATGATCCGCCGCAATTTTCAGAAGCAGGGCGGGATCGTCGAGTCTGTGGATCTCATCCAGCGCCAGGAACTTGCCATTGGCAGCTCTCAAAAAGCTCTCCGGGTCTTCCATCTCGCGGCGCACTGAAGGCAGTTCGCAATCGTAATACTGAACGCCCTCAAGGCTTTTGCACAGCACTGTCTTGCCTGCACGGCGAACGCCAGACAGCCAGACAATGGGCTTGCGCTCCCATAGAGCCCGAATTCGCGCTTCCCACCATGGTCGTCGTATCATGATACTAATGTAATACTGTTGTCGACGAAACGCAAGACTATTTGCGTTTCGTCTGGACTATATGAAAGTCGGGTTGCGATTCGTATGCTGTGCAAATCGGGGTCTGACCCCGATTTGCAGATAATTTTAAAAAAAGGGGTCAGACCCCTATTTTTAAATGATCTGCGCAGTACTTGATCGCGCGAGCGGAGATCATTGAAACATTTTGGGCCGCCAGCAGGATCTCTGCAAGAAGCTCTGTCAGATCCGAAACATTGTATTCGTGCACGATCTCGTTGCGAAGGTCTTTCAGTTCACGTACACGGTATGCGTCAGCAATTATGCCGCGCTTTTAAGATCGATTGATAATATCGATAATTTTTCCTGGTTCTTCCAGCTCGACAATATCGATTGTGCACAAGACTTTATTGATGAGAATATGCAGCGTCCGAGCATATCGAGATGTCAGATTTTCAAAGGCATCGAGCTCCTCTTTGGTCAATTCTTTGTCGATTTTGATGTCTTTGCATCGCTCATAACTGCGTGCAAGCCAATGGAGAGCATTTTGCAGCATCGCGATATTCTGCCTGAGCAATTCTTCGCTTTCTTTATACATAGAGTGGCACTCCATTTTTCAGCGCAAGCCTTGCAAAAGGGTCCGCCCCGTTGCTGCTTACGACGATATCAATCTTTTGTTCTCCGAGTTTATCATAGAGCGCCAGGCGGATTTTTATCTTCTCTTTCAAGTGGATTTTATCCGAGATAATCAGTAGATCGATATCTCCGCCTTTTTGCGCGTCATCTGCGCGGGAGCCGAAAAGATACACCTTTGCGGAAGGGTCGCAGGACTGCACCACCTGGGCGATAGCCTGCCGCTCGAAATCGGTTAATCTCATTTCATAAAATAGTATATACTATTATTGCTGATGGGAAGAGTGGATTTATCTCTCCTCTTCGAATCATGAAACTGTATGACTGTACAAATGAACCTGGTTCAAATCTTTTTCGATCTTCTTCCTGATTTCTCTGGTTTCCAGTTCGTTCTGGAGGTTGAGCCAAAATTTGTAGGAACTGCCAAAGAACTTTGAAAGCCGCAGTGCCATTTCGACAGTTATTTTGCGCCGATTATGGATGAGATCGAGTACGGTGCGGCAGTATAGAGGAGAGGCAGCCGAGGCTTTGGAGGTGCTACTGGCGCTTGGCGCAGACGGTGCATCCTCGCAAAACAAAAGGTCACCTTTCATTTTGTCATGCAAATTGAAAGTTCGACTTTCATTTTTAAAGCTGGGCATTTCCGCTTCTGCTGTGCAGACATATTTCCAGCTTTCCGAAGATATGCATGTCGGCTTTTCTGTCCCTTCATTCTCACTTGACCACAACCCTCTATACATATATATTATGCGCACAGCATATGTTGATTGAGCTGTCAAATCAGCGTTTCTCAACAAGGGAGGTCGCCATGCGTGCCATCTATGACATCGAGGCACCCAAAAAGCCTACCAATCTCACCATCAATAGCGATTTGCTCCGCAAAGCCAAAGAACTCAAGCTCAACATTTCCTCTGTTCTGGAATCCGCTTTGGCCGAGAAGGTGCGCCAGGAAAAGAAAAACGAGTGGCTGAGGGAAAACAGCGAATCCATCGGCCTCTACAACAAAGCCATTGAGCAGAACGGGCTTTTCAGCGATGAGCTGAGGACATTCTGATGGCCCAGTTTGCCGTATACCTGAACACAAATGAATCATCCAGAAAGATGTACCCCTATCTTCTTGATGTTCAATCGCCCCTGCTGGATTCCCTTGATACCAGGATTGTCATACCTCTTGCGCAGAAGGCTCTTTTCCGGAACAGGGAGATCAAATACCTTACTCCGTCTCTTACCATCAAAGGTGTGGCATATCTCGTATTGACACCTCAGATGGCCGCAATACACAAGAAAAACCTTGGCGATTTTGTCCAAGACTGTTCGCACGCCCGCCAGGATATACTAGCTTCTATTGATTTTTTGATTACGGGTTTCTGAAACAGTGTTAAAAATCGGGGTCTGACCCCTTTTTTAAACTTTTTATATCTTCTTTTTAATTACTGGCTTCTGAACCTGGCAGAAGATAATGCCGGCGGGACAACGACATGATTATTTTCGCTTAGCTTCCCTCTCCCGAGAGTAGATTTCATGCAAAACGATCAATGACTTGATTATTTTGCATAGCTTCTGCTATCTTTATCAGGCGAATCGGGCTGCGGCAAATCGACATTAGGTCGCACGATTTTACAGCTCTACCCGGCGACGAGCGGCGCCTGCATCTACCACGGAAAGACGCTCGAAGAAGTCTCGCCAAAATATGTAAAAAAAGAAATTGCCCAATTGATGAAATACCAGAAACGCGCGCAGGAATTTTACCAAAAATCCCTCGAGCTTGAAGCGCAGGCAAGCGCTCTCGATGCACAGACCGATGCATCAAAAATCGCTGAGCTCAAGGCAAAAGCAAAAGAATGCCGCAAGGATGCGTCCCGCCAGCTCCGCGAAGGTTCCAGGACTGTCGGATCGCTCATTCTGAGCGAAAAGCTTCCGGAAATCGCCCGCCTTTTTTCCCTGGCGCAAAAAGAATCGGAAACAGCGCATGCGCTCCTCAAGGAGATCCAGGAACTTGAGTCTCAGTATCTCCAGAGCCATGTCTCGGGCTCGCCGGATGAACAGCTTGCGCAAAAAATCGCCGAATGTCGCCGAATGGCTGATGAACATATTGCAAAATCCCGCGAATACAAAGAGAAAGCTTTCGAGTTCCGCGGCAAGGATATTCTGCCCATCACCGAACGCTGTATGGATCCTGCTTACCAGGCGAAACTGGACAGCAATTACGAAACGGGCATCAATCTCGGAAAGCTGACGCGGGAGGAAATGAGGGCACTCCGCCGTGACATGCAGATAGTGTTTCAGGATCCCGCCGCGAGCCTTGATCCCCGGCAAGCTGTCGGCAAAGCGATCGAGGAAGTGTTCATCATCAACACCGATTATTCGCCCGCGGTGCGCAAAGAAAAGACACTGGCCCTCCTCGAAAGAGTCGGTTTGAAGCGCGAACACTATGATTATTATCCGCACCAGTTGTCCGGCGGGCAGAAACAGCGCGTCGGGATTGCGCGTGCGATCGCCCTCGACCCCAAATTCGTGGTCCTCGACGAGTCCGTGTCCGCTCTCGATGTGTCGATCCAGGCCCAAATTCTCCTGTTGCTCGACGCTCTCAGCAAGGAAAAGAACTTGACGTATTTCTTCATTACGCATGATCTGGGAGTTGTGAAGCATTTCTGCGACCGGATACTGGTCATGTATCTGGGCAATGTCTGCGAGCTGGCCCCCACCAAAAAGCTGTTCCACAAACCTTTGCATCCATACACCACTTCCCTGCTTGCGGCGGTGCCCCGTCCGGTTGTACACAAGAAGAGCACACAGGAGAGCATTCTTCAGGGGGAGGTACCGAGCGCGGTTGCGCCGCCTCCGGGCTGCCCTTTCCATACCCGATGCCCAAAACGAATGGAAATCTGCACGCAAGCCAAACCGGAACTGGCCGAAATCGAGCCGGAGCATTTTGTCGCGTGCCATCTGTATTCAAAGGCTGAAAGGGCGCCTTCGAGAGAGAATGCGCTGGCTCGGCAATAAAAGTTAAAAAATGGGGTCAGACCCCATTTTTTAAAAAAGGAGTTTTCTGATGAACTTCGATCCTACGTATCTTCCCTATGCGAGCGCGCGCTATCCAATCTATGCCCAGCATGGCATGGTGGCTGCTTCATCGCCGCAGGCATCTGCGGCGGGGTTGGAGATGCTGCGACGCGGGGGAAACGCCATTGATGCCGCGGTCGCCGCGGCGACCACGCTGACGGTTGTTGAGCCGACGGCGAACGGGATCGGGAGCGACGCCTTCGCGCTTGTTTGGATTGAGAAGGAGCGCAGGCTTTACGGGCTCAACGCGAGCGGCTGGGCGCCAAGGGATATTTCGATCGAAAAGGTGCTTGCGGCGCCCGGAAGCGCGACTGGTGGGAGCGAAATGACAGGCGGTGCGCGCGGCGCTGAAGCTCGCAGCTTTGAAGCTTCCGGCGCGGCCCAAAGCGGCAAAATGCCCACCTACGGCTGGGTATCGACCATGGTGCCTGGAGCTCCCAAAGCCTGGGCGGCGCTTGTGGCGCGGTTCGGAGCTCTGTCCCTCTCCGAAGTCATGGCGCCTGCCATCGACTATGCCGAAAACGGCTACCCTGCTTCGCCCAACCTTGCGCGCATGTGGCAGCGCGCCTTCGAAAAATACAAGGCCACCCTGGCCGGCCCCGAGTTCGCGGAATGGTTCCATACGTTTGCTCCCGAAGGGCGCACGCCGGCTGCCGGCGAAACCGTCAGGCTGCCCAACCATGCCCGTACGCTCAGGGCCATCGCGGAGAGCAGCGCCGACGCCTTCTACAGAGGGGAACTCGCTGACCGCATCGTCGCGGACAGCCGCGAATTCGGCGGCTTTTTCTGCAAGGAAGATTTTGCTGAGTATGAGGCGGGGTGGGTCGAGCCCATTTCGGTGAACTATCGAGGCTACGACATCTGCGAAATCCCGCCGAACGGCCAAGGCATCGTCGCTCTTATGGCGCTCAATATCCTGAAAGAGTTCAAATTCACCACGCGCGAATCGCCGGAAACCTTCCACCTCCAGTGGGAAGCGATGAAAATCGCCTTCGCCGACGGTCTCGCCCACGTCACCGACCCCGCCGCGATGCGAGTCGCCGCAGCAGACCTCATTCAGCCTGGGTATGGATCCTTGCGCGCCTGGGAAATCGAACCCGGCGGCCCAGCCCGCCTTTACACCGCAAAAACTCCGCCCAAATCCGGCACCGTCTACCTCTGCACCGCCGACTCCGAAGGCAACATGGTCTCCTACATCCAGAGCAACTACATGGGATTCGGCTCCGGCGTCGTTGTGCGGGGTACCGGCATCAGCCTGCAAAACCGCGGCGCTGACTTTTCGCTCGACCCTGCCCATCCCAACTGCCTCGCACCCAGAAAAAAGACCTACCACACGATCATCCCCGGCTTCATCCTGAAAGACGGCCGCGCCCTCGGCCCCTTCGGCGTCATGGGTGGCTACATGCAGCCGCAGGGGCATGTTCAGACTGTCACGAACCTTGTTGATTTTCATCTCAATCCCCAGCAGGCGCTGGACGCGCCGCGCTGGCAGTGGATACTAGGCAAAAAATTCATGGTGGAACGCGCCTTCCCCACCGAAATCGTCGAGGCGCTCGCCCGCCGTGGCCACGAAATCGAGGTGAGCCCGGACAGCACACCATTCGGGCGCGGCCAGATCATCCTGCGCCTCCCCAACGGCACGCTCGTCGGCGGTACCGAAGGCAGAACGGACAGCAATATTGCGTGTTATTGACGCTCGCGCCCGCCCCTTGCCCGCCACCCACCGCCTCCCTCTGATTGACGCATTCAGCCCGCCGCCATATTCTTGAGCCGTCATGAATGACACTATTGAAAATAATAAAAACCTTTCGTTCCGCTTCGGACTCAATTATTTCCTTTTGCTCGCAATTTACGGCATTTCTTCGCCATATCTGCAATTGATGGTGCGCCGCCTTGGATATTCGCCTGCGGCAGTTGGCATTTTTCTAGGGTTTTTCGAGCTTGTGGGGATAACCGGGCCGATTTTTCTGGCTCAGAAGGCTGATCGCTTTGGGCGGCTCAAGCCATTTCTTTTTGCGTCAGGAATTATGGCGATCGCCGGCCTTGCGCTGCTGGCGCCTTTCCGCATTCCTCTCCTCACGCTGATCAGCCTCACCTTTCTTTCGCTCGGGCTGAAAACGCCTATTCCTCTCCTCGATACTTCCTTGCTGAGGGCGATCGAAAAATCTGCTGAATTGGGAAAAAAGCAGCCGAACTATGGCCTTTTAAGGGGTATCGGATCGATTGGATTCGTGGTCGTCGCAATCATTGTGCAAAGCATTCCGGGCTTTGATGCCAGCTCAGCAGGGACAATCGCTTTTGCCCAAGGAATTTTAATTATGCTTTTTCTTGCCGGCCTGTTCGCGCTGCCGGAAGTTGGCCATACTCAGCCCAGAAATGAAAAAATCGCATTCTCATTCAAGTGGCTCGATTCGACATTCATGCTTGGACTCGCAGTGATTGCCCTTGGCAGGCTCGCAATGGCTTCTGTTGGTTCATTCTTTTCGATGTATCTGACAGAAGAGCTCCATTGGCACGCAGTCGGCGCAATGTGGGCACTCTCGGCCACCGTGGAAATTCCCTTTATTATGCTTTCCTGGAAATTCATCCAGCGCAAAAGTCCGATGCTGGCTGTGGCGATCGCGTCGGGAGCAATTGTGGTGCGCCTGCTCATTTATGCGATCTTTCCGACGCCTGCGGGGGCCATTACGGGGCAACTGCTTCACTCCCTCTGCTACGGCCTTTTTCAGCCTGCTGCCATTGCGTTTGTGAACCTCAAGACGCCGCCCGCGGAGCGTGCAACCGGCATGGCGATCTATATGGGTTTGGGCATAGGACTTCCTTCATTTCTGGGGAGCGCCCTTGGCGGCACAATAGTCGAGGCACTCGGTTACCGCTGGCTTTTTGCGAGCTATACGCTGTTCGCCATCGCAAGCCTCGTGCTGTTCTGGAGGCACAGAGAAGAGCTGACAGGTGTGCGCTAAAGCTGTTGCTTTATTTTTATGCAAACAGGAGTTGGCACTTCTATTTGGATGCCGGTATCTTTTAGTGTCCCATCATGCTCTATTCTGAATATGACAATATTATCAGTGTCTTGATTGCCTACCAGCAGGAATTCACCATTTGGCTCAATTGCAAAATTGCGCGGAGTTTCCCCCTTCGTGGATTCGAAGCCTATCAATTCCAGCTTCCCTGAGTTTTGATCGATAGCAAAGATCGCCAAACTGTCATGGCCACGATTTGAAGCGTAAAGATACTGCCCGGAAGGAGTAATATGAAGATCTGCGCATGTCGATTCTCCTTCAAATCCTGCTGGCAATGTCCGAATATTCTGGATTTCTGACAGAACAGCTCGCTCTTTGTTAACTCTAAATGCGGTTACTGTAGAATTGAGTTCATTGATAAGGTACGCAAATGTTCCGGATGGATGATATTCCAGATACCGCGGCCCCGAACCCGCAGTTACCGATATGCTCTTCTCTTGGCTATACGCAATGGTACCGGTCTCGCTGTCAAACTCGTAGACGACAATTTTGTCGATACCGAGATCCGGCACGAGAAGATATCGATTGGTCGGATCGAAAATGACTGAATGAGCATGCGGCCCGGCTTGACGCTTTGGATCAATGCTTGAACCATCATGCTGCACAAAAGCTGTTCTTTCTCCAAGGCTCCCATCATCCAGAACTGGGAACACCGCAACGCTGCCGCTCCTGAAATTTGCGACAGCCACGAATTTTCCGGAATGATCGAGCGCCAAATGACATGGATCAGTACCCATTGTCGGCTGCAAGTTCAGAAATTTCAGATCCAATGCTTTCTGCCCTGACCCAAACGCGCTTATAGTGCCCGAGGCCTGCCCATTATACGTTTTAAGCTCATTCACAGCATACACATGATTGCCATCATGCCCAAATGCAATATACGAAGGATTGACAACGCCTTCCTTTATTGCATCGAGATGCACCTGACCCGACTGCGCATCGATTTCATAGATGTATATCCCTTTGCCTTTCCCAACAAGCACTTTGCCTGTTCCAAAGAGAATCGGCTCGGTATAGGTTCCGACATATACTAGTTCTCGACCAGCCATTTCTTGCCCCCATTTCTTCAACAAATTAAATGCTTGTTATATAGAAAAATCACGCACAGAGCCAGCCGCCATCCACAGAGAGAATGTGTCCATTCACAAAATCCGACGCTGAAGAAGCAAGAAATATCACAGGGCCAAAAAGATCCTCAAGCCTCGAGAGTCTCTTCATAGGAATTCTGCTTAAAATCCACTTAAGTTTTTCCGGGTCATTTATCTGGGGTGCGGATATTGCAGTAAGGGTAAAAACCGGCGCAATAGCGTTCACATTTATTCCTTTGGGACCAAGCTCAATCGCCAAAGAGCGAGTAAGCTGATTGACCGCTCCTTTTGATGGTGCATATGCCAGATCTTGAGCTCGACCCTGAAAACCGCGAACCGATGAAATATTGATAATTTTGCCCTTGCCTTGTTCCACCATCAATTTTGCTGCATGTTTGCATGTGAGAAATACCGATTTAAGATTGACATCAATTACTTTTTGCCATTCTTCTTCTTCAAAGTCTACTGTGTCTTTGAGATAGACTGTTCCCTGGCTATTTACAAGAATATCAAGTCCGCCAAATTCTCGCCTGATATATCGCATGAGCTCTACGACATTGTGCTCATTGGTAACATCAGCGGCAAAATATAAACCTTTTTGACCATATTGACTGATTGCTCCTGCAGTTTCCTGCAAGCCATCCGGACCTCTGCCGACAACGCACACATCTGCACCCGCTGCAGCGAGCGCGAGCGCCATTGCCTGCCCCAACCCTTTGTTTCCCCCTACAACAACAGCTCGTTTGCCTGCCAAAGAAAAAAGAGCAGGTGCGCTTACCAAAGATTTCATAATTTCCTCAAGGCTGTTCATTTTGCAGCTCCACGCATATTCCTGATTATGGATACTGTATACATTAGTCAACTTGAAGTCTCTTGTCAACTTTTAGAGCGCATCTTTATCATAAAATCAAGCTTTTTCGTCTTTATATACAATAATGTATTGAATTATCCGATCTGTCCAATATATACTGGATACATTGTCCAGAAGTGCTCGATAAAAAGGCAGGATTCGACATATGCCAGAAAAAATCAAACTGCAATACCACAGCATTCAAGATATTGTTTTCAGCACGCTGAGGGACGAAATAGTTAACCAGGTTCTCAAACCTGGCGATGTACTGAATACTGTCGAGCTATCAAAGCGACTCGGAGTAAGCAGAACTCCAATCCGCGAGGCACTCAATAGACTTGTATCGATCGGCCTCATCGAGGAAAGTCCACATAAAAGCTGCTATGTAAAAAAGCTATCAATTGAGCAGGTTATCGAAATCTATTACATCCGCGCTGCTCTTTCAGGAGCTGCAGCTCGGCTTGCGGCAACCAAAATATCAAAAGAAGACCAGCAGAAACTTCTGGATTTATGCAATCAAATGGAAAACATAAACGAACCTGACCCATCAAAATCAATGCTGAAAAAAAATCGCGAATTTCACAATATCATTATTGCGGCCGCAAAATCGCCCAACCTAGAAAATCTCCTGGAGCAATACTATCAGCTGAGCCAGCATTACCGCGCGCTCGCCCTCGAATTCCCCGACAGTTTCCGGCAGGTATGCTCGGAACACAGAAAAATTGCCGAAGCCATGCTCGTCCGCGACAAAAATGCTGCAGAATCCTCTATGCGTGAACACTACATGAACACCGCCCGAAGAATCGCCAAGGCTTTCCATGCTGATTTCGATATCTGAATGTTTCTGGAAATGAACATTTTTTGCAGCTCAACCTGAAAAAAAGAGCTCAGCTTGAAAAAAGAGCGCAGCCCGGCTCTCCGCCAAGCTGCGCAAATCGCGAGTTCTTCCGCTGCCTTACCTTCGTTTTACGTACTTTTGCGAATCGATAGCCACCGCGAGCACGATAATCATTCCTTTTACAATAAATTGTACATAAGGATTAACGCCAATAAACACCAAGCCGTAATTTATTATTTGAAAAAGAAGTACTCCTGTAACGACCCCAGGGACTGTCCCTACGCCTCCCCGCATTGATACGCCACCTACGACGCATGCCGCAATCGCATCGAGCTCGTAGCCTTGACCAAGCATATTCGTCACGCTTCCCGTTCGCGCGCCTTCAAGTGCCCCGCCAAATCCGTACATCATCCCTGCAATGATATAAATAGCCAGAATATTGAGTACGACATTCACGCCAGAGACAGTCGCTGCCTCGATATTTCCTCCGATTGCATACATATTTCGCCCAAGCTTTGTCTTGTTCCAGATAAACCATATAATTATTGAAGCAATCAATGCATAGATAATGAGATAGGGTATCCTGAAATTATCGAATTCAATTGCTCCCTGAGCAAATTTGCTGAATTTTGGATCCAGGCCTCCTATCGGCGATGAATCATTGAGTCTGTCGATGTAGATCGACTGAAGACCGTAAATAATAAGCTGGAAACCGAGCGATGCAATAAAAGGAGCAACTTTCAGCTTGGAAACAATAAGTGCTTGTGCTACCATGAATATCGAACAAAGAAGCATAACCAGAAGAATAGGAACAACGATGGGCAGTTGCGGTAGATGCGGGAATATCTTTTGGGAATAATTGACAGCTTGAAGCAGCGAAGAAGACACAATAGCAGCCATTCCAACGCTGCGCCCCAGAGAAAGGTCTGTATATCCAAGAACTATAATGCTTGCTATACCGAGTGCCAGGATAATTCTTGAAGAAGATTGAGTCACGATGAAGTAAAAGTTCTGAAATTTCAAGAAGCTTGGCTGAACCATTACAATTATTGCAAGCAAGAAGAACATCACAAGATAGAGAGCATTCTTTAGCAGGAACGCTGATATCTTCTTTTTCAGTTCTCCATTCGCTGTATCGATTTCGGACATATGGCAACCTCACCCTTTAGATGTATTTGGCAGCGAGCCTTAATAGTTCTTCCTGGTCTGTTTCTGCGGTATTGACAATGCCCGCCATGCGGCCATTGCTCATGACGAGAATACGGTCTGTCACGCCAAGCAATTCAGGCATTTCAGAGGAAATGAAAATTATCGCGTTTCCTTTGGAAGCCAAGTCGATCATTAATTGATAGATCTCGTATTTGGCTCCAACATCGATTCCTCTCGTTGGTTCATCCAGCAAAAGCACTTTTGGAGATGTAAGCAGCCAACGCCCAAGAATTACCTTTTGCTGGTTGCCTCCAGAGAGATTGGCAATCGCGGCCCTTTGAGATGGAGTTTTCACAGAAAGAGCATCAATGACCCATTTTGTGTCTTTGGTGGATTTTTTGTAATTGACAAGCCCAAACTTGCAATAATTATCTATATTTGCGATCATCGCGTTGAATTGAATATCCATGAGCGGAAATATTCCGGTGGCTCTGCGCTCTTCAGTCACCAATCCTAATCCATGCGCAATTGACTCGCGTGGCGTGTGCTCTTTGAGCAAATGCCCATTTATGTAGATTTCGCCATGTTTCAGCTTTCTGTAGCCGAAAATGGTTTCGACCATCTCGGTTCTGCGCGAACCGACTAATCCGGACACTCCAAGTATCTCGCCCTTATAGAGATCGAATGAGACATCTCTTACTGTCGGTTGATAGACGCCTGTCAAGTTCCTCACTTTCAGAAGAATCTCATCTGATGGCTTGTTTTTCTTCGGAGGAAACATGCTGGAAAAGTCTCTTCCTACCATACTTGAAATCAGTTGGTCTCTGGTGATGTCTGTGACTTGGCTCGTCATGATCCAGTGACCATCGCGCATCACAGTAACTTCATCCGCAATCGAGAAAATTTCATCCATCTTGTGAGAAATATAAATAACCGCTACGCCTTGCTGCCTTAAGGCTTTTATAATCGAAAAAAGGTGCTCAACCTCGCTTTCTGTAAGGGATGAAGTCGGCTCATCCAGCACTATGATGCGCGCATTGCAGGATACTGCTTTAGCGATTTCTATCATTTGCCTTTCGGAGACTGAGAGCGAGCCGATTTTTTGTTGCGGATTTATTTTAATCTTGAATTGCTCGAATATCGATTCGGTTTCCAGGAGCATTTTCTTGTCATCTACGATCATACCTCGCATCGGAAATCTGCCGAGCCATATATTGTCGAGGACGCTCCTTTCCAGAACCTGATTCAGCTCCTGGTGCACCATGGAAACCCCATTGTCGAGAGCCTGTCTTGGGTTTTCGAACGATACTGGCTTCCCGTTAAGGAGAATTTCACCTTCATCTTTTTGATAGATGCCAAAAAGGCATTTCATAAGTGTTGATTTACCGGCGCCATTTTCTCCCATGAGCGCATGCACTGTGCCAGGACGCAATAGCAGCTGCGCATTATCCAGTGCTTTTACTCCGGGAAATTGCTTCTTTATGCCGCGCATCTCCAATACATACATATGGCACCCTTCGAACCAAAAGAATCAGCTATTCATATCGATTTCTAAAAAGCTCCCTGGCAGAGCAAACCGAGTATGGATTGCTTAGCCAGGGAGTGCCGGACTTATTTTACTTCAGTCTTTGCGTATGCAGCTTCTGCTACATCGATATTGGCTTTGGTAATCTCGAAGTATGGCATGCGAACGTCTCTGAATGTTCCGACCTTGCCTACTTTTACGCCACTCATCGGCTCATTGCCCCGAACAAGGTTGACTGCGATGGTCAATATAGCCTGTGCCTCAAAATTCGGGTCAGAAAGCACAGATCCGAGCATTATATCATCTTTGATGAGGGGAACAACTGTCGTCAGCGCATTGATACCGACGACTCCCATGTATTTCTTGCCAGTGAAGTATCCAGCGGATTTCAGCGCTTCCACCGCGCCGAGTGCCATGGCATCGTTATTGCATACTACCATTTCAATCTTGTCACCAAATTTGCCGAGCCATGTCTCCATAATGTTCTTGGCATCATCAGTTTTGAAATTGGCAGGCTGAAGCGCAAGTTGCTCGGTCGGGAATCCAGCTTTCTGCATTGTTTCAACAACAAGCTTTGTTCGTGCTTCTGCATCAGGATGCCCTGGCGTTCCCTTCAAAATGACATACTGCATCTTGCCATCTTTATTTTTATCGAGAGAAGGCTTGTTTTTCCATGCGTTCATAATCATTTGCGCTTGCATGATGCCGGATTCCTCGGGCGTGGTTCCTACATACCAAGCTTTGTCATAGCTGAGAATATCAGCAGCGTCCGGGCATCTGTTGAAGAAGACAAGAGGAATATTTCTAACTTTTGCCTTGGCGATGATCGTCGATGCAGCTTTGGGATCAACGGGATTGACCGCGATCACATCGAATCCCTTTGCGATAAGCGTATCGATCTGGTCATTCTGAGTTGGCTGGTCATTCCTGGAATCAAAATATTCCACGGAAACATTCGGGCCAAGACTGGATTCGAACGCCTTCATGCCGCCTCTCATGTATGACAGATAGGTATTCGAAAAATCAAAAAATACTACCGCTACTTTCACAGGCTTGGTTGATTCTGTTTTGTTTGCCTGAGCTCCCACAGCAAAAACCGATGTCATCAGCAGTACTGCTAATGACACAACGAGCAATTTCTTCATTTCGCGCCTCCCTAGAACGCAGGAATTGAATAGCGGCAAAAGCCGCCTTTATAACTACCCTAATGGGTATTTGCCTATATTCGAAAAAATGGAATCTGCATATTTCAGAATATCCATTTTATTCCCCTCGCCGAGCCCAATTTCGAGCGCTGACAGGTTCCATTTTTCTAAAAGCGAAACGCTTTCTCCTGGCTGAAGTATCTTTAAAGGAGAAAGCGCTTCCATCTCGACCATGCGATCATCCGCAAATGTCTCATACGAAACACCGAAATCCGGATATTCTACTTGGTCTATATGTTCATACCTGATAGTCAGGCACATCCCATTGTTCACATAGCATGCCCATCCTGCATCATTGTTGAAACCAATTTTGAAGGGTGCTGAGACATTGCGATCATGCACAAGAACCGCATATTGATTTCTCAGAATGATTCGATTGTCTGCAATATCCGTATATGGCCAATACACGACCTGGCGGTTCGGCAGAACGCCAGTCTGTTTTTGTGACAGAGGGATGATTTCGATGCCTCCTGCATCGACACTTGTTATAGACCATGCTGCCCATTTCTTTGGCTCTGAACTTATGTTGCGGACAGATTGATTGATGGTGACTGTCGGCGCTTCCTTATCCAATAAAACCTCGGTAGATAGCTGAGCTCCTATTTGAGTTCTTGGCTTCGGAGTGAATCGCGAGCCTGATTCAAGCAAAGCATATTCCACAGGCTCATTATCAGGATAGAACGCATGGGGATACGAATGAGGCGCAATCCAGAGCCGATTGCCTCCTCGAATGTTCCAGTATGCTCCAGGATAAAAGACTCTGTCGAAATCGACACCCTTTTTTAGATATTCTGGATCGCGATTGAAGAACATCACATTAGGGCCATCATTCATCGAAAAATGAAGAATTCGCGGTCCATAATCAAGAGAGACCATTATCGTAACACTCGGATTCGAGAGCCTTAGGCAATTCCCGTAATCTTTGTGAGTGATCTTCTCGATCTTCATTCCTTTCACCGCATTATCCTCGATTTTGTTCCGACTTACAGATCAGGGCCATTTGGCTCGACAACAACTTTGATCGCTCCGTCTTTGCGGTTCACGAATGTATCGAGCGCTTCGCCGAATTGCTCTAGAGGGAATGCATGTGTTACCAGATCGCTTAGCTTGAGCGTGCGGGCTTCGAGATCCTTTATGATTTTCCATGAGACATTGGGATTCGCGCGCGATCCAAAAATAGCTATTTCATTGTGAACGATATATTTATATGGCAATTTTTCAAGAATCTTATCCGAAGGCACGCCGAGCAAGGCTACTTTTCCGCCTTTTCTGACCATTTTGACAGCTTGCGCAAACGTGCCTTCAGCGCCGCTGCATTCGTATGCTTCATCGACTCCATCGGCTCCTGCTATCTGGCGAACTGCGTCAATAGGGTCGCATTTTTCGAAGTCCACAATCGAATCTGCACCAAGCATTTCTGCAGCCTTCAAGCGCTGTCCGCGGCCGACGACGATGACGCGGGCAGATCCAAGAGTCTTTGCGTACTTCATAGCAATAAGGCCAATAGGACCAGGACCTATTACGACTACGGTGCCGCCAGCAGTCACACCAGTCAGTTCCATTGCATGCAGCACAACACCTGCAGTATCGACCAATGCCCCCTCGCGGAAACTTACCGAGGCAGGCAATTTCTTGATACTTTTTTGAGAATATGCATTGTACTGGGCATATGCGCCCCGGCTTATAAATCCGTAATGCCGATGGCCAGTTTCTGGTTTTCCGTAGTTTTCGCACAAATTATATTTTCCGTTTAGACAATTGCGGCAGATACCGCAGCCTTTGTGTGCTTCCCCCGCTACTCTGTCTCCCACCTGGAACCCGAATACTTCAGGACCAACTTTTACTACCTCTCCAGACCATTCATGGCCAGGCGTGAACGGATAATAGGGCGGCCATATTCCAGCAATGTCTCCTCGAATGATCTCTGGATCGCTGCCGCAGATCGCGACAGCTCGAATCTTGCAGAGCACCTCGCCAGGGCCTGGCTCGGGTATCGGTACTTTTTGAATTTCGAACTTGCCGGGTGAAGTAAGCACAAGTGCTTTCATTACATTGTTGTCTAGCGCTTCCATTACTAGTCTCCTGCTGCGCTCGTGATGCGCTGGATGGCTTAAAGGATCCAGGATGTTGTATACAGGATACATTAAGCTTTTCGGGTTGTCAACTTTTTTTAAAAAGGCCTCGCTTGCTGGCGCTTTCTTGCGCGCGACATCTTGCAGAATGCACGCATGCTCAGTATTGTTACTCCCATGGTACGTCACGAAAGCGAAATCGAATCGATTGAAGTGAAGGGTGAGGGAATCTCCGGTGTCCGGAAGCAGATTCTGGTTGGCCTGAACGATGGGTGGCAAGGCTACATGCGCGTGTTTGCTCTCGAGGCGGGCGGGAATACGCCTGCACATCGTCATCCGTGGTGGCATGTGAACTATGTACTCGAAGGCGAGGGTACTGTGTTCATCGATGGCGTCGGGCATGTGGTGAAAGCAGGCTCGGTTGCGCATATCGAGGGAGGAAAGCTGCATCAATTCGTCAACACGGGCGCTGTGCCGCTCAAGTTCATCTGTCTTGTGCCGCCGGAAGGGGATCATTATTGAGGCGCCTTGGCGGGCCTAACTGAAACGGGGTATCATATCCGCGGAGGCAATCATGAATACTGTTCGCTGGGGCGTTCTTTCGGTTTCAAATCATTATAGGTTGAGGGTACATCATCAGCTGGCTGGTTCGGAGCTGTCAAAGGTCGTTGCGATTGCTTCGCGCGATACCGCAAAGGCTGAAACCGCCGCCCGCGAGCTGGGGCTGCCGCGCTCATTCGGCTCCTACGAAGCTCTCCTTGCCGATCCCGAGATCGATGCGGTGTACCTTCCGCTTCCGAACCATTTGCATGCGGAATGGGTGAAGAAAGCTGCGGACGCCGGCAAGCATGTCCTGTGCGAAAAGCCGTTCGCCATGGATGCGGCTCAAGCTGCGGACGCGATCCGCTACGCCGAATCGAAGGGTGTAAAGGTAATGGAAGCCTTCATGTACCGTTTCCATCCGCAGTGGGCGCATGCAAAAGAGGTTGTGCAATCTGGCGAAATCGGTAAGGTCCTGTTCGTCCATGTCCAGTTCACGTTCAACAATAAGGATCCACGCAACATCCGCAACATTCTCGAGGCGGGCGGCGGCGCGATCATGGATATCGGCTGCTATGCGTGCTCATCGAGCAGGTTCATCATGGGGAAGGAGCCAGTGCGCGCCATTTCGCTTGTAAGCCGCGATCCTGAGTTCGGGACTGACGCACTGTCCTCCGGGATGCTCGATTTTGGCGATGCGCGGGCGCTCTTCACGGTGTCGACGCAAGCCTTCCCTGTTCAGCAGGTCGATATTGTGGGTACATCGGGCTCTATCACGATTTTCATTCCGTTCAATATGTACGGCGATGTGCCGGCGGAAATGCGGATTGTGACCGGCATCGGGCCGCGCACAGTCAGGCTGGGGCCAGCGGGTCAGTACCGCCTTATGTTCGACGCGTTCTCTAAGAGTGTGATCGAAGGCAAGCCGGTTCCGACACCGCCCGAGGACGCCATCGCGAACATGCGCGCACTCGACGCACTGTTCAGATCAGAGAAATCAGGGAACTGGGAGAAGATAATTTAAAGAATGGGGGTCTGACCCCGTTTCTTAAAAATTTAAGAAAAGGGGTCAGACCCCGTTTTTAAATTTTTCAGTCGCGCCCGTGATCCAGCTCGAGCAGGTGCCCAAAGCGCTCTTTTTTCGTTTTGAGATATTCGCGGTTGTGCAGATGCGACGGCAGTTCATGCGGCACGCGCTCAGTCACTTTAATTCCGTATTGTTCGAGCTCGGCGACCTTTTCGGGATTGTTGGTGAGTAGTCTGACGCTCTTTACGCCGATTTTCTTGAGCATTTCGGCGGGGATTTCGTAGTTGCGCGCGTCGGGCGGGAAGCCCAGCATGACATTGGCATCGTAGGTGTCATACCCCGCATCCTGAAGTGCATAGGCGCGCAGCTTGTTCACGAGTCCGATGCCCCTTCCTTCAGCTTGATGATACAGCACGATGCCACGCCCTTCCTGCTCGATCCGCTCCAGGGCGTGATGGAGCTGAGGGCCGCAATCGCAGCGCATGCTCCCGAGGGCATCACCTGTAAGGCAAGCCGAATGCACGCGCAAGAGAACATTTTCGCCGTTGCCAATATCGCCTTTGACAATCATGATGTGGTCTTTGCCATCTTTGTTGTTCACAAAGCCGACAATGGTGAAATGGCCATATGCGGTCGGAAAATCCGCAACAGCCGCGACCATGACGCAGGTCGATTCTTCGCAGGCTGCGCAGTTGTCGCGTCCGGGGCAGTGCCGCAGGAATTCGATATCTTCCCTTATTATTTGCTCGATGCTTGGTACATCCATTTTTCTTCCTTTTTTTTAAAAAATGGGGGTCTGACCCCGTTTCTTAAAAATTTAAGAAAAGGGGTCTGACCCCGTTTTTATTCAAAATCGGGCATCTGAGGGGGAATGCCGATGCTTTCATGCAGGAGGAAGTAGCGCAAGGCGCGGACCGCGGATTCAAACGCGATATCGGCCCACGGTATCGCCGTGACGTTCACGAACTGAAGGCTTTCGGTTTCCTCAGGGTCGAGCTCGAAATCATCGAAATCCACGATATTGCCCCGCGAAAAAAAGTACACATCGCAGGTCGCGTACGGAACGCCTTGATATTGGTACACATTCGGGAAGGTAGCCAGAAAATTGATATGAGCGGGCGACCAACCGATCTCCTCGTAGCATTCGCGGAGTGCTGCATCCTCCGCGCGCTCGCCTGGCTCGACAAAGCCTCCCGGGAGTGCAAATTTCCCTTTCATGGGGTCCTTATGCCGCTTGAGCATGAGGATGGCGCCCCTGGATTCGACGATGATGCCCGCGGCCGTGGCGACATTATGGAAGTATTCGAAGCCGCAGGTCGGGCACTTCCACATTCTGCTGCGCACACTGTAGAGTTTCGGGCTGCCGCATGAAGGGCAAAAATGGAAGGCTGAGGCCGCAGCGCCGATGCCGCCGAGGCGTTCGAGCGCGTGGTTCATTTTGTCTTCGAGCGAGCGGATATATGCATCGGAGCTGACTTGCGTACTGTCATCGGGCTGCAGCTCGTTCTGCTCCTTTGTCTTTTTCATCGAAGTGCCGTATTTTTATTATATACTATGTCCATGAAAACGCGCGAGGGTGTGCCAGCGGTATCCGCCGCGGGTGAATCAAAGGGAGTCATCACCAGACCCGTGAATCCGGCAGCGCCAGTCGGCCACGACCCGAATACCTCCGAGATTACCCATCCCGAAACCGACACAGAGCGCCGAACCCGCCTCAAAGCTCTCGTAAAGCAGGCTCCCCAGAACCCGGGCGTGTACCTCATGCGCGACGAGGCAGGCGATATCATCTATGTCGGCAAGGCAAAAAACCTGCGCAATCGGCTTACCTCCTATTTCAGCGGCAAGAAGGACATAAAAACCCGCCACCTGGTATCGCGAATCCACCAGATCGAGTGGGTGCTCGCCGCGCACGAGTACGAAGCGCTGCTCATCGAGAACAATTTCATCAAAGAGCACAGCCCGCGCTACAACATCAACCTCAAAGACGGCAAGACCTACCCTTCGATCCGCATCACCAGCGAAGAATTCCCGCGCGTTTTCCGTACCCGGCGCATCATCAACGACGGAAGCGAATACTTCGGCCCCTTCCCAAGCGCCGAAACAATCGACACCTACCTCGACCTCATCAAACGAATGTTTCCGCTCCGCCGTTGCGCAAAAATGAAAAAGCGGGCAACTCCTTGCATGTACTACCATATCGGCCGTTGCCCTGGGCCCTGCGCAGGCAAGATCAGCAGGGAAGACTATCTCGAGCGCGTGGACGAGGTTCGCAAGCTTCTTTCGGGGGATACAAAGTCGCTCGTGAAGGACCTTGAGCGCGAGATGCGCCGCGCCGCCGGCGAGCTGCGTTTCGAGGAAGCTGCGCGCCTTCGCGAAGCGATCAAGGCAATTCAGTCATTTATCGGGCATTCGAATGCTGTCGATTTCAACAACCTCGGCGCCCGCGACTATGTCGCATGGGAAGCCGAAGGCGAGCAGGTGAGCTATGTCGTATTCCAGATGCGCGATGGAAAGCTCAAAAACAGGGACAGTTTTATCGAGCATCTTGTGTCGGATGAACTCGAAACGCTCGACACCTTTCTCGCGCGGTATTACGAAGAGGGGCGAACGCCTCCCGCGACAATTTTCGTACGCGGCGCCGACAGTACCGATGCAATCGCCCGCTATCTTTCGGAGCGCTTCGATTCGCACATCGATGTGCGGGTTCCCGACAGCGAGCGGCACTGGGCGGTGATGAATCTCGCGGTGCAGAACGCAAAAGAGGAACTCGCGAAGCGCCGACGCATGCATGGGGATTTCGCAGCTCTCGTAGAACTCAAGGAAGCGCTTGGCCTTGGCTCGATGCCTCTGCGGATTGAGGGATTCGATATCGCCCAGCTTGGAGGCAAGCACACGGTCGCCTCGCTGGTGAGCTTCCGCAACGGCATTCCCGACAAAAAGAACTATCGCTACTTCAAGATTCGCTCGGTTGAGGGGCAGATCGACGATTTTGCCGCCATGCGCGAGGCAGTCGCCAGGCGCTACACGCGACTCATCAATGAAGAAGCCGAATTGCCCGACCTTGTGCTTGTCGATGGGGGCGCAGGACAAGTATCAGCCGCAAAAGAAATTCTCGACGACCTCGGGCTTGACATCGATTTGGCCGGCCTCGCGAAACGCAACGAGGAAGTCTGGCTCCCTGGCAGAAGCAAGCCGGTTGTACTGGCCGAAGACTCTCCCGCTTTGCGCGTGCTGGTTGCGGTGCGGGATGAAACGCACCGGTTCGCGACTGGGCTTTCGCGAAAGCTCCGCATTTCGGATGCTACATTCCGGGTTCTGCAGGAAGTGCCAGGCATTGGCGATGTGCGCGCCAAATCCATTCTCCGGGAAGTGGGCTCGCTTGAAGCAGTCGCGCAGGCGGAGCCTGGGTATATCACGAGTATTGCCCATGTGAATGAAGAGACCGCTCGCAAAGTGATCGACGCCGCGAGAAAAACTGTCGATGTGGCTCGCCGGGCAGTGGATACTGAAGAGGAGCCCGAAGCGAAGGATTAGCCGCTTTTGTGCCGCTGACATTGCCGCAGGCGTGCTGCCGCCATAATTGCGCCGCCAACATGTTGAAACTCTATGATAATGTCCCCTGGTGAACTCAATTAAAATGTCCCCTTGGTAGAATAGCAGCCAGGAGCGAACA
>Ga0228535_1001566_pt1 | contig 32872 bp, 23 predicted proteins | sample SJ1metagenome_FD_168457 | JGI IMG/M metagenome (GOLD analysis project Ga0228535, IMG submission 168457) | Enriched culture of PCE-dechlorinating microbial communities from Ithaca, New York, USA - SJ1 | ecosystem: Engineered > Modeled > Simulated communities (microbial... > Unclassified | place...
TTGGGCCCGATCCCGTCCAAAAGTCAACCGCCTTCGGCGGGTTTATGGAAAGGCGGGGGCGTTACGAAAAGGCGGGGAGAGGTCGTCGCCTCTCCCCGCCTCATATCCGGGAGCCTCTTTGTCTTTTGTGGGAGAGAAATAAAGTTGTATACTGAACTTCGCGTAACCGGTTGAAATCACGAAACACAAGTTCATCCTTGTTCAGGTAAAGTTGTATACTGAGAGGAGCTGAACGCCGAAAAACAACAAATTTTTGAGGAATAAAGTTATATACTTATTTAATATTTATGTATTTTTAGCAAATATCGAGTTCAGACCCGCGCCTCCTACGAAAACCAAATGCCGCCCGAAGCAATGCATTCATGAAGGCGACATGTTTTGCAGCAACAAGGTGGGGTATTCCAGCGGAGTATAAAATCTTCCTCCAGGACTCTCAGCCGCCGTGCGTTCCCGCCCGGACTCGGCTCATGCAGGCGAGCCTGCCACAGAACTCCTCGGCGTCAACTTCCGGCTTGACTAGTCCAATTATGGACTATATTTTATCCAAAAAAGGAGCGCGACATGGCTGCCACCCTGCTTGCCCGTCCTTCTGGGCGGTACGATCCTTCTCCCCTCGTCGATCTCTCGGCCAGGAAGAACCGGGCCCGGCTGACCCCTTCGGCGCTCAAGGCGTACTTCAACATCCTGACGAAGTGGGGGATCAAGGATATTGACGGCATGAGGTTGATGGGTGGCATCTCACGCGGGAAGTATTACGCGCTCAAGAAGAACCCGGCGGGCGTTCTCGATCAGGACAAACTCCAGCGGATTTCACTGCTGGTGGGTATATTCAAGGCCTTGAACATTCTCTACTCGGAAAGATTGGCGGACGCCTGGGCCTCCCTGCCGAACACCAACAGGCTGTTCGCGGGGCAGACCCCGGTGGAGTTCATGGCCAGGGGCGGCTTGCCGGGCATGATGGTTGTCCGTCGGCTGCTGGACGCCCGGAGAGGGAGCGCCTGATATGCCGTTGCCGGAAACATGCTTGCTTTCCGTCCGCGACACCCACCGGCTCATCCCGGCCAAGTACTCGGACGAAGGCGCGAGTGTGTTGAGCCGCATCGCGGACGATCAGAACCACCTTGAAGACATCTTTGAGCTGGACCACGCCACCAATGACCGGCTGCACGGAGAGAACGACCTTTTGCCCGGGATCAGCCTGGGCGAGCTTGTCACGGGGGTTCAGCACTACCGCATCATCAACGCCGCCTTCTGCCACCCCCACCCCGAAGGGAGCCGGTTCAACGGACCGGACCGCGGGGCCTGGTATGCGGGGTTCGAGGTGGAGACCTCGCTGGCCGAGATCCAACACCACCGCCGGCTTCAATATCTGGAGATAGCGTGGGCCGAGCCTGACGAAGTGGCGTATGACGACTACCTGGCCAACTTCGACGCGGAGTTTCATGACCTCCGCAACGCTCCCGTCTGCGAGAACTGCCTGACCCCGGACAGCTATGCCGCTTCCCAGGCGTTGGCGGGAATGCTTCTTGAGGCGGGGTCGGCGGGGATCGTCTATCCGAGCGTGAGGTGGCCCGAGGGAACCTGCCTGGCCTGCTTCAGGCCGGCCTTGGTGAATTACGTGCGCAAGGGTGCTGGATTCCTCTTCACCTGGGACGGCAAAGATCTGACCGCTGCGCCTGCCAAATGAATCCTCCCATGCCAATGTGGGCTCAGGCTTACTCCCTCAATAATTCACCGCCGCTTTGCCTTGAAATCAAGGCAGGTTTTACCACCAAATTCACGGTTGACCTGTTGGGGCAGTCTTTTCCAGTCACAATAAATAAATTATTACTTTCAAGCAGTTAATTTGGTTGCGCGGTGAATAAAACGCTTTTCACCGTATAATTTGCGGTGAATAGTCTTGCCTTTGCGGTGAATCCCGGCCATATTCGCCGCAGGAGGCGCGGTGAATATGTGGATACATGAACACGAAAACTGGCCTGATTTTACTTGGGATGCCAAGGCACTGGTTTCCAAGCTCGCCGATATCCGCCATCAGCAAGGTCGTCTGCTAGGGCGCATGGAGGGGCTGGGTTTTGATCAACAACGCGAAGCCAGCCTCGATATGCTCACCAGCGACGTTGTAAAATCCTCCGCTATCGAAGGCGAGACGCTCAACCCCGTAGAAGTGCGTTCCTCCATCGCACGGCGTTTGGGGTTGGACATTGCGGGTCTTATCCCCGCCAGCCGCCATATCGAAGGCATTGTCGAAATGATGTTGGATGCCACACAGAAGTTCTCTAGGCCGCTGACAAAGAATCGGCTCTTTGGCTGGCACGCCGCCTTGTTCCCCACAGGACGTAGCGGTATGCACAAAATTACCGTTGGTGGTTGGCGCACGGCGGAAACTGGCGCGATGCAGGTTGTCTCCGGCCATGCGGGACGCGAGAAGGTTCATTTCGAGGCTCCGGGCGCGGAGCGGCTTGAAAAGGAAATGAAGACCTTCCTCGCATGGTTTGAAAAGAAATCCGACCTTGATGCCGTTCTGAAGGCGGGTATCGCGCATCTGTGGTTCGTGACCATTCACCCGTTTGAGGACGGCAACGGACGCATCGCTCGTGCGATTGGCGATATGGCCTTAGCGCGCGCCGACGGCACGGCAGAACGTTTCTATAGTCTCTCCACCCAGATCGAACGCGAACGCAAAGCCTATTACGATCATCTGGAGCATCAGCAACGCGGTGGACTTGACATTACGGATTGGCTGTCATGGTTTTTGGACTGCCTGGGACGCGCCATCACCACCACGGAGACGACGTTGAGCAATGTTTTGTTTAAGGCGGAGTTGTGGAAGAAAATCAATCAATTTCCCGTTAATGACCGCCAGCGCAATGTGATCAACCGCATGCTCGAAGACGGATTCAAAGGCTTCATGAACACATCCAAATACGCCAGGCTCGCCAAATGCTCGAATGACACGGCTCTACGCGATATTCAGAATTTGGTGGCGCGGGGCGTTTTTCTACAGAACGAAGGCGGCGGACGCAGCACCAGTTATTCGCTGGCAAGGATCTCCCAACAAGGGCAACGCGATTAATCAGTATCCACTGGTACCGAATCATCGGGGCTGGTGGAGATCCCCCTGACCTTTCCCCATTGAGGTGTCCCAGTTAAAAGTTCGTGACGACGGCCGAGGAGGTCATCGTCATGAGGAAGAGTCGGTTCAGCGAGGCGCAGATCATCGAGATCCTCAAGCAGGCGGATGCCGGGATGAAGGTCATGGATCTTTGCCGCCGGCACTGGATTTCGGACGCGACGTTCTACAAGTGGCGCAGCAAGTACGGCGGCCTCGGGGTGTCCGAGGCAGTCCGGCTTCGACGCTCGTACATTCTGCCGCCTCATTAACTGTTCGACTTAGCTAGGACAGCCCCGTTATTTAAGTGGCTATCTTCTCTTGAGGCTCGGTAGAACTTGGCCTTTGCTGGTCAACAGCTGTTTTTGTGCTACCACCATGCTGCGTAATACGGGGACGGCATTTGATCTTCACCACGCCTCGAGTGAAGGCCTCATCCGAGGCTTTGCTCGACCATATATAGGCTTCACCGGTTCCGAGGTGGCTCATTTTGTCGGAGGTCAACTCGCCAAGGGCGGCATTCGCCTTTTGGATATGCTTCAGCCAGGCGGGTGAGTTGAATTTATGCATGATGATCTGTGATGACAGTTCGATCAGAGCTACGGGGACCGATGGCGGATCCTGAGAGGCCACCATGATGCTGGTCCCCTTGTGTCGCATTTCACGGACGACCTCTACCAGGCCGGAAACCAGGTCATCGTTCTCAATGTACTTGTGGGCTTCATCGAAAACCACCAGCTTGTTGAAGGCGCTTCCCTGGTAGGTTGCTTCCGAGAAAATTTGCAGCATTACCACGAACAGGCCAAGGGCTTCGTCCTTCTCAATGTATTCATCTCGTAAATCCACGATGATCAAACGGCCTGGGCGAATCAGATCCTGGAGCCGCTGGTCATCATCAACGTATTCGCTGGCGAACCGCAGACGCGTCTGGGCCAGTTCTTTTAGGTGATCGGACAGGCCAGAGCTGCCGATGCCTGCCTGTAGCGCCTCCAGAGTCAGGTTATCCCGCAGCCCCCTCATGATGAGATTGATTTGCCGCATATACATGCTCTGGCTGCCAATCGCTCCCATGAGGAATTTCCAGTGCGCCGCTTTGAGTTCGGAGGCAGAAAAAGCAACTGGCTTAACCTCGATATCTGGGTACTCGGCCCGGCGGTCATCCACCTTGTTTGCCGGGGTAAGAATCAGGACATCCTTCAGGGCTTCCGGGTTGGCCTTGTAACGCTCACGAAGGATGCGGATCTCCTCAGCCACCGAGTTGGCATTGATCATCGAGGTAAACTCTGGCGCATAATCTTGCGTCGGGCTGTAATGGAAAATGACTGTGGCGAGGGGGCTTGGCAGCACATTGATGTGTTGGAGCGGCATGGAGGCCATTTCAATGATTGTTCCAAGGGTGTAGCTCTTGCCGCCGCCTTGAACCCCAAAGAGGCTGATCGTGTGGGTATGGTTGAGGTCCAGAGCGATTTTCCTGCCGGAAACCTCTCCGAGCAATCCGTACTGGGGTGATTCACCATTAACACCCAGCATGATGTCATAGCTGACCTTGGCTTGAGGCGTGGGTTCGGGTGTCGGATATTCCGGCGCTTCAAATTCGGGTTGAACAGGTTCCGCCTGTTCAACAACGACAGTGGCGGGCTGTTCGCCTTCTTTTTCTTCTTCAGGCGCAAGGGTGGAAGGTCGAGGTGCTTGCTCGACGGGTTCTGTCTGTTCTTTCTTCTCCTTTTGGGTAAGTGCGGGTATTTTCTCTGAGGCAGGAGGTGTCGGCTGGGTTATTGGTGCCTCCGGCTCTTCGTCCCAGAGTTCATCCACCGTCCAGGCCGTTGATCGGACTCTCTTGGGGGCGATAAAAGTGGCTGTCTCGAGCTTCGGCACGTTCGGTATAAACTGCTCGCTCAGGAGGTGCGCGGTCGGTTTCTCCTCAATCTTGACGGAAACAGGCTTGCGGCAATTCTCCAGCAAGGCGTGAAGGATATCCTTGCCGATGCGGTGGAATTCAATGCCGACCTCGTTGTCCGGGGCCTCAGTTCCGGTCTTGTCGAAGTCGAAGATCAGGGCGCAGCGCCTGAACTGAAGCGAGTAGCCCAGTTCAATGGATTCAAGTAGCCCTCGCGCTTCCTGCGCGGCAGTCACATCAAAGATCCCGTAACGCAGTGAGCGTTCCAGATAGAACCGAAGGATCTGAGCCAACTCCCGGCTCTTGAGCAACCTATCCGGCCGGTCCGGCTTTTTCAGGGCCGGGTCGAAGTGGCGCTGTAGGATGCGCTCACTCTGATTGATCTGGGCGGAGATCCGCTCCTTCAGTTGGTTGAAGGCCGCAAAGCCGCCGACCTGCGAATAACACTTCACCTCGACCAGATTGCAGATGACCGTTCTGGTGTTCAAATCCAAATCGAACAATCCCAAGTCGGTGCGTTGCAGGCTGATGGCATCGTTGACGTCGTCTGACTCACCGCTTGAGCGGTAGAGGTCCGTGTGTGCGTCCAGCGGCACAATGACCTGATTGCTCAACGCGCCCTGATATTCGAGATAGAGCCGCGCCAGTGCCAGGCCAAGAGCCTCCGCCTGTTGCGTGCGTGCGGAAATCAGTTTCAGGGCGAGCTGACCCGAAAGCGAGCGCAGGTTCGTCAGTATCTGAACCGACTGCTTGCCGTCGGCGGACAAGCCGTGCTCAAGCAGTACCGGCTTCAGCATGGCCTCCATCTCATCGTTCGAGCGCGAGGAGATGATCAGATTGTGTGTCGCGTGGGAACTGGCTCCCGGCACATAGTCAATCAGATAGTCCGGTCTATTCTTCCGGCCGCCATGGTCGAAAAACTCTATTCCCATATTTCGGTCAATGGTGAACACCCAATCGCTGATCTGGTGAACCTCGTAGATCAGCTCTCGTTGGGCCCCATCGAGGCCAAGTGTCACGACGGGTACGGCCTTGAAACTGGCACCAGAAGCAGCAACCGCTGAGGTCGCAAAACAGAGGTGGCGGCTCAGGGACGACAGCAAATCGAAACACGCAGCGTGGCTGTCCGCGCCGAGGGCGCGCCCGACAATCGGCCGCTTATTCCAGAATGTACCCGAATCGTCATCAACGAATTCGGTGTCGAAGTCCTGTATCAACCCATGCAGCGGAGCCACTCCTATCGGCCTCTCGGCAATGGAAAGCTCCTCGGCGGGGAACACATCCAAAAGAACGCTGATGTGCGCCGGAAACTCCTTGGAATTTGCATGGAATTCATTCAGCGCGCGCTTGGCCAAGTTCAGCTTGGAAAACAGATGGCTGCCAGTTGAAGTCGCAAACGCGTCGGCGGCCTCATTTACCGTCGCTCCAGGACGGACCATGGATTCAAGCGCCTCACCCAAAACCGGCGAGTCAGGATCGGAGGTAAAGAGCCGGATGTCATAGCGCAAATCGGCATGTTCACGCTTTTGCTGGAGCGATATCAGGGCCTCCGCTATCACCGAACCGGCCCCGGGGTTGAAGATGTTCAGGGATAGCTCTCGCACATATGGATGCTGAGAGAGATAGCGCTCGATCTTGTCCGCAATGACCTTTCCGGAAATATCGGTTCCCGCCGCAGAGGGCTCGGCCAAGCCGAGGGCCGAACAGATCTCCGCCATCAGGCTGCGGGAATTCTCCTCGGTGGTCGGGGCGTAGAGCGCCCAAAATGCATTCAGGTTGTCTACCGGCGTGAAGATGCGGCCATCCTCTACGGGAATACCGACCGGATAGGCAGAGGGCACAAGGCCATCCAACAGGGCGGAACGGACGTGAGGAATGTGATCTTTCCCACCTAATTTGATCTTCTCGATCCAATCCTTGCCCAGGGTGACCCAACTGCTCAGCCACAAGGCACGGAGCGGATGGGTTGGTGAGACCAAAACAGCCTCGCGATGCCTTCCACGGAAGTCGGTCAAGATGACATGAATGGAATCAACGGCCAGCACATTTCTGAGCGCTTGCAGGTGTTGCTGACGCTCGGCACCGGAAGCCGTCTCGGCCTGACGGATGAGATTCCTGACTAGGTCAAGATAGCTTTCAGCATACGCGAGGCATTCCTTTTCCGAGTCCCGGAACGACAGCCCCTGCATGATCAGCTCGGCAGTGTCTTTGCGCACCGCTGCAAAAAACTCTTCGCGGGCAGCCAGGAAGGAAGCCATCGCGGCGGAAGATGGCAGCGTGAGTCCGACCTCGGAGGGCGGTTCGGCGGTATCCAGGTTGATCTGCATTCGCCAGCCTGACGGGTGCTTGGGCTCCGCCAAGATGCGTTGCTCGATGGTTTTGAGCATGCGCGAAAGCGGGATCTGAACAGCTCCCTCACGACCGAATTTTGCGTGCAGGGTTTCCTGGCGGGAGGTCTTCTTGGAACGACCGCCCTCGGCCCATGCGACACCACTGATTGCGATAGCATCGGGATCGCGGTCATCGCCCAGAGCAGTCAGTTGCAGCCGGAAACGTGCATGCTCCAGACTTTGCTCAATGGGTATGGCGCGTTGCGGCGGTTCTTCCTCAATGTTGCCACCGGGTAGGACGTAGAAAGGTTCGCTCTCGTAAGAGCGTTTAGCGCCCTCGGAGGCGGGATCCGCCTTCAGCGGAATCGGGTCGCCAGCGGCCGTCCAAGGCATCACACGGATGAAATGCCATCCTTCCTCGAATTCGATTTTATTGAGTTTGGCCAGATTGGTCGTGCATTGCAGGCGGTTCGGCGTCCAGGCTTTGACCTTTTTGGATTTTCCTACCGGGCCGTCATTTTGCGAAATGATCTGAACCGTAAAATGGTCAAGCCCGCTGACCTTGCCGGGATGAGGGTTAACCTCGAACATAACGTTCATTTTACGGCGGTCGTTCGGGACCAGAACCTGTTGCCCGATGAGGCCGGAGAGTTGGCCGTCGGTCTCATCCTCCGCAACGACCGGCAAGTCGGTCTCCAGCACCGTTAGAAGAACCTTGTCCAGCGAAAGCTCTTCCTGGAAGGTCCATTTGTCGAAAGATATGCTCCACCATCTCTTGTCGGTCGCGATGGGCGGCGTCCAGGATTCGGGCTCCTGGACATCGTATTTTTCAAAGTAGGCGAATAGGCGCGACTCCAATGCCTTGTCGCTGAGCCCCAGATCAGCGATACGGCCACGAACCGACTTGTGCGAGGTCATCAGGCTGCGGACGCTGCCGAGGTTACGGCGAATTTTGCCATTGACCATGCCGGGATCGGCAAAGAGCTTGAAGTCAGGAATCAACGTCAATTCATAGAGGCTGGCCCCGAGGGTTTCTCCATCAATCCCGTTTTCGAGCGCGGTGAGCAGATACCGCACGCGGGAAACATCGTAGGCAAACAGCCATTCCTCCTCGGTGAGGATGCCCAAAAGATCGCGGACATGGCCGACCAGCGTTGCCGGGAGTCGGTCAAGCAGCGCGTCGATCAGATCCTCGTAGATGCCGGTGAAAGCCAACTCCTCGAAGGTGGCCACGCCAAAGGAATCCTCAGCGCTGGTACGGAGCGAGGTCGGTATGAAGACCAGCAACGGCTGGCGCAACTCGCCGTTCGCGTCAGGGTTACGAAGTTCCACCAGCTTGGTGGAGGTCACTCGGAAAAGCATGCCTTCTTGGTCATGGCTGCCGAGGATAAAGATGTTTCCGTCGGGCCGGGTTCGCCGCAGCTCCTTGCAGACCGACTCCATGACATCGTCATCAAGATCGGTGACCCGCATGCAGTGGCCTGGGCCACGATCACCCAAGATCGCTTCGATACGAGGGTACAGCAGGCCAGCTACCGCCGCGTTCAATTTATCTTGGGAAAGCTTGGTGAACGCGCTACTCATGCGTGCCTCCCGTTCTTATCAGTTCCGTCATTTCTCTCAATGACATAGCGGGGTGATACCTTTTGGGTCACGTAGGCATCCGACAGGTCTTCGTAGAACCCGATTTCACGCAGGCGACGCTTGAAGGCTTCGAGGTTGAGACGCAGAGCGCGTCTGTCAAGAATGCTGCTGTTGCCCTGAGCTCCTTCCGGTAGCCGGTCGATGTGAAGGCCGTAGCGGTTTCTCAAAAAGGCCAGCAATGCCTCGATGCGGACCTCGTGGGTCACGAAACGTCCGCCATCCTGGGTGAGCACAGCCACCTGGAGGAGCACTTCGAGAAGCTTGCTTCCCAGCACAAATCGCCGCGGACTTCCCTTGGTCCGGGATTGGGTCAGCAGGCCGTTCTCTTTGTTCTTTAGCAGCAGAGAGTCCAGGCACTCAGTGATGTACTGGCGGTGATACTTGCCGCGATACGCCATCAGGATTTCGATGAAGGATTCGAACTCGCCCAGGCCCATGCCAGTGACCTCCCGGATCTCCGGATCGACGTCCTCGTTTCCGGAGGTCGATTCCTCGATCAGGCTTGCCAGACGGAATTTGAAGTAGGCTTGGCGCTCGGCGTCGTGCTCGGGCTTCAGCAGGGATACCAGATCGTCAACGGTGAACACGCCGCCCCCTGGGGTTGCCAGCTTGCCCACCTTTTTGCTCAGGTATTCCGCCATCTCATCGAGTTTCTTGATGACGAAATTGGCCTGCACAAAGGCCGGTATTTGACGATAGAGCCTATCTGTGGACTTGCGAGCCAACTCGGCCATGTGCGGATTGTTGACGTCGCCCATGTCTACGACCAACTCCACGCGGTAAGGACAGCCTTCCAGCGCATTGTCGAGGCCCGGGTTGAGCGGGCATTCCTTGGTGGTGCAGAGATCATTGCCGGAGCGCTGTTTCACCAGCTTGGGCAGCATCTGCAGTAGCTTGAGGTGGTAAAGCGCCAGATGGAATGCCATCAGGGTTTTGAGATAGTCCACCAGCACCGAGCGCGGAATATAGAGCTCATAGGCCAGTAACCGCAGAATATCGTCGGCCATAATATCGGCCTGGCCGATACATAGCGGGACCTGTCGTTCAGGCTCCCGTGAATCTTTCATGTCCTGCTTAACTTGATCGTTAAATCGTAATAGTGCCTGAGTCTCTACATCAACTCTTGCACCTGCCTCATACTTTTCTGTAACCCAATCGATTCCAGGGAAAAAAAAGTTCTTTAACGCCGCAATGGAAGCTTCACCCTTGCCCTTTCTTGCGTTGTAAAGCATCCAATAGATTTGCTCTGCGGCTCCATAATCACGACAGTGTTTTGCGTTACGGAATTTGTAAGTTTCACCATGCAGGGGGCGCGGAGCGGCAACAGCTTGATTTGCCTTCCCACGATTAACAACGTCTAGTAGCTCCGTCTCAACCCATTTCTGGACAACTCCAGGAAACTTATCAAAACCTTGAAAGAGGATTTTCATCTCTTCTTCGTTAAGAATCTCATCAACAAATTCATCAGGCTGGAGGTTATTGGACCTTGGTGGTTTTCGACTGGCATAACCACGGAATTTCAGCCGGGGAAAGAGCATGGTCAGCACACGATCCATCTCGGTGTGCTTGAAATCAACGTAGGTGGTCTTGGGAGTGCGGAACTCCTTGTCTCTGCCTTTGATGCTCATGCTTCAGCCCTCCTGCTTACCTTTCCCAGATGCAGGATGCCTTTGTCGTCGCGCCGGATCTGGAAGAATTCGAAGCCGCTTTCAGTGAGGAGAACCTCCTGATAGGGAGCGGCGGATAGAACGTTCTTGAACACCGCCAGACTCAGGTAGAAACCTTCCTGCTCCTCGATGCTGGGACGGTAGCCGTTGTTGAGCCGCATCAGCATTTCATAGATGTCGAGATTGATGCGCAGGCTGGCCTTGTGCCCGTCACCGGAGTCGTAAAGCAGCACCAGCGCCTGAGACAGGCACTCGATGAAAGGATGAGCCGCCGTTTCCTGCTCGGTGCGGAGCGTAAAATGGTCGCCGTTAAAGAGGCGGTAACTGCGGATGGTGCCTTTATCCACCTGGCGAACACGCAGCGCCAACTGGTTGCCCAGCCGCGCCGGATCGCTCAGACCTTCACCTCGGTTGATGGCCCGAAGAATGGAGGTCACCTTATCGGCGCTTTTCGCTCCCGGCTGCTTAATGGCGTCTAGGAAGGGATCGATGCTTCCGTAAGGCAGCATTTCCTTCCAGCCGATGTCGCGTCGCTCAAAGAAATGGCAGCGGCGCATGTGCGAGAGGTAATTCCGATGCTTGGCGATCAATCGGGCACGGTTCTTCGACGAATAATCAGGAGGCAGATTGCGGAACAGCTTCTCCACCAGTTCATTGTCATACCCGGTCCGCTCCGCGAACGAGAAGCGGCTCATGGCCTTGGTCTTAGGATTGAGGAAACCAAGCTCACGGTCAAGATCGGGGTTGCTGACTTCGGCAACGTCGATCTCGCGAAGCAAGGCAATCAGCCGGTCATTGGAGCCTTCCGCCCCGCCAAGCCACGAGTTGAAATAGAAACCGTCAAGGATGCGATTCTGGGTCTCTTCACCGCCGTTTTGATAGAGCTGGTGAATGCCGTCGCAGTCCCGGGTGCCCACCAGCATGAAGGCCAGCGCCGAACGCAGGTCGCGCATGGTGATGTGCAGTCGCCCGCGCAGGTGGGTAATGGTGTAGAGCATCTTCAGGCGCTCGATCACCTTGGGACCGGCAACCGGGTCCTGGAAGGTCCGGGCGTTATGGTTGGCAAAGCACTTGCCCTTGAGGTCGCACTTCTCGCAGGCCTGCCAGTATTCCTGCTGCGTCATGCGGGCGATCAGCCGTTCCAGAATCGAGGGCTGACCTTTCTCGGGTTCGGCGACCACCGAGCGCAGGTTGAGGTTGATGACCGCGATACCGCCTTCCGGAGCGGCCCCGGCCAACCCTTGGTGGATCTGCTTGGCGAGCAGCGGGAACTCCTCTTCGTGCTCGAGGAAGAAATCGACCAGCCGCCCCTCGTTGATGGCGATCAGGCGGGTCTGATTTTCGGGCCAGCCGGAGGCGTCCTTGCCCGCGAAGGGAGCAAAGAACTTCTGCAGCACGGCATCGTTGCGCTCGTCGCCTTCATCCTGGCTGCCGTCGTAGTTGCTCTGATAGGTATGCCCCTTGAGCTGGAACACAGCCCCATTCGCGCCACGCTGCATCTGTGCGCCCTTGCTCTCGGCAACGGCCTCAAATTGCTGAATGAAGGCAGTCTTGCCGTCACCGGCGTTACCGCTGATGATGACCAGGCGGAACTCACCCTTGAGCAGCGCGGGCTTGAGCTTCTCGTCCAGATAGGTCGGCACATAGGTGGCCTTGCCAACCTCGTCGAGACCTCGGGTGCCTGCGTTGGATACTTGGCTTTGGCTGTAGAGGGTCAGCAGATGGGTGACAAAGGGGTTGGTGTTGGGCTTGGCCGGCTCGAAGCCCAGCTTGGACACCACCTTGGGGCCGGCACCAATCTCGCCGGTGGTCAGCACAGAGCGCGGGCGCTTGACCTCGGTCATCGCGGTCAAAAACTCATCCACTGAGGCGAAGCGATCCTTGCGCTCCGGCGCGATCATCTTCACCAGCACATTGACCAGCGACGAGCTGAGGTCGGCGCAGCCTTTGAACTGCTTGGGATCCTTGGGCTGAGTCTTGATCGGCGGCGTGGGATCGTCGAAAGGATATTTGCCGGTCAGGCACTCATAGAAGGAGATGCCCAGGGCATAGAGGTCGCGATCCATCCGATCCGAAGCGTCCGGCTCGGAGGAGTAATCGTAATCCGGCGGCAGGTAGCGACGCGTGCCGCCACCGCCCTGAGCCTCGTCGTTCTCGGAGACCGCGACGTTGAAATCGATGATGCGGACACCCTTATCGGTCCACAGCAGGTTGGAGGGCTTGACGTCCTGATGGTAAACGCCGTGCTTGTGAAGATGGGCCAGCCCATCGGCGGCCTCGCGCACGATGCGCACGGCATCATCCAGCGACAGCGCCTCGGCATCGATCAGATCGGAGACGTCCAGACCTTCCACGTACTCAAAAACGATGTATGGTGTCTGCTTGGCGTCGGCCATGCGGTCCGCCCAGATCACCTTCACCACATGCGGATGGTCGGGCAGATTGGTCAGGGTCTTGTATTCGCGGCGTAGTCTCTCGTACACGCTGCGGCGGTCCTTGGTCACCAGCTTGATGACCCGCACCACATCGCCCAGAGAATCGAACACCTTGTAGGCGACGCCGAAGCCGCCGCTGCCCAGCTTCTTCTGAATGCGGAAGCGATTCGCCAGGATGAAATCCTGCGGCAGGTTCATCAGGTTATCGGGGAGCTGAGGTACAACCACGGCCGGGCCGCTCACATCCGGGGCGGAGTCATTCTTGGCCTCGGGCAGGATCAGGTCATCCAGGTCCTTACGGGCGATGGCCGCGCTGGTGTGCCGTTCCTCGGGGTCGAACTCGCAGAACTTCTGCAGCCACTCGTCGATCCCCTTGGGCAGGTCCGGCTTGTGTTCCGAGGGCTTCATCGGGAACCGGCCGTCGGCCTCCATCATCTGGTCGACGCTTTCAAAGGGCAGCTCACCGGTCAGCAGTTCATAGATAATCAGCCCAACGGCGTAGAGGTCGGAGGCAATGCTGGCCTGGGTCGGGTCCTTGAAGCACTCCGGAGCCTGGTAGGCGGCTTCCAGATCATCCACCACCTGATCGGCGATGGTGGAGGTGCGGTTCTTGCCCACCCGGGCGAAATCGAAACCCGTCACCCGGGCCTGGCCGCCCTTGGTCACCAGAATGGCGTCCGGGGTGAGATTGCGATGGATCACCTCATGCCGGTGCGCATGGTCCAGAGCCGAGAGCACATCGCGCATCACCTGGAGCTTCTGGTCAAAGGTCAGCGCCAGGGAGGCCTTGTTGATGTGCAGGCGCAGGGCCTGGCCGGGCAGGTCCTCGGTGACCAGCACCACCTTATCTTCATCGTCGGAGACGAACAGATCCTTCACCGCCAGCACGTTGGCGTGGGTCGGCATGTGCGCCACGGCGCGATAGGCATTGCTGATCTTCTTGAATTCTTCCTTGCGGGCGGCCTCGTCCTGGTAAGGGTCGGCTTGATAGACCCGCAGACGGGCCATACCTCCGCTCTTGCCCAACAGGTTGTGCTTGGCGCGGTATTCGGTGTAGCGGTCGGTGCCGCCCAGCTTCTCTTCCACCTGCCAGTCGCGGAACACCAGCGCCGCGCTCTTGGGCTTGGCGTTACCGGTGATCGCCTTGGCGATCTGGGAGTGGAAGCGGGTGATGTTATCCAGCCGGTTGTCGGGAATGCGGCTCGCGTCGCGGAAGTATTTCAGGCAGTGCTTGAAGTCGGTCACGTCGGGGCTGTCGATGCCCGCCTGGTCGAATACGGCGGCGTCATCGGCGGTGAGCAGCACGGCGGCATGCACATGAGCCTTGCGCAGCTCAATCAGGCCGGTGTTGCTCTCGCGGATGATGGTGGCCATGGTCTTGGCGTGGCTGCGCAGCTTGGCCAGCGGCGAGAAGAACGGCTGCCGCCCCTCGGGATACCATTTGGAGCCATACACATCGATGTTGCCCCGCGTCCCTTTGACATCCACCAAGTACACTGCGTGAGGCGCGAGGATGGCGATGTCGATTTCGAACACCTCCTCACCCTGGCGCATCTCGAAGTTGTGGAAGATCAGCCAGCCATCGGGCAGGTGATCCCGAAGGAAACCAATGGCCTGGCGTTCAGATTCGTTCGCGGGTTGCCCGATGGGTATGACTTTCGCCATTAGCTGTCTCCCTCCTCGATGGTGCGCTCGACGAGAGAGCGTGCTTGATCTTCAAGCTCGGTTGCACTTGCTCGGTTTTCCCAAGCTTGCTCGGCGGCTTGACTAATGCTCCAACGGCGTTGCTCGTTAGGCCAATATATTAGTATATTACGGGCACCGTCTTCGTTCAATGAAGGTATGGATGTCCCCGCTGAAAACCGCATCAATAAACGCCGTCCAAAACCTGTAGCTAGATACGTAAATATATATCCGGAGTCACGGTTGTCATGCGGAATGATCCTCATCATGTGTTGCGTCACTGCTTTGCCAATTACGTTACGATTTGCTAAAATTGGTCTGCCGAATATGCCATATCTTTGCCCATCACATTGAAATAAGACATATCCTTCTTTTACAATAAATTGTTTAAGATTCTTCGTACTAGAGGCAATATGGCTCTCACTTCTTTGGTCAAGCGTAAGCATTTCTGCCCCACCAAGGAATTCAACACCATGTTCCTCAACGCGAATTCTTTTCATGAACGGAGGATACAGCGCGTCGGCATGATCGGATATCTCAACCAAAGGCACCCTAGCTTTCTCAAGCGCCTCACCAACAAAACCTATGTAATGAAATGCATCTAAACGGTTTATAAATCCGCGCATAATCCTCGTCTCAATGCTGAATGATTGTGGCTTAGTGTGCTCCCAGACAACAGGACCGCCAGCAATCTCTAGCTCAAGCGCCTCAACTTGTTCTGCAATTATACGGCTTGCTTCTGTCCTTAGGTCCGCAGCCTGCTGAATCAATTCATGCGCTTGGTTTTCTACTTCACCCAGGCGAGGTACAGGGAGATCAGCAATGTGATGTGGCTCAATGTGCTGAATGATCGCACCATACGTTCCCGAGATCACTATTGGCACACCAAACCGGCTGGAAAGATAGGCGTAAAGATAGCCAGGAGAAATCTTGTTTGGATCAGCGACAACTTTCATTATGTCTTGGTTAGACCAGCAGTCAGCCATATCTTTTCTGGCATATGCCATTCTCCCGATGCTTCCGGAGCAGGTAATGAGAGTCATGCCTTCTTCAACTTTCAAGTAACTTAGTTTTGCTGAGTGAGCGTCTTTTGCACTAATCATCGGCAGATTCGTCATATCTGCCTGAAGCATGGTCGAGGTCGTTAAAAAAGGAACTCCATAGGCCGGATCATCGACGTAATTGCGTACAAATTGCGGTCCGTTATAGATCCCTCCGTTGTATCCACTGGTAAGAGCACTAAGGTTCTCCGTTTTAATTTTTTTGAGCAATTCTTTGGCTTCAATTGCTCCCGACATGTAGGGGCCGCAATCAAGGCGGCGACCGTTATTCTCAAGCCAGGAACTCGGAACTGCTCTGCATTGAAATTTTCTGCTCATAGTGCCACCTCGCCGGTTGCGCGGAATTTCTTGTATTTCTCTGCCACCAGCGGCAGCTCGTCATGAATACGGCGGTTACGGCGCGTGGTGTGGCGGATTTCCACTTCGCCGCCTTCTCGAACCCGCTCGATCACTTCCTCATCGAAAACCAGCTCTTCACCGCCAGGGGCTCGCTTAAACAGGAGATTCCCCCGGGCGTCGACACCGGCACGATCCACTACGGCCATGAAGACCTTGTATTCGGGATGCTCGGTGTTGATCAGTTCCTCTTGGCTGCGGCGACGTACTACCAAGAGGCTCGGCAAGGCTGGAGTCAGGCCATATTCCTTAACAGTGACCTTGAAGGGCTCCACCGGTAGGTCAATCGACGCCAGCACCTCGCAGTGGCGCAGAATCCACCAGCGCACGTATTCATCGCTGGGATTGCCCAGCAATCCATCGGGTAGCAGGATGCCCACGTGGCCGGTGCCGGGCTTCACCCACTGCAGGGCGCGTTCGATGAACAACACCTCGGGCGGCACGCCACCGGTGTTCAGATTGCCGGTGTTGCGGAATCCGCCTTCCTCGTCGCGCTCCCAGCTATTGCCCAGGTCATAGCGCTCCAGAATGGAGGTGTCGCTCACCGTGTCTTGGGTCGAGAACCAAGGGTTGAGCAGAACCATATCCATGCTGCCCAGCGGCATAGCCGGGCGGGCGGCTTCGATGCCATCCAGATCGCCATCCGGGAAGGTGCGAGCGTCGATGCGGAACACGCGGCCGGGATTGCCGGTGGTGAACAGCAGGTTCATGCGGCTGGCCACGGCCAGGAAGGGATCGATATCGCAGCCGAGTGCATTGCTGGCCGCCCAGACGGCGGTTTCGTTTTGTGCCTGGCGGATTTGTTCGTCGGTGGCCTCTTCAGGCGTGGTGCCCATGGCTGCCAGTTTCTTCTTGAAGATGTGCGCGGCGGTCATGGCCAGGAAGGTACCGGTGCCGCTGGAGCAGTCCATGATGCGTTCGCCGGGTTGCGGGTCGAGCATCTCCACCGCCATTTCGGCCACGTTGAGCGGTGTAGGGTAGCGGCCCTCGCGGCCGTCCATCACGCTGCGGGCGACCGCACGGAAGGCCCCGGTGCGGTAACGGGGCTGGGTCTCACTCAAAGAGTAACGGGCCAGCTCCATAACCACGCGGGCGGTCTCGTGGGGTTCCAGCGTCAGATCCCAGCCACGGGTCAGCAGGTTCGGCTGCCAGGCCTTGGCGGCGACAATGGATTCGTTGATGCGCTGGGCAATGGCCTGTTGACCCGCCTCGGTGAAAGGCTCGTCGCCCCTGATCCAGAATTTGCGCTCGCCGGTGGGCAGGGTTTCGTCGTGGATCTTGGCTAGCATCACCACGGCCAACTGCTTGAAGGAATCCTTGTGGTCGAGGCCCAGGTTACGATTCAAGTACCGATGGCAACGCATCAACGCATCTTCAAGGTCTTCCGCCTCGGCGCTGACCTGGATGACACCACCGGTACGGCCCAGGTCAGAGGTGCGCTCACCCGGAACCGGCCAGACACCAAGCGGCTTGAGTCGGACCTCGAAGCGGGTGCGCTCGACCTGGAGCAGGAACTCTTCCTGGCCGTTCCTCCACATGCCCAGCGTTGCGCCGGGGATCACCTCCAGCAGCTCCTTGAGCTCACGCAGGTCAGCGTCGGCCTCGGCAATGGAACGGAGCTTGTCGCGTTTCTTCTGCGTCTTGCAGACGATGATCCGTTGCAGGTTGTCGTTGTTGTGTTCGGCATCGGGACGGAAAATCGCGATGTTGATGCGCTTGCTGCCCTGGCCGGAAATCTGGGGGTTGTAGTTGACCTCCAGGTCATTCCGGTCAAATCCGTAGCTCTCGATGAGCTGGCGCAGAACTTTCTGCACCAGCAGTTTCTTGGCGGAGGAGCTTTCCTTGTTGCCGGTCAGGATGTCGATGAAAAAGTTACCCGGGCCGCTCTCTTCGGCAGCATCCTGCGGGGCCTCAATGATGTCGTCTTGATCGCTCATCCGTTCTGCTCCTTGAGAAATTTGCGGTACTTCTCAGCGATGACCGGCAGATCGTTGTCCTCGATCTTTTCACTGCGGGTCAGGGTCCGCTCCACGAAGCGCCCACCGATACGGATGCGCTCGATACGCGGCTTGGGCTTGACAATCTCTTCGCCGTCCGGGGTGCGCTTGTAGAGTTTGTTGCCACGGCGGTCGAAGCCAACCTTGTCGGCCACAGCCATGAAGACTGGATATTCATCGATGCCGCCCAGGGCCTCGGCGCGTTTTTCCTCTTCACTCTTTCGGCGCAGGAACAGCAGGCTGGTGAGGATGTTGACGTTGGCCTCGGCGATGAAGGCCTCCCCCGGTAGGTCGACGGAGGCGAGCACCTGGGTTTCGCGCATTATCCACCAGCGGATGTATTCCGCCGCCGGGTTGCCGAGAACCCCGTCGGGCAGGACGATGCCCATGCGGCCGGTGCCAGGCTTCAGCCACTTGATGCAGCGCTCGATAAAGAGAATCTCCGGCGCGACGCTGCCCTTTGGGGTGCCGGTGTTGCGGAAGCCGCCTTCACCGTCCGGCTCCCATGCGTGCGCCAACTCGTATTGCTCCAGGATATGTTTGTCGGTGATCGGGATGTCGGAGCCGAACGGAGGATTGGTGGCGATGATATCCACCGACCCCAACGGGATCTCCTTCTTGGCGGTGGACAAATCGGCCAGATATCCCAGCGGAAACTCCAGGGAGTTGATGTTGTAAATGTGACCACGGCCGTCACCCGCCAGCACCATGTTCATCTGGGCTGCCCGGATCAGAAACGGGTCAAAGTCGGCCCCGAAGACTTTGGCGACGGCATATTCTCTCAACCGCTCGTGGACGTTCAGAAACTCAGTAGTGTTTTCGTTTCCGACCTGAGTATTCTGCTCCTCGCGGAATTTCTTCAGCATGTGCCCCAGGGTGGCGACCAAGAAGCCGCCGGTCCCGCAGGCCGGGTCCAGCAGCGTCTCGCTCTCCTTGGGATCGAGCATTTCCACGACCAGCTTTACCACGCCCCGGGGAGTGAAATACTGACCACGGTCGCCGCGCAGATTGACGCCCACCAGCTCTTGGTAGGCCACGCCCTTGGCATCGACATCCGTGCGGGTGAAATCGTATTTGGCTAATTCAGAAACGATAAAGGCCAGCGCCCGGTCGGAGAGAGTGATCTCCTCGTTGCCCCGGAAAATGTTCTTGTACTGCTTCTTGACCTCGGTGAAGAGTCCCTCGATCCGGGCACGGATGGCCTTGCGGCCCTGTGGTTCGAACTGCTCCTTCGGGCCAGCCCAGAACCGGCGTTTCCATGCCTGGCGCTGCTTGCCGCGCAGATTCTCATCGTGCATCTTGCAGAAGATCAGATAGAGGAACTGCCAGAAGGCGGCATCCTTGGGCATACCCTCGTTGCCATGAATGTAGTTGTGGCAGCGGCGGAAGGTAATCTTGAGCATCTCGTTGTCGGCGATGCGGGTATGGGCATCGGAGATGACCTCCTTGGTGCCGACCGACTCTTCGGCCATCGGCCAGTCGCCGATGGGGTTGCACTTGGTTTCGAAGCGCTTCTGTTCCTTCTCGACAAAGAAGAACTCCAAGCCGTTGGTCCACAAGCCGTACTGAATCGCGTCGACCTCACGCATGATGGTCTCGATCTCATCAAGATCCTTGGCGGCCTGCTCGAAGTCGCGAATACGCACGGCATTCTTGCCGACGTTAGGCTCCTGGCGGCAGAGCACGGCGCGGCCCAGGTTCTCGATGGTGTGTTCCTTGCCATGGTGGAAGATGGCCACATCCACCTTTTTGCGGCCGCCAACGGAAAAGTCCAACTCCATGTCTTCCGGCGAGAATCCGTATTCGTGGATCAAGGCGCGAACGATCCGCTGCCGGACCAGCTCCTTCTTCGTTTCCTTGATCTGTTTGCCGGAAACGTAGTCGAGCGTGTATCCCGCCGGGATGGTGCTCCCGGCCTGCTTGTTCTTCTTTTTACTCATATAAAAACTCCGTTTGCCGAGGCTGGTCATTTCTGGCCGCTCTCGCCGAAATTCTGGGTTGTGTGTTTTTGTTGCTCTGTCCACGCGTCGATGTCCTTTTGGGAGAATCGCCACTGGCCTCGGATTTTGAAAGCAGGCAGGTTCTCGGTCTGGGCCATGGAGAGACCGTCTTCTCGCTGACCTTAATTAAGGTGTCGACATCCTTTAGTTTTATAACTTCTTCATTGCTCACGCCGCCTCTCCGGCAGGGCTGTTGACCGTCAAGGCACAGTGCCAGAACAGGGGTGAGTTATCTGTCTCTGAGTAAAAATCAGCCAGAACCTACCAAGTCACGCTAAATATTGCCAGGTTAATTTTGTGTTGCAAAACACTAAACAGCGAAGTATGATAAGCTCTATGAAAGACTTTGGTGAAATCATTCGCGGCCTTCGAGTCGCCCAAAACCTCGGACTGCGGGAGACGGCGACCAAGGTAGGCATTTCCCCCGCCTATCTGAGTCGCATCGAACGTGGCAAGGAGCGTCCACCAAGGGCAGAAATAATCAAGGAACTCGCCAGATTACTGGCAGCCGATCCCGACGTACTGTTCCGCTTGTCATCGTCCACGGACCCTGAAGTTGTCGACTACCTTCATGATCAACCCAAGGCCATGAATTTGCTTCGCTACATTAAAGAGGCCAGCTTTTCCGAGGATGAGATCGAGAGCCTCATCCAGGCAGCCGTAAGCATCAAGGCCAATACTCATTAGCCTCATATGGCGCACTATGCGGTCTTTAACGACGCCTTCTGATTTGTCTTTGGCTATGTCGCGGAGCACACGTTTAGGATCAATGCGCCGGAAGACGATTGATTGTCTGTCTTGCCCGAACTTATGTTGATCTGCCCACCTATTCATTAAGTGTCCTGCATCTTGCCCAGTCTTTTTTTGTAGTAATTGTGAGCCGACCTTGTGGCTGTTTTTAGGTGGTAAAAAATTATATTTTAAAGCACTTTCTTAGCTGCTCCAGATTCTTGGCGACCACACCGCAAGCCTTGAAGTGTTCCACCCAGCCCGTGGTGACGGTCTGAATCTCGTGTAGAAGATCCCGGGCCTCGCCAGAGGACAAGGCGAAGTAGGGGGCCACGGCCAGGAAGGCGTCTGGAGTTGCCCCCGCTAAACCGGACCCCCTGCGGTTGCAGACGAGCGGATGAATTCCCTGGGGGATTTCATCCGCAGCCCCTTGTGGGGGTGCCTCTCGTTGTAGTCCTCGAACCAGGCGTGGAGCTGGTTCAAAACCGCCTCCGCATCGGGACGTTCATGAATACGGACATAGTCCCGCTTGAAGGTCTTCACAAACGCCTCGGCCATGCCGTTGCTTTCCGGGCTGCGGACCGGCGTGAAGCGCGAGCGCAGCCCCAACATGGCTGCGAACTTCATCGTATCTTTGGCCGTGTAGCAGGAGCCGTTGTCCGAGAGCCACTCCACCGGGTGAGCGGTCCGCGGCGTCCCAAACCGCCTCTCCACGCATTCCAGCATCAAGTCCTGCACCATGCGGCTGGTGATGCCTCCTGTCGTCGCCAAGTAGCCCAGGGCCTCGCGGTCGCAGGTGTCGATGACGAAGACCACGCGCACGGTGTCGCCGTTGTCGCAGTGGATTTCAAAGGCATCGGAACTCCAGCGAAGGTTGCTTTTGAGCGTGACGACCTTGCCGTCATGGCTGCGCTCCGGCCTGTAGCCTTTGTGCCTGGCCAACAGCAGGCCATGAAGGCGCATGATCCGGTAAACGCGTTTGTGATTCACGCCCGGGCGCCCATCTTGCCGGAGCTGCCTGTTCAACAGGGCGCAGACCCGGCGATAGCCGTAAGTCAGGCGGTGATCCACGATGTCCCGGATCAGCGGCAGCAACCGCTCGTCCTCGGCCTTGGAGTAGCGCGCAGGCCGTTCACGGGGCGGCTCCTTCACCCGCTCGGCAAGTCTGGAGCGGGAAACGCTCAGAGCCTCGGCCACGCGTTTCATCGGAAACCGTCCTCCCAGGGCAACGGCGTGCGCGAGAGCAGTTTTTTTTCACGCGCGATCTCCAACGCCTCCTTGAGGATTTCCACCTCCATGGTCTTCCTGCCAAGCATGCGCTCCAATTCGCGGACACGCTTCTTGAGCAACCGCAACTCGGCAGCCCCGACGACTTGGTCATCGGCCTGCACTGCGGCTTTTCCCCCATCGCTCATGAGCTTTCTCCACCGAAACAGCAGACTCGGCGAGATGCCGTGCTTGCGGGCCACGTACGAGACGTTCATGCCCGGATGCAGCGACTCCTGGACCAGCTCCAGTTTCTCCGCCACGGTCCACCGTCGACGGTGGACCGTGGTCAGCACCTCCACCACTGCTTCCCCGTTAGCACTAGGTCTGGACATAGGGCTAGACCTATCTCCTATCGCTGCCAGGGTGTCCGGTCCAAACAGGGGCTACTCCAGCGTCCTTGGTGGGAACACTTTGCTCGGGGCCAATCCTGAGCGTGAGGGCACGCGGAGCGGACTCCACCACGGGTTGCGGCACTATGTCGTAGGCCGGGGACAGCCGCCAGCCCTTGCCGTCCCATAGAAAGCCATGGTTGCGCAGGTGGTCGTCGCTATTGTGGCAGAGGGCGTTGAAGATCATTCGCCGGTAGATTTGCTGGGCATCGGCCGAAATGTTGCCGGACAAGCCGTGCTGCCGGAGGGCCTCGGCGATCTCGTGATAGCTGCGGCCGTCGGCGTTGCCTTCGTGCAGGCCGAGCATGGTCAGGGCAGAGATGAAATGGCGACGGATGGGGCGACCTTGCTCTTGAGCGCGGTCGAACCGCTCAATGAGGTAGACATCACGTTTCTTCCTGCCGCCCACCCTGACGATCTGGACTTCGGGGATGTTGATGCCGGCCTTTCTGGCCAGGGTCATGGTGGCGTATTCGATACGGTTGGTGGCCCACGCCTCGCCCTTCTTGTCGAACTTGGCCAGCCAGTGCCGCCCATTGAGTTCCGCCGGGGCCTTGGGCCTAGCCCCGCCGAAGGACGCCCCGAGCACCAGGAAACGCCGGAGTCGGATGTCCAGCTCCTCTTCGTTCTCCACGCGCTCCGCCGCTTCGGTCAGAGCCTCTAGGTCCAGAACTTCTCCGGGGAAATCGTTGGTCAGGTTTTGGCCGAATCGCGCCTGGCCCGGGCCGCTCAGGTCAGGACCAAAACCCAGGGCACCGATGTGGTCATCTGCGGCTAAAGTGAGAAAATCGAACTCGATCAAAGTACGATCGGGAAATGCGGTTTGCAGGAGATTTTGACCCCAGGCGTCGGGGGCTGCGTCCCGGATGCCGCTGAAAAGAGGAACGCCTGAGGCGGTGCGGTACTCGGCTGGGCCAAGAGGGAGTTGCACAGGGTCGATAGCCACGGCGTCGGGTCGCTCAAGATATTTTCGGCCGTAGGAGAAGCGGGCGAAGGTGTCCCGTCTTCTTTCGTTCTCCACGGAGAGGATTCCCGCCGGTACAAAGGTCCCGGCCAGGTGAATATAAACGTAGGCTTCACGCATGGGGGGCCCGGGCTAGAAGTCCAGATCCCGCCGCTTGGGCTGCCGTGCGCTCTTGGGGAGACGGCTGACCTCCAGAGCCTGTCCCACGGCATCCCCTGCAGGGTCGGCAACGGCCTTGAGGCCGTCAAGCAGGTTCAGGGCAAAGAGAATTTGGGCTAGGACGGCAAGGCTGACTTTTTCAGTCTCGCGCTCGGCGCGTTGCACAGTGGGAATGGTGAGCAGGGAGCGTTCGGCCAACTCGCGCAACGACATGCGGCGGCGCTTGCGGGCGATGCGGATGCCTTGGCCGAGTTGTCGAAGAACCTCGCGCGCAGGGATGGGGAGGGCCTTGTGGGCTGGGCTTGCCTTGGGCATGGCATAAACTTTTTTAAATAAAAATTTATTTTATGCATCATCCATATATTTATATTTTTATTTTTGTCAAGAGTCATTTGTTGTCAATAGCCTCTCAACTCCTCCCCATCCATTCGAAAAATCGTTCCGCCCACCTGGCGATGGAATCCGGAGGTAAGACGCCCTTGTTGGCCAAGGAGGTTTGTGGGTGGGGAATGCCCTGGTAGCCGTCACGGTCGCAGAGACCGCCCGAGGTCCGGGTGGGCCAAGTGAGGGAGCCTTTAACGAGTCTGCGTTTTATGTTTGGTAATTCCTAGCCAGACCGGACCTATGATATGGGAGCCTGGCCATGAGAAGTTGCCCTCAATGTGGTGGCGTCTGGGCGTAGTCCGATGGTCGTTTCAAGTGCCGGTTTTCCTCCTCCAACTGCCGCAGCTGGACTGCCTCGGACACCCCGAGGCCGCCGTACTTGCTGCGCCGCTTGTAGAACGCCGCGTCCGAAATCCCGTGCCGGCGGCAAAGATCCATGACCTTCATCCCGGCATCCGCCTGCTTGAGGATCTCGATGATCTGCGCCTCGCTGAACCGACTCTTCCTCATGACGATGACCTCCTCGGTCGTCGTCACGAACTTTTAACTGGGATACCTCGCTGGGGAAAGGTCATTGCCCTATATCACGCTCGTTGAAATTTCAACAAAGGCGAGCGTTACTTCTCTGTTTTTGGGGAGAAAGAAGGGGACGCTGAGGCCACTGAATTTCTTGGATTTTTGAGTGACAAAGAAGGGCGTTCCATCGATATAAAGGGCTCCCCAGTAATCGACCATGAGCATTCTCGGTTCTCCTTTCCGGTCGTCTAACGGATATTGCCGAATCCTTGGTGGAGAGATCTATCAACGATTCCATTGGTTCTCCCGTTACTAGACGCTCAGTTTTTGCATCCACCCGTACACCCGCTCAGCCCAGCCCGTGACGGAGTCTGAGGAGAGCACTCCCTTGTCCGCCGAGGGCGTCTGGGGGTGGTTGATTCCTGTGAAGCCTTCCGGTCCGCAAAGTTGGGCGAGCGTGGCGGTCGGCCATGCGAGGGAAGCTTTCACTAGGTTGAACTTGATTCTTTCCAGATCCGTGGCCCAGTGGTTTGGTTTCTCCAGCCGTAGAAGCTGGGTCGACAGTGACTTTTCCGCGTCGGAGGTGTCGACCTCCAGGAGATGCAGCCAGGTGCCTCTGTTGTGGATCAGCGCATCCGCTATGCAGCGTGGAGAGCCGCCGCCGAGCAGGTGTTTGTTGCTTCTGCAACTCGAAACCGAGGGTAGCCGAGTGACGTTCCTTGTCAGCACCTCGCATCCATGACGCTGCTCCAGCGTGTCGAGCATGTTCAGGAAGCATTGGAACTTGCTGTTGAACAGGTGGGAAAAGTCCGAGGTGTCCTTGAGCGTGTTCCAGTCCGCGCTTGGATACCCTCCATCCACGTCAGGCTCTTCTGTGCTCACGGGCCTCCTGCCCGGTAGGGTTTCCTCTCCGGACAATTTTCCATAGGCCGCTGGGCGTTCTTTCTCTTTCGCCTTGCGTGTCACGAATAGCTTGTCGAACCTGATGGAAACGCCTTGCGCCTTGATGATGGTGCGGCCTGCGTCGAGATGCGCGGGCTCTCCGTCCACGATTTCCACATTTTCAGGCGGCGGGGAAGGAGTGAAGGTCCCACTTAATCCTTGTCCCTGTGCCGGGATGGTGAAGTCCGGGTGGGTGAACTCGATTTCATCAGGAAGGTTGGCCCTGACATTGTGTATTGCTTCAATTTTATTGATGAACAGGCAGTTCTTGGTTTCTTCGAAATGCCCGCGGATTTGGAATCGCGCGTTGGGCAGGGCAGGGGGGACAAAGCTGAAGTCCCAGAGCCGATATCTGCCCTGTTCGCGTCCAAGGCTCAGTTGTTGCTTCCCTATGCTCTCGTAGGATCCGCGAGCCTCACCGTCGAGCAGAATCCAGCTCAGAACCTGCCTGCACATCGGATCCTTGAAGTGTTCAAGCTTGTATCCGGAGGAGGGCAGAACATTGATTTCTGCAAACGTGCCGCTTCCATTATCGACGATGCCGAACTCCAGCCCCAGAGTTTTGGGTTCAAGTGATGTTCGGGAGAGATAACCGTCGTGGAAGAAGAGCGCCCGGGCAAGCTCGAATTGAGGGAGGTAGACGAGTTGTCCTCCGTTGATAGTGAAGACGAAGCAAAGCTGGTTCCTATCCCTTTTCGAATCATACCCGTCAATGGGGCATTCGCCGATTCGTCGTTCTTTCCAGTCCGATGTGTTCTTGATGGAAAACGACTGCTCCCATCCCTTGGTCTCGCTTTCCCCCTTAGGATTAAGAATTCGATTTCTGGAAAGGATTGGCGCGTTGGAGATGGACAAGTAGGGTTTTTCCTGTCGTGGCCAGAAACTGACGTTGACGCTCCATCTGCTGCCCGTAATAGGCCGGAAGAGCGAGCCAATGGACTTAATGCGCGCATTGGAGCCGATTTCGGAGATCGTGAAATTGGTCATCATTTCACCTGTGCAAGGATGGTTCGCGCCAATGGCTTGAGACGTTGCTCACTCAGGCCTGCGGCTCGAAGGATTCTCCATCGCTTGAGCGGCAGGTCGGATTCGGAAAGCGTGTGCATGGCTAGCCGAATCCTACGGGCCTGATACTGCTCGATGCTCTCGCTGTATGCGGCAAGAAAGTTGGCGGTGCAGGGCAACTTGTCCAGGCTGCCCCTGATGGTGGAAACGCCGCCGAGCTGCGTCAAGTACCACTCTTGCGAATGTCGCGGTGACGGCCCCTCGGTCCTGCTCAGCCACAAGGTGCAGAGCTCCGCAAACAATGTGCGGTCACGCACACCCCAATCTATGCGTGTCTTTCTCTTCCTGGCGGGGGCGGGATGCAGTCGATTGATTCGGAGAAGCCACTCCCGGTCGTTTCGGTAGAGGGTGGCGTAGAGCGCATTGTGGCCATTGTCGCGGCATCGCTTGGCCCCGTCCAGGATTACGCAAGCCTTCCATTCGCGGCGTTTTTGGTTCAGCTCCTGGCCCGTTTCGAAACTCGTGGTGACGCATTGTGCTTTCGGCCTGTAGTCCGACAGGTGCGAGACGCGCCGGAACACGTCCCCGAACGTCCAACCCGGATCCAAGAGCGCCTGCAACACGATGAGATGCTCCAGATAGCTTGCGGCCTTGCGGTGCCGCCTGAAGAGGGCCTTCAACCATTCTGGAGAATCCTCTGTCGGTCGGAGCCCCAATGTATCAAGCCAGGAACCGCTCCATACGGACAGAACCCGCTCCCATAAGGCGTCGTGATCGACGACCTTCCCTCGAGTGTATCCTTGGCCGCGTGCGAGCGAGAGGTAGAATCGTGTCCATTGTCCGAAGCGAGGTGCGGGCATAGGGGGCAGGTTCAGCAACTCCGTGATGCGCCGGGCCACACATTCCTGTTCGGGCACACACGGTTCCTGTACCGTTATGGGAATCAGTCCGGGCGACAGTGCTTGGAAGGCATGTCTATGGTCGCCATGCCGTTTTACTCGCGTTTCCACCAGGAGGCCGTGTCCTGGGCAGCACTCCGCACCCCGGATTTGCCACCGACGCGCCCAGTATGGCTCACCGTATCTGCCCAACTGCTCGGCGATGCATTCAGGGCACACACTCAGGTTTCGGGCCTGCCGGATGCGCGAGGCAGCAACTCCTAGGGCAAGGTGGGACGCGCCACGGGCCTTTCCATCCATCAGCCGCAGACATCGCTTCCGGCGTTCCTCCGGGATGAAGGGCGCGTAAAGCGGGAACAGGGTGTGCGCATAGGCCAGTTTCTCCACGGTGACGGTTTGGTCGGGGTATTGCCTGGCGACTTTGCCTAGTGAGGAGGAAAGGTCGGAAGTGGCCACAACACGTCTGTCGCCGAATACCTCGTCGAGCAGCTGCTTGGGGCTGGTAATACCCAAGTGGACGCCCGCACGAGCCACGGTGCTGTACAGCAGCTCGTCGGGGTAGGGCCGGGGAAAGTTGTGCATGGCTACGCCGCTCCCGTGGTCCAAGCCTCCATGTCGAACACGATCCCATCCTGCTTGAGGCGGGCATACACGCCGCTCTTGCCTGCGTGTGCCAGCATATGGCGAAGGTCATCTGCCGGCAGGCCTCCCCATTCCTTTCGCGCGATTGTTTTGCGTGCTGTCCTCGGCGCAGCAGGATCCGCTTGTTTGTACCACTCCAGGATGACCGGAACGAGGTCCTTGACCGTCAGTCCGGGGTGTTCCCTGAACGCACGCTCCACAAGCGGAGTGACGCGATCCGGTGTGCAGTCCATGGCCACCAGCAGGTTGCGTAGGCGCTGGGCCTGGGCATTGCCGGACAGGGCGTCGGGTTTGGAGGACGGTCCCTTGTTCATGCTCACGATGGCGGTTCGCAGTTCCAACAGCCGTCGGTCCACGCCCGGCAGAGTCAGGTCGGAATACATGGCGATGCGCTCGGGATCTCCGGACCGGAGAGCGGCAAGCATGGGGTGCACGGGCTTCAATTCGTCGTTATATACCCGCCGCATGAGCCCAGGGGTTATGCGTTCGGTTCCGGTGACAATTGCTCGCAGTTGGGACAGAACGAACAGCTTTACGACAATGTCCAGAACGCCTTGCGACAGATCGTACCAGCAATCCCGCACGTCCTTGCCGAGGATATCATCCCGGTTCCGCAGCCACTGATATTTCCAGAGCGAATCAGAAAATGCCTCCCATTCCGTTCGTTGTTGGCGCCCCTCCATATTCGGTGTCATGGGGCCGCTCTTCATGGGTTCCCATAGGAGGGCGCCGAATCCGGCCCCACGCCGACCGGAGCGCAGATCGGACTCGAAGATCGGTCTCGCCTTGGGCGTACCGACGAAGACCACCGGAACACCGATGACGTTGACCAACGTCACGAAGAAATTGAGCATCTTGTCTATGCCGCCTGAGTTCTTCCGGCTGAGATGCTGGATCTCATCGATGATCAGGGTTCCCACGGCAAAGGCGTTGGCCGTCTGGCCCATCAGGGCGAGCAGGGTTTCCACACTGTGGCGTTTGCGGGTGTACTTGGCCTCGTAGTCCGAGTGCAGCACCCGGTCCAGGGCGCGGAAGAACTGGATGCACAGGCTTTTGAGTGAGCTGTCATGGGGGCAATCGACCTTAAGGAAGGTGATCTGCGTGAAGTTGTGTCCCGGATGGTGGATCACCTGCGGGTAGGTCGAGAGAATGCGGTTGAGCGTTGTGGTCTTGCCGCTTCCCGAGCAACCGATCAGGGAAAGGCTGAGGGCGGTCGATTGGGCATGCCGAAAGCGCATGGTTTCCAGGTCGCCGCTCATGACCCGCTCATAGCCGTTTTGCAGATGCGTGTTCAAGCTGCCGTCATTGAGATTCCTGCCCACATATCCGCGCCGGATCAGGATGGAGAGTTTTTCTTCGAGTTGAATATGGGCCGGAAGAGGCTGGAAGAAGTCGTCGAGCAAAGAGGAGATGATGTGAGCCCGTTGGCGGCCGTCGGCGTAGATGTCACCCGGATCGAAAGGCACGTCGCCTATCAGGGCAAGCTTGAGCTGTTTCAGGTTCAGCGTGGGCGGCAGAGCCTCGATCAGCGGGTTGCCCCGGTAGGAGGGAATCTCCGATTCACGGTAGACGGCCTGGACCATGTTGGAGGGCAGGGGCATTTAGTCCTCCTTCTCCTCGTCGTAGAGCTCGTCGATGAAGCTTGGGAAGCCGTAATCCTCAACCGTGGACTCACGGAGCGGGAGGATTTTGGCGGGCTTTCCCTTTGAGGGCGCGCCCGACTGGAGGAGAGGCGTGCGCCGTTCCTCGTGTACGGCTTCGGCCTTGTTCTTCCGTATATCCCGGATGCGGGCCGTGCTGGCAGTGCCCGCCGCAGCCGGGGCGAGCTTCTGCGCAGCCGCGATTTTGTCCTCGACAAAGCGCTCATGCTCACGCCGCTTCACATCGGCTATGACGCGAGCCTTGACTGCTGTTTCCTTTTGCCTGGCCTTCGCCTGCCAGACATCCCAGAAGGAACAGCCTGAAAACTCGCGGCTGCGCGAGGCCAGCTGGCACTTCCAGAAGGTGATGTGGTCCTTTTCCGGGAACAGGTAGATGCAGTCCGCAGTAGCCGGATCATAGGCGGCCTGCAATCCGGCGGGCCTGCGTACTTCCTTTGCCCTGTGGAGCCATCCTTTCTTCACGATTTCCTGGGAGGTGTAGTACAGTCCAAAGACCGACACCCCCAGATCGGAGATTGTGGCCTTGGTCCGCGGCAACAAGCTGATCCTTAGAGCGTCTTCGGGCGCGGCCCGGAGTCTCCCCGTCCTGTTCTGCACCCCCCAGTTCCACAAGGCCAGCGGCGTCGCGGGAAGGTCGTCAGGCATGTCGATGGTCCTGTCGTACTTCTCCATGACGTCATATTGGTTGTGCATCAGGATGGAAGAGATGATGATTTCTCTGAAATCTCGGATCGTCAGCTTGGCGTCGAGCCGGTAATCCTTGCCCCCGCGTTTTTTCACTAGTGTCTGGCCCACCACACCTGGCGCGAAGGGCTTGAACTCCGCCTGGATCGTCCGGAAGCTGCGTTCGACGATCCCCTTGGCATCGCCGCGGTACGGAGGAGCATTTTCGATGCGCACGGAAAAGCTGTTTTCTAACGCCTCGATCTGACTTCCCAGCAGCTCACCCCGGTCGGCCAGGATTGCGTCCGGTAGACCCGCCACGGGCCATTGCTCGGGGGAGATGTCAAAACCATGCTGTTTGCACCATGCGACCTTGTCCGTCATGGCCACTGCAAGGGCCTGGATGGCGGCGGCGTATGACGGGGACTCGAATCCGATATACAGGCCGGCCACCATTCGGCTGAAGACGTCGATCACCATGTAGATGACCGGGCGCCCGACAATATTGTGGCGATCGCTGTCGGAAACGAGGTAGATATCGGCAATAGTGGCGTCGATCTCGAACCGGGATCCCGGACCGGCGACATCGGTTCCGGCCGTACCGGTCAGCGGCTTTACGTCCTTGTTGTACTCGATCCGGCTGGTACGTTTTTGCAGCTGCTCTACTTGTCCGTATTCCCGCTTGTAGAAATGGTGCATCTGCCATTTCGTTGGCATTTCCGATTCCGGCGTGCCTGGGAACAAATTCTCGTATCGGTCTTTGAACCTGCGATGTGCATAGGGAAAATTGCATCCGGTGTCTTTCAGGAGATACGTGTCGATGGCGATGCGGAAGAGCCGTTCCGTCTGCTCATCGACGATGGCTCCGACACCTGGGCTGTTCACCCTCGGCCTGCCCAGCTTGTTTCCCGCCTTCCGCTTTTTGCCTTTTCCGCCGGAATTTTTGTAATCCGGGATCAGGGCGTTGGGACTCTGGCCCCGCTGCCAGTAGCGGCGGATCAGCGTATATAGGCTACGCTTGGTCGACTCCCCGGTCTCCACGATGCGGTTGATCGCCGCGCCTCTGGCCTTGGGATCATAGAAGAGCGGATCATCGACAATGGAACGGATCAGAGCGTAGTTCCGGTCACGTTTGATCTGTGCCGTGCTCCCCGGTTCAGGGCTCAACATGATGAGGGAGGCATGGGGATCTTCCGCCCGGGTCAGCGCACCGGACTCCAACGCCTCATGGAGTTCCTTCTTGGGAACCAGCGCAGGAAATGCCGAAGCACCATCAAGGCAGATCCAGACGGCGTCTTCCGGCATCAGATGAAGGATGCGGTAGGTCCGCTCCTTGAACTTCAAGGTTTCATTCACCCGAAGCATGGAAGCCTCCCGACAGAGCCATTGGGTCCGCCAGCGTGAGGTCTGCGGCAGTCAGCTTGGAATAGGGCTTGCGGAGGTCAAAGAGAAAGAGACGATGTGCCAGCATCTGCCGGATTTCCAGCAAAGACTCGCCGGGGGCCATATGATACGCCACGTCCAGCGACTTCGCGATGCTGATGAGGGTGTTGCCCGGCTTGTCGCGGAAACGGTGCCCATAGAACGTGAGCCGTTCGCACAATTCTCCCGTGGGGATGTGATCGCCTTGCGCCGGGTAGAGCCAGTTGATGTTCTGGAATACGGTGCTGGGAATGTCCTTTTCCGTGATGATGTACCACGGGATTCCCTGTGCTGCCCAGTATCTTCGCTCCAACTCCAGCTTTTCAATCGTTCGCGGGTCGGCCAAATCGGCATAGGGCTTTGCCTGCAGGGCGAATTCGGGCCGGGCAGGATCGGAGGTGCTCACCCGGAAATCCGTGGTCATGTGCTGCGCAACGCCGGAAACGGCGGGGTGCCGGATCCCAGCCTCTTTCGCCAGGGTCAGCGTGGCGTCGAGCGGGAGGGGGAACTGCTCTCGGATGTCCGTGGTTTCCGGATGCCACTCCAGGAGCAGGAAGGCGGCGAGTTCGAGATCAGAGAGCAGGTGATGGGTGCGTTGCGCCTTGTGCCCGAAGATACGATGGGAGCGTCCCTGGGAAGGGACGTCCCGCACGGTGAGCCAGGGCTTGTAGTCGCGGCCTCTGCCTGAGCCGCGACCCTCCTTGACCCATTTCGCAAACTTCAGCTCGGAATGTTTGCGTTTTTTGGTGTCCATACGAAAGCCGCTCCTTGTCGCTCGTGGGGTGAGGGCTCGGAACGGCTTTCAGTATACAACTTTATTTCAAAGTATACAACTTTATTACTTAGTATATAACTTTATTCCTCTCCCACATCTTTCCATAATCCGGCGAAGCCGGCTATTCCACGGTCACGCTCTTGGCCAGGTTGCGGGGCTGGTCCACGTCCTTGCCCAGGTAGTCGGCCATCTCGTAGGCGAAGAGCTGGAGCGCGGGCAGGGCCAGGAAGG
>Ga0228535_1001567_pt1 | contig 32800 bp, 39 predicted proteins | sample SJ1metagenome_FD_168457 | JGI IMG/M metagenome (GOLD analysis project Ga0228535, IMG submission 168457) | Enriched culture of PCE-dechlorinating microbial communities from Ithaca, New York, USA - SJ1 | ecosystem: Engineered > Modeled > Simulated communities (microbial... > Unclassified | place...
AACAGCCCTCAAATTTGAGTATCCTGTTCCGTCCCGTGTACGCGCGAGCCAGGCGCAGCGCGCTCATGGTTGCTTCAGTCCCGGAGTTAACCATGCGCACTTTTTCCACGGACGGGAAGGCTGCTGTAACCAACCGGGCCAGCTCGGTCTCCAGTTCGGTGGGGGCGCCGAAGCTTGTGCCTGTGTTTTCAAGGCAGGCCTGTAACGCTTCGATGACCCCGGGATAACGGTGGCCCAGGATCAAAGGCCCCCACGAACCGACATAATCTATGTATTCGTTTCCGTCAGCATCATATACACGCGCCCCCATTCCATGTGTTATAAAGAGGGGGTGTTCGCCGACCGCTTTAAAAGCCCGGACAGGGCTGTTTACTCCGCCCGGAATATATTTTTGGGCTTCTTGGTACAGCTTTTTTGACTTTTCATATGTTCTCATCACCGGTTATCCTCCTTGCTTCAGCCACCTGGCTGCATCCAGCGCATGGTAAGTAAGGATCAGGTCGCTGCCCGCTCTTTTTAAGCCCTTCATGATTTCCAGAACAACTTTGCGCTCATCGATCCAGCCCTTCGCGGCGGCCGACTTGACCATGACATACTCGCCGCTGACGTTATAACAGGCTATTGGGCACAAGAATTCTTCTTTCACCCGCCTGATTATATCCATATAAGCCAGGGCCGGCTTAACCATCACTATATCGGCCCCTTCTTCCAGGTCCAGCGCCGCTTCCATTATCGCCTGATCCGGGCTGGCTGACGTGTCCATCTGATAGGTGCTCCTGTCGCCAAACTCAGGAGCCGAACCGGCTGCATCCCGGAAAGGCCCGTAAAATGAGGAGGCGTATTTGGCCGAATAGGCCATAATGAGCGTATCCTGGAAACCTGCTCTGTCCAGCGCCTCCCGTATCGCCGCAACCCGGCCGTCCATCATATCGGACGGCGCGACCATATCCGCTCCGGCCTGAGCGTGTGATACGGCAGTCCGCGCCAGCAGATCCAGGGTGGGATCGTTTAAGATCTTATCGTTTTCAACAACTCCGCAGTGCCCATGGTCGGTGTACTCGCACAGGCAGACATCGGTTATTACTGCCAGCTGCGGGAATTCTTTCTTAACCTCGCGTACGGCCTGCTGGATGATTCCGTCTTGGGCATAGGCCTCAGAACCGAGGGCATCTTTTCTGCCGGGGATGCCAAACAGGACTATAGCGGGAATACCAAGCTTCACTGCCTCCTCAACCTTGACAATAAGCCTGTCTATGGAAAGCTGGGCCACGCCGGGCATAGACCGCACCGGGTTTTCATGGTTTTCTCCGCCGGTAACAAAAAAAGGGTAAATTAAATCATTGACCGTCAGGCTTACCGCCGACAACATTTTTCTGACTGCCGGTGTTGTTCTCAGCCTGCGCATCCTGGTTACGGGAAAATTCATCAGCACCGCCCCTTTCTTCACGTATTACCCCTAAAATAATTGATCATGGCTTCGACAAGCCCGTCTATAGTATAATCAGCCGCCGCAACATCAACCTTAAGTCCCAGCGATTCTGCGGTTTGTGCGGTCACCGGGCCGATGCAGGCTATGGTCAGGTCTTTTAACCGTTCTCTTTCTTCCTCTCCCAAAAAAGAAATGAGGTTGCGCACGGTGGACGAACTGGTAAACGTAACTACATCTATTTCCTTATCCTTGAGCATTTCCGGCAGAACATTTGCTTTATCCGCAGCGACAGTCGTCCGGTAGGCCACAACCTCTTCCACCTCCACACCCAGTTCCTTTAGTGAGGTCACCAGGAGGGGGCGGGCCAGGTCTGCCCTCGGCAGCAGCGCCTTCTGTCCCGCTTCCAGTTTTTCGCTCAGTTCCTCGATAATTGATTCGGCGCAGAATTTCTCCGGTATCATATCAACGACTATCCCTTTTTCTTCAAGTGTTTCGGCTGTCTTCGGACCTATCGCACCAACCCGTGCCCGGCCCAGACTCCGGATATCGACCTTTAAGTGTCTCATCCTATCAAAGAAGAAACGGACCCCGTTCACACTGGTAAAAATGATCCAGTCGAAACTACCCGCCTTTTTGATGGCAGCATCGAGCGGCTCATAGTCATCAGGCGGTTCTATGCCGATGGTGGGAAACTCGAAAGCCTCCCCGCCCATCTCTTCAATTCTTTCCGACAGCACACCGGCCTGTTCACGCGAACGTGTAACCAGCACTCTCCTGCCAAAAAGGGGTTTGTTTTCATACCATTTCAGCTGCTTACGCAATTGAACCACTTCGCCGACAACAATCACTGCCGGTGATGTTAAGCCGCTTCTCCTTACTTCTTCCGCAACAGTGCCGAGAGTGGCGGTGACCACCTGTTGTTTGGTCCTTGTCCCCCAGCTGACCAAAGCTGCTGGGGTCGCGCTGTCTTTGCCGTTGGCGATCAGCCGCTTAGCGATAAGCGGCAGGTTGTTTACTCCCATTAAAAAGACCAGTGTCCCCGGATCTGAAGCAAGCCTTTCCCAGTTGATGCTGCTCCCTTCTTTAGCCGGGTCTTCATGCCCTGTAATCACCGTAAAAGTTGAGGTGAAATCGCGATGCGTCACCGGTATGCCGGCATAAGCCGGTACAGCCACGGCAGATGTTATGCCGGGGACTATCTCAAAGGGTATCCCCTCTTCCTGCAGTCTTTGGGCTTCTTCACCGCCCCGTCCGAAGACAAAAGGATCGCCTCCTTTTAACCGCACCACCACTTTGCCCTTTTTGGCCTCGTCTGCCAGGACGTTGTTTATTTCTTCCTGCTTCATGATGTGGTTATCCGGAGCTTTTCCCACATAAATCAGTTCAGCGCCGGGCCTGGCAAAGGAGAGCAGGCGCGTATTGACAAGCCTGTCATAGACTACGGCATCAGCTTTCTTTAAACATTCCATCCCCTTGACAGTGATCAGCCTGATATCGCCGGGACCGGTGCCCACCAAAAATACCTTTCCCATATTCATGAAATATGCCCCCGTCTAATTTTTTTCAGTATATCATCTGCGCCCCGTTCAAGCAGTACGGAAGCCAGTTTTTCTCCCAAATCTTCAGCTGCGGACAGATCACCCGCCATAGCATCACGTATCAGCACCAAACCGTCTGTTCCGGCTACTACAGCTTCCAGAACAATACTCCCGCTGCGTACGGCAGCCAGCGCGCCTACAGGCGCCTGGCAGCCCCCCTCCAGGGAGCGGAGCAGGGACCTTTCAGCCAGAACACACCTCTCGGTGGCCAGGTCATTTACTTTCCTTACCATTTCTATGATTTCCGTATCACCCGCCCTTGTTTCTATCCCAAGGGCTCCCTGTCCCACCGCGGGAAGGCAGATCGAATAATCCAGCTTTTCAGTTATAACGTCTTGGCGGCCAAGTCTTTCCACACCTGCCGCCGCAAGGACAATGGCGTCATAGTCACCCGTTTCCATCTTTTTGATACGGGTATCCACATTACCCCTCATGTCGAGCAGCACTATGTCCGGCCGCGCATGCAAAAGCTGCGATTTGCGCCGCGGGCTGCTGGTACCGACCCGTGCGCCGGCCGGCAGCCGGGCAAAAGTCAGGTTATCCCTGGAGATGATCACATCCCTGGGGTCATGCCTCTTTGTAACGGCGGCTATAACCAATCCTTCGGGGAGCCCGGTCGGCAGGTCCTTCATGCTGTGAACGGCGAAATCCACTTCCCTGTTGAGCAAAGCCGTCTCCAGCTCTTTTGTAAAGAATCCCTTGTCCCCGAGCTTATCCAGTGAAACATCAAGTATCTGGTCGCCTTTGGTCTCAATCAGCACAATTTCAAACTCCACAGAAGGATAAAACCCTTTCAGGCTGTCCACCACGAAATTCGTCTGCCACAGGGCTAATTTGCTTTTACGGGTACCTACTTTGATTACTCCTGTTTTTCCTGTCATACTGCGCTCTCCTCGTCAATCTTTAAATCCTGGCGCTTCTCCAGGTCAAACAATTTGCAGACCAACTCGGAGTACATAAATCCTTTCTCCGTCAGGGCGCTTTCCTTCAGATTTGCTATGGGGTCATACAGGAGTTTGTTGACTATCGAATTTGCCATGGAATTGATGATCTTTTTTTCTTTTTCGGTAAGACTGCCCAGTTTCGCGAAGGCTTTTTCAAGTTCCTTGTCTTTGATTTCTCCGGCCTTCTCCTTTAACCCCTTGATTACAGGAATAACAAAGAGACTGTCATACCACTCAAAGAATTTTTTCAGTTCCTCGTTGACGAGAAGCTCCGCTTTGGCAGCTTCTTTTTTCCGCTCTTCCAAATTATTTTGTATCGCGTTTTGCAAGTCATCCACATCATAAAGGGACACTCCGTCCAGGCAGGCTACGGCAGGGTGAATGTCGCGCGGTACGGCTATATCAATTAAAAGCAGGCTTCTTTCGCCCCTCTTTTGCAAAACAGAAACAAGGTCGTCCGGCCCCAGGATATAGTGAGGAGCTGCCGTACAACTGATAACAATGTCGGCGTCAAGCAAATGCTGCGGGAAATCATCGAGGCGAACGGCCTTGCCGCCAAATTCCCGGGCCATCCTGACCGCCCTTTCATAAGTCCTGTTAGCCACGACCACAGTGCTTACACCGTTGGATACAAGGTGCCTGGTTGTCAGTTCGCTTGTTTCGCCCGCTCCCAGCACCAGGACTGTTCTTCCCCGTAAATTCGAGAAGATTTGTTTGGCCATTTCCACTGCGGCTGACCCCACAGAAAGCGTCTGGCGGTCGATCCGGGTCTGTGTACGCACTCTCTTGCCGGCTTCGATCGCTTTCTGAAACAAAGGGTTTAATATATTATTGGATATCCCGTATTCCCGCGCATAATTATAGGCATCTTCAACCTGGCCCAAAATCTGGCTTTCCCCCAGGATCATGGAATCCATGCCTGATGCGACCCTGAACAGGTGGCGCACAGCTTCCCTTGTTTCTTTCCAGTAGATGTATTTTGCCAGCATTTCTTCCGAACAGCCGCTGTAATCGGCGGCATAATGCAAAAGAGACGCCCTGCTCCCGGGTAAATCTCCGGTCGAAAGGTATAACTCCGTCCTGTTGCAGGTTGACAGGATAACTAATCCGCCAATGTTTTCCAGGTTATTCAGGTTCGCCGCGTTTTTTTCGATCTGGGCCCTGGAAAAGTTCAGTTTTTCCCTTATTTCAACCGGAGCGGTTTTATGATTTATTCCAAATACTGCGATAGACATTGCGTCACCCTTTCCCTTGCTTCCCCTATGCGCCCCTCGCGGACCAGGTCAAGTATTGAATCGATCATTTCATAAAACAGTTCTTTTCTCCTGCCGCAGCCGGTTACCTCCCGGAGCACATCTTCCCGGGCCTGGCCGAGGATATCCAGCAAAACCCCGTATTCCGGCCCGAAAGACTCCTGCAGTTCTTCTTTGATTTTACGGGCCAGGGCGGGGCTTTTTCCGTTTGTGGATATGGCAATGATTAGATCTCCCCGCTGCAGGAAGGAACTTACTATGAAATCGCTTACTTCGGCGCTGTCCGCCACATTGACCGGGATATTTCTCATCCTGCAGTCTGACGCAATCTTACTGTTGATCTCACGGCTGCCGGTTGCGGCAATCACCAGAAAACTTCCCTCCAGACAGCCTTCCTGATATTCCTCCCGTGACCAGGCGATCTTTTGCTCCCTTGACAGTTCCTGCAATAAAGGGGTTGCGGCAGGAGCAACGACCCGTACTACAGCCCCCGCCGCAAGCAAACCCTGCACCTTGCGTTCCGCTACCTGGCCGCCTCCGACAACCGTACATTGTCTTGACGTAACATCCAACGTGACGGGATACCGAAAACTCATCTTCCCGGCTCTCCTTTCCTTTCAATGCAGTCACGGACATGTTCTGCATAAATCTTGCGGTAGGCGGGATTTTCGCCCAGGCCGTGGAGATACACGCTAACTTCGAACCCTTCCCGCACAAGGGTATTCTTCCAGGAATCTTCTTCCTCACCGGCCATGTCGTTAATGGCATGGTCTCCGGCTACAAGCATGAACGGCATCAGGAATACTTCCTTCAAACCTGCGGCTTTGAGTTTGGGTATGACATCATCCAGTTCGGGATACCCTTCCACGTTTGCTATATAGACGTTGGGCACAGTATCGAACAGTATCAACTGCAGCATGGCGTAACAGGCATTGGCAGGATGGTCGGAACCATGTCCCATGAGGATGACAGCCTGGTCCTGCCGCAGGTCCGGCAGCTGACTTTTCAAGGCTTCCACCGCCGCTTTGTAGTCTTCCTGTTTGGCCAGGATAGGCCTTCCTACAGTCAGTTTGTCAAACTGCCCGGCAAATTCGCCAACCGGTTTGAGAATTTTATCATGGTACTCCTCGCCCGGAATTATATGCAGCGGCTGGACAATAACCTCGCTGAAACCGTCTTGTTTTATCTTCATCAGGGCTTCCCTGGTATCGTCAACAATCACGTTATCTCTTTCCCTCAGTATTTTCCTGACTATAGAGGAGGTAAAAGCCCGCCGGATTTCGTATCCGGGGAAACTCTCGGCTATTTTGTTTTCACAGGCCTCTATTGTTGCCCGGCATGTTTCCCGATAGGTAGTGCCAAAGCTTGCCACCAGGATTGCTTTTCTTCCCTCTTGTTTTTGCATCTCGTTTCACCCCACTGCTTATTACCGGTTATTCTTCAAGATATTGATTATATCCGCCCTGGTCCTGGGTTCCTGCTTATGTCCTACTGTCTTGCCTGCTGCCACCAGTTCGTCGTACACTTCCAAAACCCAGGGTTTAATAAGGTTTGCGCCGTACAGGACATCGGTTTTGCGGAAGAGCTTTGGGGGTACCCCCTCGGCAGCTACCCTGCCTTCATTCAGAATAAAGACGTAATCGGCCCAGGCAAAGACTTCGTCTATGTTATGACTTGATATGATCACCGTTGAACCGGCTGCATTAAATTCGTCCAGTAAGGCCAGTATTTCCTCACTGTAATATGGGTCTAACCCGGAAGTAGGCTCATCCAGTATCAGGACTTCCGGCTCCATCGCCAATACACCGGCAATGGCAGCCCTCTTCTTTTCACCATGGCTCATGAAATGCACAGGTTTGTCCCTTAACTCCCAGATGCCCGTTTTCTTTAAGGCCTCTTCCGTCTTCATCCTGACCTTTTCTTCCGGCCAGCCCAGGTTCAGCGGGCCAAACGAAACATCCTGGTAAACGTTTGCGGAAAAAAGCTGGTCATCGGGGTCTTGGAAGACCAACCCGATATTTTTTCGCAGCAGCTTCAAATTCTTATTGTCATAATTTATCTTGCTGCCCTTATACCTGATGTCGCCTTTCGCCGGCCTGTTAACCCCGTTAAAATGCAAAAACAGCGTTGTTTTTCCCGCCCCGTTCCTGCCGATTACCGCGATCTTCTTGCCGCCGGGTATCCTCATGGAAAGATTTGTCAGGGCCTTGGTACCGTCCATATAGCTAAAATCAATGTTCTCAACTTCCAGGATGTATTCCATCTTTATACAAAAACCTCCTAAAACCAGGCCATAATTACTAAACATGTGCTGACAAAAACAATAAAGGAAATATTGAGGAGGGACAGGTTATAAACCGGATTAATAAAATTCAGTTCTTCTTCATACCCGCGTGACAAAAGGCTGGTGAAAAGCCGCCTGGCCCGGATAAATGCTTTGGCCCAGATATTCGCAAAAAGGGTCCCCAGGGAATAGATCGACCTTTTATAGCTGCAGTAGCCCCATCTGGATGACTGGGCCGTGTATATCCTAAAGGCGCATTCTATAAAAAGAAAAGCAAACCTGTAGACCAACACCATCAATTCAATAATAACTCCGGGCAATCTCAAAAGCCGCAGGACATAAATGAGCTCTGTCAAAGGTGTGGTCAGCGCCAGGAAATACAGGCAGGATACACAGCTTAAAGACCTTAACATTGTCATGCCGGCCAGGTTCAGGCCGGGTGCAGTAACCCCCAGGTAGTAATCGGTTATCTTAAAAGCAAAAACCATACCTGTGTAATCCCGGCCTGCCGACAGGGCAATAGATACGACCCCTACCAGTAAAAATGCCAGGGGCACTAGCATTAATTTTGCAACCACATACCCGGGAATCCTGGCTTTGACGACCAGCAGCCCCAGCATAAGGGCCAGCACTGCCAGATGTACACCGGGTTTTTGGGCTGCCAGGCAAATGCTCATTGTAATAGATACTAAGGCCAGCCTCTCCAACGGGTGAGAGGACCGCAGCCTGTTGGAATAGACAAACTGTTCAACGTACAGCATTACATGTCCTTAACCTTCCTTTGTCCTTTCCTGTACCCGATGTAGTAACCCAAAAAACCGGCGCCCAAAGCAGCCTGCAGCGCAAAAAGCAGGCTTTCGGTCTCTCCTCCCGGGGGCTCCCAGAAAGGCTCAAACCAGGGTTGATATTCGGGACGGATACTTAGTATGGTTTCTTCGGCAGCCCCGTCTGCACCGCCAAATTCGGAATTATGTACAATCAAGAGGGGAAATACGCTTATCGCTACGACCAGCAGCAGTAATAATAAGTTTTTATTTACAAAAGTCATAAATAACCCTCCTTCCTTTAATCAGCGGTTTGTTATCCCCAGGTCCAGGACTGACAGTTCCTGGCTGCTGTGTGCAGTAAGAAAGTTAAACACCACAACTGACAGCAATCCCTCGCTGACAGCCAGGGGAAGCTGTGTCACGGCAAATATGCCCAGGAACTTAACCGCGGAAGCCGCCACGCCCCCCACCTCGGCAGGGAAGGCCAGGGCCAGCTGCAGCGAAGTGGTGACATAAGTCATCAGGTCGCCGCAAAAGGCTGCAAGAAACACTGCCGCTCCATTGGAGATTTTTATGCTCCGGGCCGCCCTGAAAACGCCGTATGCTGCCAGTGGCCCTACGACAGCCATCGAAAAAGTATTTGCCCCCAAAGTGGTAATGCCGCCATGCGCCAGGAGCAAAGCCTGAAAGAGCAGGACTATACACCCTAAAACGCTCATAACAAAAGGACCGAACAGCACGGAACCCAGCCCGACACCGGTCGGATGGGAACTGCTGCCTGTCACGGAAGGTATTTTCAGGGCGGAGAGCACAAAGGCGAAAGCCCCGGCAACCCCCAGCAGCATTTTTAACTCCGGGTTCTTCTTTAACTTCCTGGAAATGGTAATCACCCCGGTAATAATAAACGGCAGGCTGGCCACGCTCCAGAACAACGCCCATTTGACCGGCAAAAAACCTTCCATGATGTGCATCGCATAAACAGGGGTCGGCATGAGCATTATCATGGCAAGCGTTGCCAAAGCTCCCGGTATTTTCAGGTTATGTGTTCTGTTTTCTTCAAGCATTTTTCTTCCTCCAGTCTCCAGGTATAATAGGTTAATCTCTTTTGGTATTTATAATTAAGCAGCCGGCTGCCTGTTTTAAAAGGGGCCTCCGAAAAGAGGCCAAAGAAGGAAGCGCCTGGAAATATCTAAATAGACAAAACATAAAGGTCTCCTGTTTTTACCAAGAGACCTTTCCCATCTTAAAGCCGCTTAATGTGACCGCTTAAGTCCCCTTCAACCGCGTTCACATTCTCTCAGGCAGGTCTCCTGGCTAACGGTTCATCCGCCTCCCCGCCTTCCCATACCAGGGGTACAGTGGCTTTTGGGGAATTTGTCGCCGTTTACAGTGGTGGGTCCGCACCGGATTTCAACCGGTTTCCCTATTCTCCCTTCTTTAAAAGGGCACCTGAAAGTTAACCTATGAAGTTTTACGAACTTATTTTATTATATGTTTGACTATATTTCAATTATATTTATAGAAAATTTGCGATTAATTGCGATATTTAAAAAGCGCCGGGAACATATCCCGGCGCTTTTTGGTCTATACTATATATGCTCTGCTGCATAAATACAGGGGGGATTAGCCGTGAAAAATGAAAGAATCACCCAGATATTACTGATTTTAATTATCCTGATCCTGCTGTTGTTTCCTCCGAGACAAACCATTGTAGGCAGCCCGGCCCAGGTTACCGTAAACCCCGGGGTTTCTGTTGTTCCCCTCGGTGAAAACAGGGTCCTCATTACCGAAACAAACCCCAACTCCGGCCTGCGAGGGCAAGCGATCATACTGGAATATGATGAAAAAGAGAAAAAGCTGAAACTTGTCGGTGAAGACAACTGGAAAAGCTTTTTGTATAAGTAAAATGTGTCATTAATCTATGAGGATTGCTTACCGCCGCTTGCGTCATATTATATTTATGCTTCCTTCGTTTTTTTTGACTTTGGCCCGAGTTCTACAGAAACCGCATACAAATTTTTATACCCGTCTTTCTCAATCTCATTACAGACAGCAGTAATATACTGGCCAATTTCAATATATTTTCCTGCCAGATCGGCCAGTTTAAAGCCTTCCCCGGACCTGGGATTCGTAAAAGCGACGTATTCCCAGGCAGTCTCTTCTTTATTTGTTCTGTTTGCGATAGATACCGATACCAGTGACTCATTTTTTTTATCAACCCTTCCTACTCTTCCTGCCACCACGACTTGCCCTTCTTTAACCATCCATTTCATTATTAAACATCCTCCTTAATATAAATATATTTTTAACTCCCTTACTTAATTGGGATTTAAGTAAGCCATTAGAATGGCTATAAATATTGCCACCATAGCCGGTGGCTTTTTGTTGTTTGCAGGCATTACATAGGGTATATTTTTTTCTAATATTCCCGCATCCCCGCAGGTGATGTTCTTTGCTACGACCGGCAGGTTCTTGAACAGAATAACCGTATTTGCCAATTGGTCTTGTGCCAGCTTTCTTATTTTAAATTCATAGCTGTGGATTAAATGCAGGGTTAAATATATTAATAGCAGCGGGAACAAATATTGAATGGTCTTGGCTGTCTTGATCGGACCCATCCAGGGTGTAACGGCGATCATAAAATGTCCGTCGCCTCCGCCCAGAACGCCTAGCCAAAAAAGAAAAATCATGAGTATTGCCGCCAGTACAACCGGCCCTAACCAAGCTTCAAGAACGCACCAGGCTATGTATGCGCCTTTTTTACTGAGTGTTATTTGTGCAAAATATGGCCGGTAAGAAAGCCAGGACAAAAACAGCCCGCCAAGAAACAGCGGGACTGTTATCCTCCTGTATATTATCCTTTCTCTCAAATCAGTTACGACAGCAATAAGCGCCGCCGCTATAACAACCATGAAGCTTAGATTAAAATTCACCAGATAAGATTTCACCTCCTTGTTTGATTTTTTACAAGAGTTTATAATCTCCACATTTTTATCTTGCAGGTTACATAGTTGTCGGCTAGATCCGCAATATCGACGCTTATATTATTAAATCCCGCAGACACAGGTATGTTTACCTGCCTGCTTGAAGGCACGTCGCTCCAGGCCCCCCTGTTTATCCTGTATCTTAAGACAGGAGATATGGCATCGTTTCCTTCTATTACTGCATTAAAAGCGGCGCCTGTTGTTACGCTTCTACCGTCAGGTATCTTGACTGAGGCCAGAGGGGGTGTTTTATCGACGAGAATCTTATACTCCTTAACATGGCCGCCGATGCCCGCCGCGTTTACCTGCCTTACTTTGACAGAATGGAGCCCTTCACTGCCAAGGTGTATCTCCGCCGGCACAAATTTCGATACGGGTGTGCCGTAAGTGGAGTTATTTACAGACACTTGATATTCGCTGCAGATTTGTGATGATAAATCAAACCTGACAGTACCGGTAGTATTAAAATATACCTGGGTTTCATCGAGCGTACCTGTGGTTAAGCTTCTTCCGTTCTCCGCGGTAACCAGTGAGCTTACCTGCGGCTCAAGCGGCAATTCCTCAGGTTTTTGATAATATGCCTTGCTGTTTGCAATTCCAACATTATTATCTTCATCCATAACCCGTAATTGGAAATTAAGATCACCGCTTGTAACGAGCCCGTGATTAACCGTTAAATCCAATATGCCGCTTGCCGCTCCTATGTGTACCGGACTCGACCATGATTGGTTGTTGATCGAGTAAGAGTATCTTAATAAACCGGCGGAGGTCCTGTTGTCTCCGACTACGATTTTTACGGGGATGGTGTCGTCATAAACAACCGGCTTCATGTTATTTAATGTTATTGTTACGGTCGGGGCCACAGTATCTTTGTCTGATGTTATATTGGAACTGATAATAGAGTAATCGCCATACTCGTTATCCAGGTTTTGCGCCCTGACTCTATAATAGTACGTTGTCTTGGCTGTCAGGCCCGTATCGGTACAAGACTGCCCGGTCCCTGAATAAACAACCACCCAATCTGATCCGGACGGGTTGCCTGACAGGCTGCGCTCTAAATAGTACCTGGTGCCGGCGCCGTTTTGATTGTTGCCCCAAACAACCGTCTGAGAGGTCGAACCTGTATTCTCAAAGGAAATATTATTAGGAGCAGAAGGTATTGTACACCTGTTTATTATGGTTGAATACTTAATCCTGCCTAAACCATCGTTTACTTCCGATCTCAAGTAATATAGCGTGCTTGGCAGTAAGTCTGTGAATGTAGTATTGTAAGTTGTTGACGCATTGCCCGAGTTAGCAACCGTTTTTGTTTGCTCTATGGGCGACATGCTTGAATCCAAAGAAGCCTGAATGTAAGTGGTAATAAGATCAGGGTTGTCGCCCTGGGTATGACGTACAGTGATGCTGTTCGTTGAATTGTCTGTGGCTGTCAGCTCTTGAGGGGTAAAGTAGTCGGCAAACATTACGGATAGTTTGTTGCTGATCGAAGTACCGTGACGCTTAAAAATTATGAGTCTTCCATCCGGTGCGTTAAACTTTTTGATTAGGGAAGAACGGTCGTAATTGTTGGTCCGGGTAACTATATATGTAAAATTGCCATAGTGGAAGCGTAAATAATTATAACCGGAACTGCCCCAGCTTGCTTTAAAAAGAGCGGAGCCTACTCTCTCTGCATGAGTTGGATTGTAATAATAAGACCCTGACCAGGAATCATCAGGCGGCCATATATACTTGGCATAAGGAAATAAATAACTCCACGAAAAATTGCTTGACGAATAGGTCGTACTGGGTACTCCCGTCCAAACACTGCCATTCCAGATATAGGTATCTGTATAGGCCATAATTTCGTGGGAAGCATCCGGATCCCAGTATCTATAAGCCACAATAGTATTATCGTTGCTGAAATATACCCCGTGATATCTCATCTCGTATCCGTGCTGACCAAAGTTAGTGGTTGTAAATGATCCGCCATAGTTGCTGTATACTTTGCCTTTCCTCTCGCTGCGACTTGCATAAAAAATAGCCGCCTTGCCGTCATTACGTACATTCATTACGGCAGCTTTTTTTGCCTCATATACGTTCCCCAAGGTTATTGCTGCCGGAAAGTTATAAGGATCTGTTGAATAAGTGTAATACAAGGTTGCAGATTGCTCGTTGCTGCCGGCATACAGCAGGTGAAACACGCCGTTTTTATAAATAAAGTGGCTGTATACAGGAGTTAAACCGGACTTATTGCTTCCACCTACTTTTATCGTTACGGGACTTCCCCATGTTCCGGTGCTGTAAGTGTATTTTATCAATTGGTTTTCGTTGTAAAGAAGGTAAATATCGTTGTTCTCTGTTACCACGGCATTGTTGTCGGTACTGTAACCGCCGGGGACAATCTCCGTGTAATTTGTCATGCCTGTTAAGGCTTTTGCCGGAGGTACAACAATTAAAAACAACGCATAAAATAATAGAATATGCAAAAAAACAAGCCTACGTCTTTTCATTCATTTTTCCCTCCTTTTTTATCTAGTGTGTTAAGTGTATCTGGTGGTTTTCCAGAGCCGAACCGTAAATTATCGCAAAATCAGGGTATGAGGCGTAAGTGAAGTCTGTTCCCTTTCTTGCTGTAAAATCTATATCCAAAAGCGTTCCCGGTGGTGTCAGCGCATCAGCATAAAACGTCCCGATCCAGGTATTCAGACTGCTTCCCGGCGGGCCGGAAGGCGTTAAATCACCCAGCAGGCTGCTTAAGGTTATCACTTTCCCGGCTATTCTTATGTCAGCCACCACGCTTTCTGCTCCTCCAACAGTATCAACCTGGAGGGTCACGTTATACCCTGCCCAAATCTTTACGTGTTGGCTTGTTGGCAGTTCAGGATTACCCGGTATCTCGGGACCTATTATATCTGTCACCTGAAAATTCCCCACGGATAAGGATGCGTCTATCAACTGTACGCTTAATATTTTGGGAGTTACTGTATTATCTTCTGTATGAAGGTTCGCCCTGTAATTGGGATGGGACCCCGTTGCAGCAAATACCGCTTTTTCTCCTATGGCTACCGGCACCCAGTTAATCCCGTCCACCGTTACCTCCCAGGCGATGCTTGTCCCGGGAGGCTGCTCCACATCGGCCAGCAGTTTAAGGCCGGCGACGTCATGGCCTGCGTCAACGGCTTTACCCTGCAATACCTGGTCGTTGGCATAAGGTATCTCCTGCAGGCCGGCAATTTGCATTCCCGGTATTGCCACCATAGACGTCCCGTTGAAGGCATAATAGCTGACAAAAGGATTGCCGATGCCATCGTGAGAAAGGACTGCATAATCATAGCTTCCGGGTTTAATGGATACGGCCAGGGGTTTGTTCAGGCCGCCAACTGACAGCAAGGGGTTATATACCATAGAGCTGCCGTCGTAGTTATATGCTTTTACCTGGCTGTCATCTACAATTAAATAGAGTCCGCCGTTTTTGCTTACACTTATGCTTACAGGCTGTACTAATTCTCCTGACACATCAATGCTTTTGTTTGTATCCAGCTCCATTGTTGTGCCGTTAAAGCTGTAGTACCGTATGCGCCGGTTGGCTTTATCCAAGATTACCGTGGCATAATTGTTGTTTTCCAAAGACAAGCTGATTAGGTTGCTTGCTGCTCCCGTACTAAAAGACAAGTGCGGCGCCTGGACCATCCCTGTGCCGTCATAGCAGTACCACTTTACCCATTTTTCATCCAAGAGGGCAAAACCATATGTCCCGGTCAGTACGTCAATAGCGCGCGGATCGTTTAAAGCGCTGATGCTTATACTCCCGTTAGGGACCAGGCCCACACCGTCAAAATGATACCAGCAAGCCTCTTTGCTGCCCCTATCCAAGAGAATGTATTCGCCCCATCGTCCCGCGATGCTGACAGGTTCATCCAGGCCGCCGTTAATGCTTTTAGCTTCATCGATCTCCATATTCATACCGTTAAAGCTGTACGTCTCCACGGCATCGTTGTTTATCAGTGTGATGTCATAACTGTCTTCATAAAGCAGCAGGGAGTTGGCCAGGTTTTTAAGCCCCAGCGTTACCCACCCGTTGGCCGTATCTACATCAGCAGTGGTATTGCCCAGATCTATCTTGCCGGTGTCGTTAAAGGTATCATCGATATATATTTCAGCGGCGCCCCATGCGGGTGAGGGCGCCAGGAGCAAAACAAACTGTAAGAATAACTGCGAAATAACTAAGGCTTTATATTTTTTTCTCACCTGGCCACTCCTTTCTTTTAGTTTTTGACCTCCGCGGCTGAATAAACATATATCTCCTGTTCTCTGCCGGTAAAGGTGTACTTATGTATGACTTTGACTACCGCAAGCACTCCGGGATCGTAAAAGGTATAACTGATCCCGAGCACAGAATTATAGTTATGCGGAAAGCCAGGCCCCTGGCAGACATAAAAATCAAGTATCTCCGGGGCCTCCAAAATGGGCGACTGCCCAGTGGGTGTAAAATCGGGGTTTAATTTAAGGTTTATTTTCAAGACATCATTGAAATTGCTTCTGGCCCATGCCGGGTCCAGCACGGTATTACCCTGTGCCAGCCGGTCTTCATCGAGGGCCAGGACTGCCGCTTTTACCGCCCTGTTAAGGGCTGTTTTCGTGCTTGTGGCCGCATACCTGGCATTAGTACCGTCCAATGTTATTCCCAGTAAAAGCCAGATGAAAGGGATAGTAAGGAGGAGGACTATTAACATGACTCCTCTGTTGTCTTTTATAAAGGATTTTAAGAGATTTTTCATGTGTCCTCCTCTCCTATGGCAGTTTCTCGCTCATTATACTTCCTGCTGCCCTTAATTTCCAATCATCCGGCGGCGTCGCCCCTCCGATCGCGCCCACCCCTTTTAAGGCCCCGGCGTTGCCCGGAGCATAAATTGTTATATCGATGATTTCTCCCCGTAGTTTTTCGGTATAAAAGGCCGGCTCTATCTCAACCTGGTCCGGGTCAAAACCCCTGTTTTGCAGGTCGTCCAAAATACCCAGCCTCACCCCTGCGGTCACGCCACCTTCCACGGCAGCTCTCTGTAAGGCTTTGTCCAGCACATCGTTCAATACGCTCCTTTTGTGTTGGACAACAGAAAAACTCAGGGGAAGAAAAAGCATTACTATCAGGATAGGCATGATTATCATAGCCTGCAGAAGAATATGTCCTTTTTGGCAGCTGCAAAAATTCTTTAACACGCTTTTAATCCTCCCGTTACTGAGTCCAATCGTGCTGAATGGTGTTGTTCATGGCTTCCCACTTAGTTCTTAATCCGGGAATTATATCGTTGTTGATGATAAAAAAAGTAACGGCCCCCACTACCACCAGCGCAATCATCGCTTCAACCAGGATATGCCCTTTTTGGTTTTTGCTTATTGATTTCAGGATGTTTTTCATTTTCCTTTCCCCCTCACTCGGCAAGCCAGCTATCTGACTCAATCTTAGTCTTGAGGCTTGTCCCGGCGTCGGTAATACTTGTCTCCCAGTTGGACCAAAACGCATAGCTTAAGGCCCCCATGATCACCAGGCCGATAAAAAACTGCAGGAGGGTTCCCCGCCTGTTCTTCCAAAATAACTTGCAAATAGCCATAGCTTACCTCCCGGGTTATTCTTCGCCAATCTGAGTCCATTGAGTAATTCTTTGGTTAAGAGTGTCCATATTTGCTTCCATAGGCGTTTGTACTTTATCGACATAAAACATATAGCTTAACCCGCCGATGATAATAATGTAGATTATGTTTTCAATAAGGTTTGCTTTACGGTTTTTGAAGAATTCTTTTATTGTTTTTAACATCTTTCATTCCTCCTCGTTTTTAAAAGAAAGTCCTGATAAGGTGTTCCACTTGTAAAGATAAAGGATAAAACAGGATTATCAGTATCACCAATAAAGGCAGTACCATCTGGGCGGTCATTATCAGAGGCCTGGTTTTGTTTTTGGCCGTGATTTCCAGATTTTTTATTTCGTCTTCGAGCTTCTTGTTTTCTTCAAGAAACCGCGCTATTTTCTCGTCCCCTACGATAGCCGCCTGTGTAAGCAGGTCAATAACTATACTGAAGCTTAATACCCCTACGTTCTTTTTGAGATTATTTAAGGCGCGGATCCTGTCGTTATGCCATTCGTTGAGGCATATTTGCAGGTACGGCCTTAAGTATTCTGTCGTCTTGCCGGCTTCCTCTATGGCGTCCTTGAGGTTTATTCTAGCCTGCAAAGACATGAAGATTATTTCGGAAAACAAACCCTGTTCCGACATCACCAACCTTTCTCTTTTGCGGATATATTGTTTAAGTATAAGCCCCGGCGCGTTAAACCCTGCAATTACGCCTGCAAGCAGAACCAGCAAGGGTTTGCCTAAAGAGGGTGTTTTGCTTATGGCTACACCGTCAATAAAGGTAAGCTTTAAGACCCCAGCCGTATGGTTTAGCCCGTAGTACACCAAAACGATGAATACAATCACAAGGGGCAGGAGTATTTTGGCCAGGATGATGTGTTGCGCTTTTACCCCGCTCGGCCTTCCTGCCCTTTCCAGTAAATGCTCTGTCTCGATACGGGAAAATGATTTTTTGCCCTTTAAAAGATATTGTATGGGTTTTAGATAGGCCAAGGGCCTTAATAGGTTTAACAACTGGTTTTTTTGCGTTTCCCTCAGTTCCCGCTTAAACCTGTTTGTACGATCCTTTAAAAATAAGCCCATAAAAAGAAGGCCTATACCCAGGCCAAAAAGGATTGAACAGAGCAGGCTAACACCTCCTCCTCGTTTATATTTTTCATTTTTTGTGAATATATAAAAGCTCCGGTGCGCTTGCGCTAACACCGGAAGCTCCTAAAATGAGTGGTTGAGTAAAAACTGAATTTATGCTTTCCTTTTCAGAGGGAAGCTGTTTTTTTCTCCAAAGCAGTTATGCGTCTTTCATGATCATTTAGCCCGTCATCTGTGGCAATAACAAATGATTTTATGATCTTAACATCCTTTTCCAGTCTGTTCATCCTGCCTTCGAGCCCATCCATACGTCCTTTAATATCTTTAACGTCATTTACTATAACTTTTTGTCCTTCTTCCAGTCTATCAAGGCGGCCTTCCATGATTTTGTGCCCTTCGCCCAGGGTTTTAAACATATCTCTTACTTCTTCCAAAATTACCCCTACTTTGTTATCATCCATAATTATCAACTCCCGATTTTTATTATATCATTTTTTAGCAGGTTGTTTTTGTTTTTAGCCATTATTTTGTCTTGCTGCCGCCAAGTTTCAAGGTGGCGGCAACCCCGCATAACACCAAAATGACCACAAGCAGCATCGTCTTTTGTCCCGTTGGTGTTTCCGTTAAAAGATAATGGGATTGAGGACTGATCTTCGTGGCCAGGTAGTATACGCCGGGAATACACAGGTACAGGATCAAGCTTTCTGCTCTGACTGCGGCTGTTTCGCTTTTTCTTTCTTGGTCTTTGACCACTTTTGTTTTCATGTCCATATAGAGGTTAAAAAGCATGGCGTTGATATTGATGCCCTTTTGCAGTCTTAAATTCAGGATATGGGCCAATCTGTATGCCCACCGGCTGTTTATCCTTTCTGCAAAAGAAAAGAGCGCATCTTCCTGGTTTTTCCCGCTGTTCAAGTCCAGGATCAACCTGTTGAGTTCATCTTCCAAGGGATATTCTATCCTGGGCAGTATGTTGTTAAGGGCAGATACGATGTTGGGTAAAGAACTGTATTCAGAAATAAAATACTGGATGGCCGGTATGAGCTGCTGCTCTAAGAGCGCTTCTTTTTTGATTATGAAGTAGCTCAGATACAGCCAGGGCGCAAGGCTGAGGGCAGCCGCCAGGGGCAGCGCCGCCATCGGGTTTTTAAGATACTTAAGGGCAATGATAATGCCTATGGCCCCGGTAATAAGTGAGTATGTCAGGAATGTTGGAAAAGACCAGTTGGTGCCGGCGAAACCGGCCCGGTCCTCAATATGTCTTTTGCAGCTCTTTATTTTTTTGTTTTTGTATAGTATACGCAGGGCTTCTTTTTGTTTATCTTCTTCTTTGAAGACCTCCCTGACCCGTCGTTTCTTTCTTACCGCCATGCCCAGGCTGTTCATTTAATCAGCCCCCATTTTCTAAGAGCATCTTCTTTTGCGCCGTGAAAGCAGAGATTGTATGCCAGTTCCTCCCGCACCGGGTTATTTGTCCTTGTAAGCCGGCCGTTTTTCCAGCCGAAAAGTTCGTTGACCACAACCTGGTTTGTTTTGTCGTCATAGTCAACCTCGGCTATGCCGATAACCTTTCTTTTGCCGTCAGGAAACTGGTGAGTGGTGATGACTATATCCAGCGATTTAGCCACCATCATTTTAAGGAGGTTGAGCTGGTAAGGTTTGCCCGACTCCGTTATCATCATGGTTATATCGTCAACCAGGTTTTGCGGGGAGGTGCTGTGCATTGTTATCATGCTCCCTCTGTTGCCGCGGCGCATGGCCTTTAGGCCTTCTTCCATCTCCGCGCCCCTGGCTTCCGGTATTATTAGAACGTCTGCGGAAAAGCGCAGCGCATGTTTGAAGATGTCCAGCTCCGTTACCCCCAGTTTTTTATCGGCTTTTAATGAAAAGACATTACCACAAGGCCTCCTTGCTTCGATGTCAGTCTCAAATTCCGGTGATTCTAAGACACCGATGCGAAAATGATCCGGGTAATAATCGGTCAGGAAACTTAAAAGAGTTGTTTTGCCTGTATTCTGAGAACCTATGATAGCCAGATTTGTCCTGTGAGCGACAAAGACTTTTAAGATCTCTAAGGCTTCTTCGGTCAGGGTTTTTGTCTGGAGGTAGTTTTCTTCACTGGCATGAAATACAGAAAACTTGCGGTAGTTTAAATACGGCTCTTTGGCTGTCGGCGGAACGCCCACATACACCCTGGCACCGTCAAAATTTGACTGCGCAAAGGCTTCCAACCTGTTGACCTCTTTGGTCGGAAGACACCGGTTGATGATCTGCAGCAGCTTTTCGTTGCTTCCAAAGCTTAAGTTGGCCCGTTGTTTTATACCGTTTTTTTCATACCAGATATTATTGAAGCCATTTGCCGTTATTTCCTGGACCAGGGGGTCCTCTATCAGAGCTTCGATAGCTCCCAGCCCGTACATCTCGTTATAGATGACCTGTACAGCCTGGTCATGGCTCATTTGTGCCACCTTGTACGGTCCCGAATCAAGTATTTGGCTTATCATGGTTATGACATACTCTTTAGCCGGGGGTTTTCTCATTACCGCTTCGTTTAGTATTTTGGTGTGAAGTTCTTTTAACTCAGGCTTAATGTCCGGGTTGGTCATATGTTTGGTGGCAATCTCTATGGCAGACTCCAATGATATTGTTATGTAATATTTGCCCGGCATTTCGAGCAGCTGTTCATTCATTTTATCGCCCCCTTTACAAAGAACCTGGGCAGCAGGCCGCCTTTCTTTTTGCTTTCGCCGGGCGGCAGCATCCGGCAGGCTTCCAGGATGTTTTTTAAGTTTTCCCTGTATGCGGTAACGGTTTTTGTCCCTTTGTCATCTAAAAGCCAGCTGTGACCGGTCAGGTTCTTTTCGCTTCCCAGCTCGTTTAGAGTTCCCAGGACTGCTGTATTCAAGCCCGCTGCCATTACCTGCGGGTCTTCGTCCTGGCTGCTGTAACGGTTGTACACTATTCCTACTTTATCAGGGTTGATGCCCAGGGCCGGAAACAGGCTTAAACAGTGTTTGAAGCATTGTTTGGATACATAACTGGGCTGCAGCACAGCAAGGATGTAATCTGCTTTCTTTAAAGCTGTAACCGTACCTGCCTGATCCGGGATGTTGCCGGCGTCAATAACTGTTTTTTGACTAATACTCTCTACTGCATCCAAAAGAAAATTAAAATGGATATGGTTATACCTGCCGTTTAGTTCCGGCCTTTTAATACCGCCGATAAACTGCAATCCTTCTTTGTTGTATATAGTGACCATGTATTTTCCCAGAATATCAGGCGTAAGTTTTGACGCGCTGATAAAAGGAAGCATGTCGTCAAGCAGGTTACGGCCGTCAAGTCCCAACTGATATTTGAGGTAAGGCGTTCTGGTATTGTATTCCAGCAAGACTATTTTTTCGGTATCCTCTGTGCGCCGTTCCCATAACAGTTCGGCTGCGGCTTTTGCCACTGTGCTTGCCCCGTCGCCGGGTTTAGGTCCCCAAACTGCCAGCGTTTTTGGCTCTTTTTCCTCTTTTGTGCTATTTAGCTCATACTGTTTGCGGCTCATTTCTTCCCGGCAGTTCTCTATTTCTTTCATACCCTTCCCCCTTCCTCGTACCTGACTATTACCTCTTTGGCGTATTGCTTCCTGTCTAAATAAAGAGTTATTTCCTCATGCGTAAGGTATATTTCTATTCCCGATTGACTTTTAGCCGTATCGTTTATATTAAGGCCGTACGTATTTTGGCCTGTATCCCCTATTACTGAGGCTACAGTTTTACCCGAGAGAAGCCTTTCCACTCCTTCATATACTGATTTGCCAGGTGTGTAAACCATGTATATATCCACCTTCTGCCCCGGCCTCATCACAACATCTTTGGCAGGAATAAAAAACAGCCTCTCGTCTTCCGAGGGCTTAACGGCGCCTTCTCCTACCCTGTCTTGTAAAACCTGCTCTCCCTGGTACATATTGACCAGTGCTTCTTTTCCCTCCAGCATATTGATGTTTGTTACGGCATTAGGCAAGACGTATTTTGCCGGCAGCTGCGTCATCTGCACATTGCCGGGCTCAAACTTGCCGTATGCCTTGATGTTTTTTGTAACTACTGCCACGGCTACCTTTTTTTCCATGTTCCCCGTGAATTTATACATGCCGTAAGCAGAGCCAAGGGCCAAGGTCAGGCCGAGTATTATCAAGATTATTCGTTGTTTGTTCAAGCATTAACCTCCCTTCATAATTTCACCCAAACAGCCCGAAAAGCTTTTTCGGTTTGCGCTGGCTGGTATTTTCATCACCGTTTATGTACGCGGCCAGCATATCAATGCAAAAAGCAAACAGCTCCGGCGTGTGTTTGTCGTCATAGGCCGGTATCCCGTCGGAAATACTCCTGTAGGCAGCATCCAGCACAGCCGGTATTTCTATTTTCAGCAGCTTCATTTCCAGGATGTCTTCTATCTCTGCCCTTCCCGGGCCGCCGCCTGTGACTGCCATGTTCAGGATTGGCTCAAACTTGTTAAGGGGTATCCCCTGGTTAGAGAGTTCTTTTAGTTTTACCCTGATCGCGCGCGCACGGTTAAGGTCCTGTGTTACCGGCAGGATCACGCGTGAGGCTAGTTTTAAGGCTGTTTTGGTTAAAGGGCTTTCTATATCTTTGTCGCCGTCGATTACAAAAATGTCGCTTTCCCGGCGCAGGGAGTCATAGAGTAGGCTAAACTCTTCGCTGTCAGCCTTCGGCATTTCTGCCGCCCCGCCGGGCAGGGGAAGTACATAAAGGTTTTTCTTGTATTTAAAAGCCCTGTCCAAGACCGTCTCGGCATCGCTTCTTTCTTTTAGGCTTTTTAAGAAGGTATAGCGTTCTTCTTTTTCCATCACGAAAAAACTCTGTAAGGAACGGTTTGTCAAATCGGTATCTGTCAGTATCGTTCTTAAGCCTTTTTTCGAAAGGGCTACGGCTGTATTTACGGCCAAAAATGTTTTCCCTGTTTCATGGGGCGACCATATTAAAACTGTTTCTTTTATTCCTTTAGCATTGCCCACCCGGACATATTCTTTTTCTTTAACTATTTTTGTTATTTTTACTTCCCTCTCTACAGGTACCTCTATAAGTTTTTCTTTTTCTATATACCGGGGAACATATTTTACCTGGCTTTTAGTGTCGGCTGCCAGTTTAAAGTGGGCCACATCAGAGTAATTGCCAGGTTCATAGATACGGTTTATGATATCTATGGGTTTGATGTCTTTGCCTGATATAATGTCCCATATCCCTATTTCCACAGCTTTTCTAAGCAGTGTTGACCCCTGTTCGAGTGATGTCAGGAAAATGACCCTTGTGTCCTTGTCTTCATTATTTCGTATCTCCAGTCGTATTTCTTCCAATAACAGGCCGAGGTCGATAGCACCCGGCAGTTTGTCATACAACAGGATTATGTCGGGCCTGGCTGCCCTGGCCTTTTCCATAAGCGATTCCCGGTATTTGGCTTCGTCTATAATGGTTATCGGCTTGGCCCATTTGCTCAACCTGTCTTCTTTCAGGTCCTTTTCCAGCGCTATGATCCCGGCCTGGCTTTCCAGCTTCTCCATGATGGAGTCTATAACCGGATGATTGGTCGCCAGCAGTAATTTCAATATCTGTCACCACCCCATTCGTTACTTGTCGCCGGACGGGTATAAATGTCATCGTACATATCGCCGTAAATGGTCACATATTTATCCTGGCAGATGGATAAAGGTTCTCTGCCGCAGTCAAAGATGACTATCCTTACCCCATAATTGCCATCTTTGTTGGACACATCGGTATAATGCTTTCTTTCGTATATTGTTTGCCCATCCGGGTAAGTATGCGTTTTTATCGGGAGTTCCCATGTGATGTTTTTATCACCGGGATTTCCTTTGGTCGGTACCATATCCAGCTGTTCTACAAAATAGCCGGAAGTGTTATAAAACTGCGCCACCACTTTTGTAGGCCCCTTGTATTCTCCACCATGCGGGCTGGCCGGGCCCGGCACTTTTGTTTCCCAATCGGTCCAGTAGGTTGTCTGCACTTTTACCTCAAACCCGTATCCAGCTCTTGTCACTTCGTTTGGATTTAAACCGTTCTGTTGCGCCCAGGGGATGATCTCCCAGGACCCCCGGCTTTCCCGGTCGGATTCTTTGGGGTTGTCTCTGTCGGTGGGTATCCCCTGTTTGGTGTTTACTGTTGTTGCCACAGTCAGGCTTTCGCTGTAAGGCACGGTCTGGGTTACGGTTTCCGTCCAGGAATCGCATTCGGTATAGGAGTTGCCTTCTTCGTCAGTATAGGCGCTGCAGCTTGAGTGTTCCACTTCCCAGGAATATGTTTCATTCCAGCCGGCTGTAAGTTTATTGGTAAATTCGCAGTCTGGCTTTGTATAGTTATAGTTTTGGACTATTACGCTTGTTTCTTTGGTGTTGTTTTCAATATTTTCTTCACTGGGCAGAGGTACTGCGTGTATTTTTAAGCTGTATGTGCCTGCTGTTTTGGGACTTTTCCAGGAGAAATTTTTTGTTACGGTTTTGCCTGGATCAATGTCCAGCGTTTCTTCTTTGATTAGGGAACCGCAGGCATAATACCGGGCTGTAAAGGTTGCTGATATTGTGCCATTATTTCTGAAAACCGCTGAAGAAACTTGGTGTGTATTTATTAACACCGGGCTTTGCTGACTAATTGAAACGGCCTCGATATCAGTCACTGCCGGCATTTCCGAAGGAATAATAACGGTTATATACCAATATGAACCGTTCCAATTGTGCCATAACCGGCCTAAACCCGGCGTAACGCTGGTCCGGGGCTGCAGTATTTTAGTATCTTCGTACCAATATGAAGCCCCTTTAGGCGGCGTATTGTGCTCAAACAGGGTGCCGAATTTTTCGTTGAGTGCAGCTTTGATGTATGGTTCGTTTTCGGGCTTGTTATCCCATTTTGAAAACCCAACTTTTAGTGCCCCATTTTCCCAAGGATTATATATCCAGTTCCAGTTATTAATAACTGTACTAGCCGGATCGTCAGGAGGGAAATATGGGTTAGACATTAACTCACCTAACGGCGTATAGCCTAAGTAACGATACTCACCATTAACTAAGTCCTGATCTTGTGCAGGAACAGTATTAGGTCCCCCATATACCAAAACCTCATACTTATTCCATATATCAACATTTACTTGATCAATATTAAAATGCTCCCACCCTATTTCCTGGTTAGCAATCTGTACGGCTTCGTGCGCTGTAATATCTGCGCCAAGAACGGGAAAAGATAAAAGAAAAAAGCCCATCAGGGCTATTAACAGTATATATTTTTTCATTATTTTAAATCCCCCTAGTTCCAAACCTGAACCGATACTTCACCAATAGAATCATAAACACGTACAAGCTTACCTTTAATAGTCCAATCCTTAGTTTCTAAACGAGTATTTGTCCCATCTTTTGTACGTATATATTCCATTACAGGCGCAGCTTCATTTCCAAAGCGATTTTCTAGTAACTCCTCTAAATCAGCTAATTGCGGTTCTATTTGCGAACCATAGTGATATAGAATAATTACGGTTAAATTAACATTATAGGGATTATCCCCTGGGGGTGGAGTTTCCAGCACCAGTTCGCTATCAATAAGCGATTCATCGGAAACATAGTCGGCAGTGGTTATGTAGATTTCTCTCTTCTCCCCGTTCCATTCCACGTTTGCGCCCAGGCACTCACTGACAAACCGCAACGGCACCATTGTCCGGTCATTTACTATATCGGCTTTGGTATCCAGTGCAACCATATCTGTCCCTACTGTAGCCTGTTTTAACCCTATTACAAGAAGGATTGTCGTGCCTTCATAATCGATCTTTACTGTTCTTGTGAGAGCAATCCAGTCTACTTTTGCCCCCAATGCTTCAGAAATAAAACGTACCGGCACAAGTGTCCGGCTGTCGGCATTTATAAGAGGTTTTTGGTCCGGAAAATTAATCTGGTTTGCGTTTACGTATACCTTTATATCGTCACTGGCAGCCATTGTCGGTACTGCCAACATCATTACCAAGGCCAGGATTGTCAAGCTGATTATATTTTTCTTCAAGTTATTCACCCTTTCTTTTTTTGTTTTTCATTTCACTTTTGGGGACTATCTCGACTGGTCTTAATTTTATGGCGTCCCCTTCCAATTCCGCCTGCAACAAGTCTCCGTATTTTAAATCTAACCCTTCTACAATTTCTTTTGGTAAGGTTATTTGGGACTTTTTGCGAAACTCAATTAAGACCATTTTAAAACCTCTCTTCCTGTTTTCTTATATTCCGTATTTCCTATATTCTAACTTTCCTACTATCATATGGACATCCTTTACCTTTATTTGCAAGGGTTTTAGGCCATTTCTTTAGAATATTTTTGCTGTGATTGTACGCTTATATTTCGCACTTGTATTTTTAATTTTTTTTGTGCATAATATATATAGAAGCTCCGGTGCGGAAACACCGGAAGCTCCTAAATGAGTGGTTGACCCATCCTGGCCGGCCACATCAGATCGCAGACAGTTAAATACTTAACCATCTAGAACTGTGTTTGGGCACAGTTCTAATTCTTTTTTGCTGTTAATGCAATGATCGCAACTATAAGTATAAGAAGATTTATTAAAGTATTATTGTCCATGGGTTCATCACCCCCATCTGTGGCCTTGTATCGGCCAGGATAGGGATTTACCACTTAAAAACTAACTTTATGCTTTCCTTTTTAGAGGGAAGCTGTTTTTTTCTCCAAAGTAGTTATGCGTCTTTCGTGTTCATTCAGCCCGTCATCTGTTGCAATAACAAATGATTTTATGATCTTGACATCCTTTTCTAGCCGATCAACTTTAACCTCTAGCTTATCGACTTTGTTTTCCAGCCTATCAAAACGACAATTAGTTTCTTTTTCCATCTTTTCCATTTGACCTTCTAAAACTTTTTGCCCTTCGCCCAGGGTTTTAAACATATCTCTTACTTCTTCCAATATTACCCCTGCTTTGTTATCATCCATAATTATCAACTCCCGCTTTTTATTATATCATTATTGAGCAGGTTGTTTCTGTTTTTTATTTCCAAATACCTAAGAGTAAAAACCACTAATTCTGCGCTTGTTACCGGCTCTTTTATGTCTGATTTTAATCCTTCCTGATACAGCCGCCCTTTTAACAGACCTGCTTTTTTAGCCCTGACCAGGACCAGGTTTGCTTTCATTCAGTAGTCGCAAACGTCTATGTAATCGCTAAGCTCAATTTGCACTTCATTCACATCCGCATCAGGGAGGGCCAGGGCATCTACCATATGCTTTATAACCCAATATCTAATTAATCCCTGCTGCGGTGCAAGCCCCGTCATTTTGAATAACTTTTCCTGGAGTTCAATGCTTGCCGGTTCATCAGGCGCGTCAATTATAAGCCCATCTGTACGGCAAATCTGGGTTAACTGGTTTTCCGCCCAGTGGTTTTCTCCGGCTATTACTGGGATGGGGAGGATGCTTAACATTAGAAACAACACTAATATGCGTTTGAGCATTGTTATGCGCTCCTATTTTTTAATTGCTTGAGTTGATAAGTAAACATCACCTTTAAATCCTACCGGCAAGAGATAAACGCTGCCTTTTTCGTTATACTGGACCAGGGCTTTTGCCGTATCTATATTATCTTTGTCCATAATCAGAGTTACTACCGCGGGTATGGCCTCCCGTCCGCTTTCTGCCGGAGGTGATGATTCGGCGTTTTTCTTATCTACTACAAGTAAATTTGACAGTCTGGGATCTTCTGCAGGACTAATTATTCTATCGGCCTCGCCCATCATCTGCCCTTTTATAAATACTATTGCGTTTACTACAGTCCCTGGTGTTACAAGGTTAGAACAACTTTTTACCAGATTCGTATTTACCGAGATCAGCATTTTATGCTCTTCTTCAAGGGATGTTATATTTCCCATACCGGTGCTTTTTCCTTCTGAAAGCCTGTCCAGTCGGATAATGTCTCCTGCGCCAAAGCCAAGATCGCAAGAATAATATTTCTTTCCGGAAAAGAGTGTTGTCGTATCAAGCACTGCTTCTTTGGGGACCACGGCTCTTGGCCTTTTTGAAAGAGTTACCTTGTCCGAAGTTAAAAGTGAAAAGGCCGGTATTTTGCTTGAAGCAACGGCCACAGCTACCATATCGGTATTTTTTTGTATGTAAAGCCGGTTTAAGGTGAATGTCGTCGCGAAAATTAACAGGAAAACAAGCACGACTAAACCTGTTTTAAGCCATTTTTGTTTTACTATTTTTCTCAAAAGCACTGCCCTCCTTATTTATAATTACTAATATGGTACTGTGTCTTCTTAATGTTTACGGGGATCCCGTCAAGCCCTACAGCTTTGGGGCACATAGCCTTAATTGTTGTTTTAATAAACACTGTCACTTTTGGTTTTACCCCGTCTTGTTCAAATTGTAATTCAAAGTCGGTATCTTTAAGAACTTCATTTTCAAGGTTACCGTCAAGGTTCATGTTCTTCTTAAAATAGCTGAGTGCCAGATTATGGCCGTTATCTTCATCTATAAAGCTTTTCCCTGTCTTTGCATCATAATCTCTTAATCCTCCAACAAGAGCTGCATCAAGAGCCATATCGGCAGCTCTCATTATTTTCCCTCTTACCATCCAGACGCTTGCCACGTCCATAATAAACAGCGAGATTAAAAGACCAAATATCATCCAGGCCGGTACTCTCATCTTTTCACCCGCCTCCTTATTAAGGAAACTTACTTCAGATGGAGTTTTAACTACATCTGAAGTTTAGTTGAACTTATCCAGGGACTTAGTGTCACCTATCGCCCCACTTAAGAAGTGGGCGTCTTAGGTGAAGGTTAGCTACCGGATAAACTCTTGGGCTAAACCTGACATTTCAATATTGATAGTAAATCTCAACTCCCGGTCCAGAGGACGTAGTGATTTTAAAACATACAGAGTTGCCGCCTTTATTGTAACCATATCTCCTCTTTGTACGAGCTTGGGCGTACCTGCCACGCTTACCATCGATGGATCTAGACCTTGTACTTCAATATATTCCATGAATCGTTGCTCCAAGGTACTGTCGAAACCGTTTTCTACCTTCATCAAGGTTAACGTTTCGCTGCAGGCGTTTCGTAATTTCCATGCCGTTGCCGTATACCCGGCGATATCTATGCCCACAAAGAAGATGATTGTCATAATAAGCATGGCATAGAGGGCGCTTATTATACCCTCTCCTCGCTCGGACCTGGCTGTCTTATTAATTAATAATGCAAGCTTCATGCCTTTACACCAGCGTATCCATCCGGCTGAAGATGCGGTCAATGAAGGTCGGCAGCCACCCGGTAATCAGGCCGTGGACCAATACCAGCATGGTAGCGGCCAGAGCCATCCAGCCAAGAGTAGCTACCATTTCACCTCTCTCGTTTATAATAAACTTCTTGATCTCCGTTTTGATTTTTTCCACACTCATCTTAACCACGTGCTGTAAACTTGTTATCATTTAAAATTCCTCCTTCTTACATAATTTGATTGACCCGGGAAAATATCTCCCATCCTTTTACCAAAAGCGAGCCTGCCGCTAAGAAAAAAAGCACGAGGTAAAGCTGGTATACCTTTTCCGGTTTGGACTTGGTCAGTTCCTCAACAGCCACCCTCCTTACCTCGGTAATATCATTTTCAATGATTCTAAAATAGTTTTCCGCAGGCTCATACCCATACTCGACAGCAATTTTTACCGCTGAAGTAAATTTAGTAACGACCGGCATTTTAAAAGCGCCCGCGAATAAATCCAGGGCTTGCGCAGGTCTCATGCACTGCAGGTCATTGATGAGCTTATCGATCATCGCTCCCATTCGCAATCCCGAGTTTTCCCCTGCCCGTTTGAAGGCGGAGATATAATCCCGTCCGCCGGCAAAACTGATCCGCAGTTTGTCGATAAGTTCGGGTAGATCTTTTGTTATCTCGGTCTGCCATTTTTTGTATTGTTTCCTCAAAACAAGGTTCTGCCGGTAAATTAAGAAGACTACGGCCAGAGGATATAGGGATAGATAACCATAATAATTTGTCAGCAACGGGACAATAAGAACCGGTAAGGATCCTATCAAAGCGTTCACAACATAGCCGGCCAGTTCCCGCTCAGGTCTTTTCTTGATACCCATAAGCACAAGCATATTCCTGATATCTGCCAGTATGAGGTGTTCCAGATCGACCAGATTTTGTACGCGCAGGAGTACGTTCATCATATATTGTGTGAATTTGCCTGACCGTTCCTTCTCCAGTTCTCTTTCCGACATTAAAACTTCTTTCGCTTTCATAATCGCCAGATATGTTGACTTGGGTGTAAACAAACGTTTGGACAGCGAAGAAGCCGTCAGTGCAGCCAGGACAGCAGGCATAATAAAAGACCATATCAGCATCAGTGTATTCTCACACTCCCTACAACTCATCCAGATTGAGACTGAGGTATTCTTCACCCTTAACAAAGACATAAATCGTGCCTGTTATATAAAATAGGATCAACGCTTTCCCCTGAATTGTATTTAAGTAAACATTACTATTCCCGCTGCTGACAACAGAAAGGATGAAAGGAAAAAACCAGGTTATACCAAGTGCGGTATAGAGGTTTCTCTTTTTTTGCCTGCTCTGTTCTTTAACCTTCTCAATAGCGCGCAGATCAAATTCAATGGCTTCAACCGACTTATTCAGGGCGCTGGCAGCCTCGGCAGTATAGCCTTCGTAATGGGCTTGAATAAGGTTATCAACAAAGATATCAAACTTCTTTAGCTTTATTTTCTTTTTCATATTAGTAAGGGCATCTTTGACACTTACCCCCACGGATATGTCTTTAATGTAGCCGTCAAAGAGATTGCGGACACAATCATTGGTAATCTCGCAGCGGGTCGTCTCAATGGCTTTGGTAATATTCTTTTGGTCCGGTATACGAGACAATAGCATCCTTAACGGATTTGTCAGCTTGCTGATTATGTTCATCCGCATGCTTTTTCGTTTTTTCTCGATAAGAAACTGCGGTAAATATACACCTGTAAAAAATCCCACCGGTATAACCAGGGGGTTTTTTGTAATCAACGAAACAGCCAGTGTAATAATCAGTGCGAAAATTAATATAATTGCAAACTCACTTTTCGTTATCTTCCACCCGATAGCTTCCGCTTCATTTTGATACTTCTCCAGCTCAAATTTATCCATAAGGCTTACTTTGTATTTGCTTCTAACCGGTTTAAGCCGTTTTACAGGAGCAGCAAGAAACATATACGAAAACAGAAACCATAGCCCAAATAACAACGCCGATATAAAAGGAAGCATTATCTCACCACTTTTCCTTCTTTGTTAAGTACCTGCCACTTTTTGATCCTTTCTTCCGGCACCATATTGACTCTCATCTTATTTGCCAATTCCTGGGATATAGCCCCCACCCTCCGGTGGTAACCCCTGCTTTGACCGTCCTTTGTCAGTCCGCTCTGGACATATTCAAAGATTGTAGTGCAAACGGGGTGTTTGGCGCCGTCATAACCTGTCAACTCTGCAACTTCGGTAATAATACGACTCTTTCGTATCTTTTGCTGGAAAATGATAATATCTACCGTATCGGCAAGCTGAGCGGCAATAGCTTCATCATTATACCCGTCACCCGCCAGCTGGATAAGGCGGGTTGCCGCGTTGCGGGCGGAACTGGCATGGAGAGTAACGTAACAATTATGGCCTGTGTTCATGGCCTCATGCGCCTGGCGGGCGGCATTACTGTCACGGACTTCACCTACTATAATCTTCCAAGGCCTCATCCGTAATGATACTTTGGTTAATTTGGCAATATCATACCTTTTTTCCGGGTTTTCATGGTTTTTAGTCTGTAACGGCACGATATTCCTGTAATTCCGGTAGGCCTTTTTCCTGCGCAGCATCATCTCCGGGCTGTCTTCAATCGTAATGATCCTGGTATTTTCATGAAAATACAGCGGTAAAGAAACCAGTGTTGTAGTCTTACCGGAGTTGGTTGCTCCGGCAATAATAATATTGGAACAAGGAACAGCATCACAGAAAAATTCATCCATCTCTTCACTGATAGAACCGTATCTGATTAGCTGCTCCGGAGTAAGGGTATCATCTGAAAATTTCCTGATAGATATGCACGTACTCTCGGTAGCGATACCTCCCCTGTCAGCATTTAAAACAGCACAAATGCGATAATTTTCAAAGAGGCTGTCCACATGCGGCTCATTGGCAGTCAGTGTTTTACCCAAAGGGATTAACATCTTGTTAATAACGTTATAGAGGTGCTCCTCGTCTTTAAAACCCAGGTCAGGCCTATATTCCTCTTCCCCATTCCTTTCAATATATACATCCCGGGGGGTATTGATATCTATGTTTGTTACGCCAGGATCGTCCAGCGCTTTCTGAATGGGTCCCAAATAAAGGATTTCCTGCTGCACGGTCTTTATCAGGGTTTCCAGTTCAACTCCCATGATGTGTATATCCCTTTTTCGTGTTAGGTAATCGTAAATTACTACGTTTAATTCTTCTCTGACTGCCAGGTCAATGATAGACTGGGCAAAAGCATGAGAGTATTCATCTCTCAAATACGCTCTCACATTATTGATAACATTGTGCAGCCGGTCCACAGATGAGACATTGATCTCTTTAATGATTTCCACATCCGGTCGTCCTATATATTCATAAGGATTGAATACCCTAACCATACCATCCTCCTTTTCGATTGAAGCAAGGTCTTAATTCAGAGGGCGATTCAACGCCCCCTGAATTTTAGAACTGCAAATGCATGAATTAGTTGGCGTTGTACTCCCGCTTAAAGAAGCGGGAGACTTACGCCAAGTTAGTCAGGTTAAAG